>ULYV01005105.1_pt1 | contig 37495 bp, 39 predicted proteins | sample 1962461 | NCBI WGS metagenome assembly ULYV01 (sample SAMEA4835871, study PRJEB28245) | human gut metagenome | biome: gut microbiome; material: fecal sample | place: Denmark | collected 2008 | reverse complement strand
TACACCTTGTAAATTTCGCGAAGAGAAAAGCTTAGAGTCTTTGTTAGACTCTTTACTTTAAAACTTTCATAGATTCTAAAATATCCGCTAATCTTTCTCCAGCTTTTTTTCTACGATCAACTTCGAGCCATTCCTGATTTGTCAATTCTCGTCTTAAACTCCAATAATGACCTAACGATCTGTCATAGCAATATAAATTCTTAATCGATTCTTGTTTCCTCAAGTTTACGTTTTTACTAACTGCTTTAACCAAGCTAGTTCCAGTTTTCGCAACAAGCGGAATTACAACAATAGCGATTTCAGGATTTTCTTTACACCATTCACATCCTTGTCTTATTTTTGTTTTGCAACTCCATTTAAAATCTTCAAATTTCTCCTTCATTGATCTGTCATCAACTGTAATAGTTTTACTCATTTTAGATTCCTCCTCTTTCATTATAGAGGTTGTAAATAATGCGTTTTTATATATCTTTTCTATCAAAATATGTTTCCCATCGCTCTTTCTTGAGAGGTTTCATTCTTAAAGCCCACATGATTTGTCGTATGCTAACTGTAGGATATAAACCGTTCTTGCACTTCTTAGCTTTACTGTCGAAGTATTCTTTGAATCTTGGATGTAAATATAACACGTCTGTAATCCAAGGATCTATCTCAGCCCAATGACTCTTCTTAGTATCTGAGTCAAAATATTGCTGGATTATAGCAAGACCTTTGTTGTTGATTAAATATAATGTGCATTTGTTATATACTGGATGATCGCATTCATAAATTTCACCGTAATTACTAAAATATCGTTCAGGTTTATCATAATGGTATCTCATAAATTCCTCCTTAAGAAAATATAAAAGAAAGAGCCTTTATTAAGACTCCTCATTGTCAAATTGGCATAACCCTGGATAAATTTTTTCAACTACCTCACGAAATTTCTTGTATCTTTCTTTTGTTGTGTTTGTCCTATATATCATGAAGTCAGGAAATAAATCGCAATCATAGCCTAATGTCGGGCTATCTATATCGCATATAGCTACCTGAAGTCCTTTAATCACTCCAAACACATGCATTTCATTATTGATTTCATTTCGTTTAGCCACAGTTAAAAAAGTTTTATGTTCCATTTTTTATTCCTCCTTTTCATTAAAGGATATGAATATCACGCGAATATAAAAGAAAGAGCCTTTGTTAGGCTCAATTCTATTTCTTAGGTAGTAATTTATTGATGAATCCTCTTCCCATCATCGTCGTAACAGTACCTTCTTTCTCAAAGTTTAGAGTTACTTTAGTTCCCCAGATTGTTACAGCTACTGGTATCACAATTCCTGCCGCGCTAATTCCATAGCCAATCCATTGAAAAATCTTATTAGTCTTAGCTTGTTCAGCTTCAATTTTCATCTTTTCAGCTTCATTTTTAATCTTTTCGGCTTCTTGAGCTTTACTAATTTCAATTTTCTCCAATTCCATTGACCTATCGATTAACTTAGTTAATCCTTCAACCATAATTTTGTAATCTTCTGAGTTTGTCTCCATACTCTCCAATACTTCAAGTTCTGTAGATATCTCTCCGTCTAATGCTTCTTTGTAATTAATCATAATAATTACCTCCTTTTCAATATAGAGAATGCTTATTCTGCGTAATAGCCACTTTACTAAAATATCACTGATTTATGTAACCTATATGCTTAACCTAGAATAAAAAGAAAGAGCCTTTGTTAAGACTCTAACTCTGACTATTCGTCTATTGAATAAATTATTGATAAGTTCACTAATGCTTCAGGATCTAAACAATTGGCATGTTGTTTCATAATTTCGTCTAACAATTTTTCACCTATTTGATACAATGGAATATCATTAAGTATCAGAGGACATACCGATGTATCTTCTTGCATGTTTTTATGCAATTTGTACATTACAATACCAGTGCCAAGTACAGATATTCCTGTAATCCCATAAGTTAAAATCCCTAACGAATGATTTTTAACCCAATCCTTTTTCCTTTTTAAATTTTGTGACAGTTTTTTCATAATTTATTCCTCCTTTTCTGTCATTAAATACCTTGAATATATCGCGTAAAAAAGAAAGAGCCTTTGTTAAGACTCAGTCTTGTTTTTCGGATTTACTTTCAGTATACATACCATACAAATATCCACAACCTACTACCAATGTTGCAAGTATAATTCCCTGTAAGTGACCTTTTCTACGTCCTCTATTGAATTCAGATTCACACGCTTTCAAAATATCTTCTACGCCTTTATCGTAGTATACTTCTTTAGTCTCTCGAATCCAATTAGCTACGCAATGGTCCAATACTGGATTTTTCTCCATTTCCTCTAAAATGTAATTTTGTTGTGTTTTTGTTAGATATTTCATGAATATCACTCCTTTCATTATAGTATAGGTTTTCTTCGCGTGTTCAAAATATAAAAGAAAGAGCCTTTGTTAAGACTCAATCGTAATTAATATCATGAACATCGATAAATTGTGCTTTAGTATTACTGTGTTTTGGTTTTATTCTATAGCCTCTTTTCTCGTATTCTTTTTCTGTTCTTATTTGCCCAACTAAATATCCAGCGGCAAATAATAACACTAATGTTACTAAGCTAAGCACCATATCGTAAATACCTTTCATAATAATTTCATTCATATCAATCTATCCTCCTTCATTATAGAAACTGTAAATATAGCGTATCTCTTGCAATTACGCGTTTTCTCACCTAGTTAAAAAATAAAAGAAGAGTCCTTGTACAGAACTCAACTTTACTATTCCATGCCCATCATTTCTCTAGCAAATAGTTCCGTACAAAGAGCTTCTCCTATTTTTTCTCCGGTTTCTTCTACTGTAAAAGTCATTATACAATCTCTACCTAAATCAGCAGCGTCATCTTCGAAATTCATCGCTACATTTGAAGCTACATCTGATACTGTATCTAATGCGTCTACAACATTTCTAGATTTATTTCTTTTTAATCCGAAATATGCTATACCACCAAATACAACAATTCCTCCAACAATAGCGATTTCTTTCTTATGCTCCTCGCACCAATTTTTAGTTTTAGTTAAAATGTCTTTATTCATATAAAAGACCTCCCTTCATTATATAGCATGTAAATAATGCGAAGAAAAATAAAAGACTACACAACGGTAGTCTAATAAACAAAATATAAATGTTCATAGTTATTAAAATTCTGTTTCTATCTCTTCTTCAATGGTCGGCTCTTCTACAAAAGGTAACTCCGCCAATTCTTCCTCTTGCCTCTTAATTGCAGAATATGCAGTGTAGGCAATAGCTCCTCCTATCCCTACTAAAAATCCACCAATTATATATAGTCTTGTATTGTTCATAGAAAAATCCTCCTTAGTTTCTTTTATTACTTAATATCCAGAAAAACTTTCTGTATCTATCGTAATACATATCTTTGCCACAAGGCATGTTCATTTTGGTTTTTAAATATGTGTACGAAAGACCCTCAGTTATACCCTTTAAAATATACGGATACAAGGATGAATCTGTTTCCATTGCAGTCTCTTCTATTAAGTCAATCTTCTCCAAATAATATGCTTTGTCTATAGCGATTCTAGCTGTCATATCAACCTTACCGCTATTACTCTTCACTTCATAAAGCTTTGGAGAAATTGTAGTCTTATTGTCTAAATATATGTATAACTTCTTCCATCTAGGATATTGTAAACAGAAATGCTTTAATTCGTAGTGTCTATGCTTGTCTATCCAATATTTATTCTTAACTGATACTTCTGGTCTTATTGTAGTTCCCATTAATTTATCCTCTCTTCCTCATTTGATTAACTTTCTTTAAATATTTAACAGTTGACTCCTCAATTTTTTCCTTAGTTATTTTACCATACACAATTACCACAGCATTATTAACTTTGATAGTCATCATCTTTTGCTTTTGCAAATAAAACCTCCTTTCTTAATAGCCATTAACTTTTTCTAATAGTTACCATTAGAATTTATCATGTTTTTTTGTCACCTGCGTACTGGTAATTTATTCTAGGTTAAAAAATTCCTAATCTAGAATAGAATTCACAATTTGTTAACATAAAACTTGTCAGAATATAGTATAATGTAAAGCGTTATCATTTTTGGCATGAAGGAGAGTGAGCAAATGGATAAATATGCCATATACTTAAGAAAAAGTAGAGCTGATCTAGAGGCTGAGAAATTAGGCGAAGGAGAAACTCTAGCTAGACATAAGAAAATATTAACGGAGCTTGCTGCAAGAAGAGGTCTATATGTCGAGAAAATATACCAAGAGATAATATCAGGTGCTGAGACAATTAAGGATAGACCAGAAATACAAAAGTTAATTAATGACGCGTACAAAGGAAAATATAGAGGAGTAATAATAGTAGAAGTAACTAGATTGTCTCGTGGTAGTCAAGGCGATGCACAAATTATTATGGATTGTCTAAAATATGCAAATCGCAATAAAGGCTTACTAGTAGTAACTCCTACGAAGGTTTATGACGTAGCACACAATTCTGACGATGAAGAATATATGGAATTTGAGTTATTCATGAGTCGTAGAGAATATAAGATGATACAAAAGCGTATGGATAGAGGTAAGAAACAATGTGTAGTAGAAGGTAACTACATGGCAAGCTATAGACCCTATGGATACGATATACTTAAGACAAAGACTAGCAGGACATTAATACCAAATGGGGAAGAAGCTCCCATAGTTAAGAAAATATTCAGTTGGACGGTCGAGCAAAATATGACTCCTGGAGAAATAGCTCGGAAGTTAACATCTATGGGGACTCCAACTTATACTGGAGATCCTGAATGGTCCGCTGCTACTATTAAGACCATTCTGACTAATCCTACTTATATAGGTAAGGTTAGATGGAATGATAGAATGCAAGTTAAGACGATGGTTAATGGTGAGCTTGTGACTAGTCGCCCTAGGTCAAACCATACTGAACACTTCATGTTATATGACGGAAAGCATAAAGAACATGCATTGATTGATGAAGATACGTTTAATAAGGTGTCTGAGAGATTTACTAGCGATAAGACTAAGCATAATCTTAAATTGTACAACCCATTAGCTGGAATATTTTCCTGTAAGAATTGTGGTAAAATGATGCACTATCAAAGATATACAACTAAGCAAAACGTACAACCTAGATTTACCCATAAACAATCTCAAATATGCAAAGTGAAATCTGTATTGGCTACCGATGTGATGAATGCCGTAGTTCATGCTCTTAAGTTGTATATAGAAGATTTCAATGTGAAAATAAACAATTTACCTCAAACAGATGAGAACGAAATAGCTAAAGAAATAGAGTCTTTAACAACTGAACTTATGAAAATAGAAAAGAAATTGTCTAAGCTATTTGATGCTTGGGAAGATGAACAAATATCGGACAATGAGTTTGTAAAGAGAAAAGCAGTTAACAACCAAAGAATAGAAAATATAAAAGCTGAGATAGAGAAACTTGAAAACTCTATACCTGAGAAAGAGGAATATGAAGAAAAAATAATGGCTCTGTCTGACGCTCTAGATTCACTATTAGATGAAAATATAGATGCTGACATACAAAACGAGTATCTAAAACAAATAATTGATAAAATAGAGTTTAGTAGAGAAAATAATAAAGAATTTATCCTTGATGTGTTCTTGAAGTAATCTTCAAGGATAATATTTTGTGACCAATATCTATCATGAGTGTGCTATATTTAAATCACCACCATGATACAAATATACTTAAAAAGGATGATGTAAATGCGTATAATATGGAAAGATAGTTTCGCTAAAGAATCATATAAGCCTATAAGATACAGAGGATATACAGTTTTGTGTTGTCAAGATAGTGATGGATGGATTACCGACAAGCCAGATGATTATAATATTTATAAAAATCATTACTGTGCCCTAAATGCTATAGATAAATATCACGGTGGTAAGCCTGGAGAAAACGGAAGTAAGAAACGTAAATCATATGGTATACAAATAATAGGACAACATGATTAATTTATAAGAAAAAATAAAAGGGGATGCAATTGCTACACTCCCTTTTATAATCTCTAGTCCTCGTGATACATTTTCATCTTTTCTTGAATAATATGTACCTCATCTTCAAGGGCATAAGTCCTCTCAATGACAGTATTGTGTTTTTCAACTTTCTTGTCTAATTCTTCAATTTTGTAGTTAATCAACTCTTGTGATTTTTGATTACTAGAAATAGTGGCAATTACGCTTGGTATCGCAACACATAAACCACTTACTATTGCGACTATTACATCTGCGTCCATCGCCACCACCTACTTTGTTTCTTTGTTGATTAGTTGCACGAATAATTGATGCAATCCAGTACTAGCTAGGCCGCTGAATAATCCGCCTAATAGAACTTGTGGTGTGAAACTCATATTCATCCATACATTAAGACCCACACCAATAATTCCCATAATCAATGGAATATATTTGTTAGGAATTTGTGTAATGCTTGTTTTAATAATATAACCAACACATAGACAAATACCAACTACGACTACTACTAAATAGTCATTTAAAAAACTTAAATCCATAATCCTACTCCTCCTCTACAACATTTTCTGTTAAATCAGGTTCTTGCTCTGATTCCTCATAGACAACCTGCTCTGATTCAACTTTTTCTTGTTCTTCATATTCTTGCTTCTCTTTGTCTAATAAGACTTTTACATTGTTGTTTAGGTCCATTAATAAACTTTCAACAATGATAGAAACCATAGAAGCAGGGATGCCATCTTTTAAGCACTCGTTAATAGTATTGGTTAGTTTATCTTTAGCCTCAACTACACGAGTATTTGCTCCTTTTTGTGCCATAATTTTAACTCCTTTTAATTAACAATTTGTAATGTAGACATTGGAACACATCTATTCTCAAATTTTTTATATGCGTCAAGATAGAATTCCTTCTTGTCTCCATTGTATGTTACTTCGTAATACATTCCGTCGTGTAAATCGGTACTGATTAGATATTTCCAATTTTGCAAAGTCTTGCACTTCCATACAATATAAGGTTGTTTGTCTGATTCCTTAATATCTTTATCTGATTTATCTAAGTGTTCTTCTACGTAAGCTTTAACAATTTGTAATGCGATATTATCCATTTTCTTCACCTCCTAAAATATCATTCAACTAATTCCCATCCTTGAGGATAGTCTGTTGGTGAATATACATTTGCGTCAATTAGTGACTTATAGTGTTTACCTTCGAACGTCACCTTAGCGTCTTTAGCGTATGCGTCGTGAGCTCCAGTAGGTTGCTTGAACTCAGGCCATTCTTCGGCTGGGTTCGCAATTTCTACATACAACGAACTTGCTGTATCAGGGGTCCAGTCTGCTTGAGAAATATGGTTCTGCAATACCTTATAGAACTTGTCGTGATACATAAATCTATCATTCTTCTTATAAGATACTGATTCACCAGACCATTCAGGATATAAGTATCTCATAACGAAAGCTTGATCATCTGTAGCAGCTGATAAGACAGCTGATTGCTGAAGCTCAACTTGCATTTTCTGGCCTTCTTCCATAGCTTCTTGTTTCTGTTGCTCTTTGATATAAGCATTGTATTTTTCTTGGTCAAACTTTAAATGATTCTTGCCGTCATCTCCAGCGTAGGCTACATAACCTTTAAATTTAGAGAAGTCAACAGTGTCTCCATCTAATACTACTTGCGTCTGAGTCTCGCTAGTCCATGCTGAACTAATTAGTAAAATATCATTGAAATCCATTCCTACTTTAATATAAACATTTGTCATAAATTTTTCCTCCTTTTTGAATATTCCTTTCTAAGCTGTACGACGCCAAACATAAATACCTATATATGGAGGCATGATATAGAATGATTGGTTCCCTCCTTGCTCAGATGTGGACGATCCAAATAATCTAGTTGCTGAACTATACTGCTTCCAATTATTCGGCAACGCTACAGTCCATTGTGGTGCGTCAACCTGAGGATTTCCTGACGTATTTTGAATATATACAGCATGTTTATGCTTAGGCATTTCATCGACACTTAATGTATGTATCCAATCCCCAAACTCCTCATGCTCGCCAACTTTAGCAGCAAATCCATTTCGTCCTGTAGACCTACCAACACCAAACAATCCTCTACCTTCTGCCATTCTAACCCATGTTCCGCCTAAGAAATTGCCTGGATTAGTATTGTTCCAAGTAAGGTAAATTGCTCCGATTGGATATAATTTATCTCTTAATTCTTCCATATAGAAATTAGCGGCTTGTTTCCATCCATTTGGTACTGATGTGGCATTCTCGCCTATAAATTGCAATTCAACACTTGTATCTAGAGCAGTCCAATAGTGTAAAACAATAACATCATAGTTTTCTGATTTTGTAACATAAACATCCCATGTTGAAGTTGATGCTTTAACTATATAAGCAGCTCTACAATATCCTTTATACCTGAAACTAATTAAATTAGGGTCTAAACCACTACTGTTTCCAAATCTAATTTCCAAAACTGTAGGCGAAGGAGATGCCCTTTGAGAATAACAAAGTTCGATTGGGCCATTAGTATATACACCTGTTATTTTTAATCTACAAAGTCTCATATATCCTGCACTGTTACCATTTCCGGAATATTTATAACCAGGCACCCATTTTCCACAGATTGAAAAATCTTTTGTTTGTAATTTTCCACTAACAGTTTCATTTCCATAAAAATAGCTATCCATATTAACTTCAAATGCAGACTTTTCAGAGGCTTTACCAATAGCCACACCATTTGAATTAACTTGCAACATATTTGAAGCATCTAATGAACCGCTAATTTTTGAACTTCCATTAACTTCTAAAGCATACTCAGACTGAGGTATACATCCGATGCCGACACCCCAAGAACGCCACGCCATAGTTGTCTTGATCGTAGGTATTACTTGAGTAGATATAACGTATGTAGTAGTCTTAACTTTATCCGCGATACGCAATTGAATAGTGTAGGTTGAATCTGTTTCTAATTCGGTTAAAACTAACTCATTGCTAGCAGTAGACCAATCGAAGTTATCTTTCTTATACTGTTGTAACGAAATGCCATTCAACTGATTACCCTTAGTATCCACATCCGTATATTGATAGATAGGGCTGTAAGCTAACGTGTAAACCAATTTCGCACTGGTATTAGGGTTGTCTATACGTGTAGCAGTGAAAGCTCTAATCGTCGGAGCAGCATAAGATTGCACCACAACCTGTTTGCTGACACTGACACTTAATCCACGGCTATCCGTCGCAGTAACAGTGATAGTCTTCGTACCAGCTGTCAATCCACTAAAATTAGCATTTTGACTATTTTGAGTAGTTGCTCCAGTACAAGCTATCTTATAGCTGATAGTCGTTCCGCTAGGAGCTCTACGCAAACTAGCCGCAGAACTTGAAACGTTTAATGTGGATATACCTGCGATAAAACATGTCTCCGCGTTATTAAAAGCCCCACCACTAATAGTTGGGAGTGATAGAGTAGGAGTAGCCCCGCCATCACTGTTGATGTTAACTGTGAAAGTCTTAGATACATAGCTCGATCTAGTACCGTTGGAGTTCTCACACCAAGCTACCACTGTGAATTTGCTAGAACTAGAATAAGCTTTACTGCCTAAATCTGACGCTATACTTGCTGCGTCTACTGTAATGTCAACACTCGTATTACCATTAGATGACGGAGCAGTACCAGTATATTTATAAGCACCATCAACGTGAATGTTAGCTCGTCTAGTGAACCCTGAACCGTTGGTCTGACTTCCTCCGGATAAAGGTACTGTTAATGTGTTATTCACATAAGGATTATAAGTCCCAATATCACCAATCGTCGGCGGACTAAGTTTGTTAATAGTTACTGTACCAGAGTATTTATAATCGGACCTAGCAATATCATTAGCGCAACATACTGCAAACTTATAAGTTGCTCCTTGAGTAGGTGTTCCTATATCCCAAGTATAACTAGTAGTGTTAATGTTATTGTCAGGATATTTCCACTCGTAAGAACCACCGTTAATTGAGCAACCGATAGCATAAGTTACAGAGTTGTTATAGCTACTTGCTTTATTCCACTTAACAGTAATAGATATCGTCTTCTCCGATACTGTAGAAGTTGTCGGAGCAGTAACAGAACCCATAGTAGGAGCGGAACCAATCTTATCTAGAGCTACAGTTCCACTAATACTCTGATTACTAAGGTTAATTATACCGTTAAAATTTGCATAACCACTAATAGTAATACTCTTATTACCAGTATAAGGGACCCAAACAGAGTGAGATATCAATCCTGCTGAACCATTACTACTAGCACTAAGTCTTGCCCCTGTACCAGTGACTTGACTTCCGTTAATGGTAATACCATAGCCGTATACTACAGCATCGAAATACCAACCGTTACGGTTTTGTGCGATCAATGTAGCGGTTACGGTAGAACCACCTTGACCCTTCACAGAATTCCAACTAATTATCAAGTTACAGTTTTGACTTACATTATTACAAAATGAACCACTTGCCATATAACCACCCCTTTCTATTTAATAACATCAATATTGACACCATTTGAAACTTTTGTGATTTTTACATTGCTACCGAAATATAAATGCTCATTGACTGTAACATCATTTACATCCGCACTACCATGCACTATTAAATTAGCAGGACCAACAGAAGTTCCAAGAGTGACATTTGATTTGAACAAATATGATGCACCATCATCAGTAGTAGTCAACTCATTGTTATTCATAATTAAACTTTTACCGTTTAGAATAACATTATTAGCGACATTAATACCAGTACCTATAACGGCCGTACCATCTTGTTTAAGAGATATCTTATCCGCGTCATGGTCGTCTGCTATGATAATATCTTGAGCGAATCTACTAGCTGAAGAGTCAGTTAATTGAACTCGCTTAATACCATTTTGACCATTTTGAATTGTCAGTAAAGCATCACCACCGGCAGTAGAGCTAGTGTCAGCAATTTTAATATTACCAATATCCACAGTACCTGAGAATACACCACTAAATTTACCCTGAGTAGCCTCCATAGAACCGTCGGAATATACGATCCAAGGAGCTGATTCACGTTCTTCAAATGAAGTGCCTGCCCAGAAACGAACTTGTTTTGTTTTATCTTCTGGTGCTAATGACCAATCGGTTGCAACATCTCCTTCTTCAAGTTTAGGTTGTGCCATCCAGAATGTGCCATTTCTATATGCACCTACAACAATAGCAACGTAAACAGCATTTTGTGGGGCAACAGCGGTAATAGTTTCATGCACCCATTGATTGTTTGTAAAAGAAACTTTCTTTCTGAATGTACCAGCCGAACTACTGTCAGAAGTATAAAAATAAATACCAAAAATAACTCCACTGCCATCTATTGCACTAGAATCTTTAGTATAAAAGTTAGCTTGTGCAGTATACGATTTACCGACTGTACAACGTATCACATTCGATCCAGAATAAAGCCATTGTATACTATCCGAAGTCAAACCACTTCTTTCAAATTTAACAGTATTTGTTAGTTTATATTGAAATCCAGTATCTACTGAATGATTGCTTCCTTTTATCCAACTTGTTAAGCCATTATAAAATGAAGTATTTAATTGCAAGTTCCTTCCACTACCACCAGCCGATACGATACCACCATCATTTGTAATAACAGAACCTCTAGCGATAATATCATTGAATTCAGCCGTGCCATCATTATTAATAGTCCAACCAGTTTTACTCTCGACATAGTTACCACTAGAAACAGAACCTCTGATGGTCACTTCTCCATTATTGGAAATATTGAATGTCTGCTGATTAGTTGTCTTATTAAGAATAGATAAACCGTAAGCATTGATACGTTCTGCAGATAATAGACCAGATGTAATACGGTTAGCATTAATCTCCTGAGCGTTGATAATGTTCATTACTGACGATCCAGTAGCAAAAATATCATCTACAGCTAACTGGTCAGTCTTAATGGTGTTAGTCTTAATGTACCCACCATTAATAACAGTCTCGCCATTTACAATAGAATCTTTTGCCCAGTTATCTATGATAGATTGATTTGCTTTATCTTCAGGAGCTGGTGTCCAGTCTGTGGCTTTGTTACCTATTTCGAGTTTGAAATGTCTTGTATGGCCAATCCAGTTACCACTCCCAGATGATGACACATTATTAATTCTGACAAGAGCATAGGTGGATGCATCAGACGCTGTAAACATAACATTAAAATTAGTCCAAATTCCTCCACTTGCAATACCTACTTTAGCTGTCAATTCTCCAATCGAAATAAATACGTCTTGTGAAGTACCACCTGATTGTCTTGCTACATCGCAACTAAATATATACTGTTCGCCAACTTTCAATGTGGGGAAATTAATCTTTATATAGTGTGGGCCACTCATATTATATAAAGGGTTCCCGTCAAGTGTTACATCGTTATATTTCGAAGCGGTTGAGCCATATAAGAGCTGGTTTGATATAATACCAAGTTCAGAACCAACAAGAAGATTTCTACCACCAACTTGTAAGTTATCAATCTTATTATTAGCATCATTAATCTTGTTCTGAGTACTACTGTCCAAACCTTTAAATGTTACCAAACCATTCAAGTTAATGTTGTTAGCAACCAACTGAGCGGTTCTATCTGTCAATGTGAAGTCGGTAGCAGACGAACCAGATTTAACAATCCAGCTGAATTTAGATGCTGTCTGTTGGGATATAGTCTGTGCGTTTGTAGCCGTTGTTTTGGCAGTGTCAGCTGTATTTTTTGCTGTATTCGCTTTTGTATCGACATCACTAATAGCCGAGTCTACATCTTCAGGTGCAACAGTCCAACTAGAATTGATTGTACCTTCTTCACACATCATTTCTTTGAAATACCAAGTTACAGCTTTATTTGCACCGAGCATAATAGAACTATTTTCTGGGAAATCATTATTTGCTGTAAATTTAATTACATACAATGTTGGCTCTGTCGAAATAGATACACCAGAACCTAATGGCTGATTTCCAACAGTAGAAGTATTAGAAGACATAATATAGTTATATGTTAAACTACATTGTTCACTTGCATAAGCGACAAAACTAACTACATAATCTTTATCCTTTTCAAATCCTTTTGCGTACTTAGCATAGCAACCACTATTGGCTGCAGTTTGTACAACTTTCATATAACCACTATTCGATGAAATTGTTGCATTAGCATTAAATGTTTTCCAATTAGATGTTTGGTCAATGCTAAAATCTGTATTATAGATTAAATTTCTTGTGCCAACCCTAATTTTGCTTACTGTTGTTTTAATACCTTCGGCAGTAGCTTCTACATTTGCAATACGAGAATCCATAGAATCTGACGTTGTCTTTATATCTGCAATTTCTGTTTTCACACCCTCAACAGTAGCTTCAGTTTCTAAGTATCTGTCTTTCAATGAAGTAGTAGTACCATCACCATTTTCTATCGTAGTTTCCTTGATTAAAGATTCAATTTTACCTTGTTCGGTTGTTAAATATGTCTGCAAAGTCTTATTGCCATCTTTGTCAATATACTGAATTTTCTTAGCTTGAATATTAGCAGTATCGCTAACCATCTGGTCCACAATTAAACCATCTGGAACTGCTTGTTTAGTAATCCCATTTTGATTGTAGATTGCAGTTGTACCATCTTCGCCAAACACAATGAAGTTGAAGTTACCTTGAGCGTCTTTACCAATCTGTAATCTGACTTTGTTATTCTTATCTTTGAATTGTTGCGTAGAGCCGCTGATTACTATACCGCCGTCATCACTCTTAATAGCAAATTTGTTAGTACTAATCGTGCCAGCATTTAACTTACTAACATCTAATCCTTCAATATTAGCACTCTTGATGATGGCGTCGTCAATTACTACATTCTCAGCTGTTAAGTGAATAGTCTGCAAAGTACCAGTACCAATAGAACCAGATAGGATAGAATTAATATTAGCAACTAAACCGTTTAATTCTCCGATAGTAGCCTTAGCCGCATTTAAATCTTCAATTGTTGCTTTCTTAGCAATTAAAGTTTCCAAATTTGCTTTAGCCGCATTTAATTGTTCGATAGTTGCATACTTAGTATCTAACACGTCCACAATTGCATGAATCGCTGTTAAGTCATCTGTAATTGTCTTAGTCGATTCAGTAATTTGTGTCTTAACATACTCAGCATCAACTTTTTTCGCAATTAACTGATTCACTGTTGTCAAATCAGTCTGTAAGGTTTGAATGGATGCCTTAGCTGCATTTAAATCTTCAATGCTTGCTTTCTTAGCAACCAACTCTTCTACTTTAGCCAAGTCAGCATTTAATGTATTAAAATTACCAGTCAAAGTATCTAACTCAGTGATCTTAGCATATGTAGCTTCCGCGTTGGCTACTTTTAAATAATTAGCTTCCAATTCTTCAATATTTGCTTTTGCAGCCAATAAGGTTTCGACAGTTGCTTTATAAGCATTAAAGTCACCTGCTTGTAAATATGTAGCTTTAGCATTGTCAATTGTTAAGTATTTAATATCAGCAGCTTCAGCACTAAGTTTCTTAGCATCTAAATCCTGTATAGAAGCCTCGTTAGCATCTAATCTCTTAACTGACGCATCTTTAAACTTTGCATAATCAGCATTTAACTTAACTACATCTGCACTAGTAGCCCTTAATTCGTCAACTTTAGCGTAACGAATATCAGCTTCGTCAGCGTTAAGTTTATCAGTATCAAGTCTTGTAATATCAGCTCTATCAGCCATTAACTTACCGTTAATCTCAACATTAGTAGCTTCTAAGCTATCTATCCTAGCGCTATTAGCTTTTAGTGAATCATTGATAGTAACATTGTTAGCCACTAAATCTTTAATTGTAGCCTTGTCTAGGTTAACTGTTTCTTTTAGGTTATTTAATTCTTGACTGCCAGCTGAAGGATTACTGCTATTACCGATAATAACAGCCTGATGATTCTTAATTAAAACTAAGACACGTTCACCAGGCTTAATATCAGTAGTTGTAGTAATTGGGGTTAATAGGCTTGAGCCATCTAATTTGACATAATCAACACCATCTGATTCTACAGTAGTTCCGTATGCCGTTACTTCTTCATCTTTATTAGATTCATCGATTACAATATCAGCAAAATCCTTTAAGACATCTCTTGTTAAATCAGACATTGTTTATTACCTCCATAATTTTGTCGTGTACACTGCTGTCTCTTGAATTGAGCAACCAGTAGTACATTTAATACTCTGTGATATGATTCTAGCCTTCACATTACGAATACCAGCTCTTGTATAGTTCAGAACAACACAATCACCAATTCTTGTCGTGTTGAAAGCATGAGAATATGTAATCTTGTGAGATAGAGACGATAAGCTCTTGAGTAACTGAGTAGCATAAGCATCGAGCATATCTTGAGTTGGAACACCAGCAAATTTAGGATTCGTTTCTCTGTGAACAATCTCTCTGCCACGACTCTTAGTTGACACAATGCTATTTTCATCGTCATTCACAATACGAGAAAAGCGGTATCCTAAGCTGCTAGAATATACTACTTCTACAACATTAGGAATACCGTATAAATCTCTTTCGTCCTTGAACGAAGGATATAAAATTGAACTATTATCGTCAGTATAAGTATAAACCGGCTGTAAACTAGATGTATTTTGGTCCGGTTGGAACATTACATTACCCATCTCGTCTATCATATATGAGAACTTAGCAGAGGTCATTAAGTCAGTAGTGAATGTTAGCCAGTCCTCATCTAATGATGATACGAAGTCTGCTTCTAATGTATGACTACTATCTGTCATGACTACTGGAGCTCTTAAATGCTCTATAGCAATAAGCGATACAGCGTTCATGATTGGTTGCCCTTTAAGCAAAGAATATCCAATCGGTGGCTTGCTGTTCTTTAACTCTATTAACGGTGTATATCCATCAACAGATATAGAAACACACTTACCATCGAAGTTTACATGAGGTGTTTGTATCAAGAATGTTCCTAGCGCAAACTTACGTCTTTCCTCATTTTGATTCGCTACGAGATAGACTCTAATATAGCACTCACCAATATCCTCAGTCATGCTAATACTAACAGAACCAAGAGTGGAATTCGACGCATCTCTTGTGATTGTACAACTTGTGATTGTAGTGATTCTCTCTGAATCTCTCCATGAATTTGGATCAACCTTATAAAATTCATAAGTTTGTTCCATTGACTCGTGCCAATTAATCATTAGATTTCATCCCTTTCCACTCGTTTTACGGTAAGTGTCACATTGACTGTTAGCTCTGCATGTTTTATAGGCATCTTAACTGTGACATTAGCCCAATAGCCAATACCTGATGGCTCTCTAATATATACATCTCCAGCCCATTCAGATAATCGTCTTAAAGCGTAGATAGTGTCTTTATAGCTCTTAGGAATAACAGCATTTAATGTCATAGTCTCACCACGCTGAGTACCATAATAGGTAACTGGATGCTTACGTCCAATATACTCTACTAAAGATACGTCTGGGCTGTGTGATTCATCAACATCAACATTAAATGGTAGCTTAACCATTGAACCTGCCCATGTAGGATCTTCCATCTCGTCTTCACCTAGGTAATCAAAGTTCATCCACTTCTCACTCCATTGAATGATTATAGCAGACTCACCAATAGGTTGCCCTGGAAGGTCTACGAAGGATATAACACCAGTGTTTGTATCAGTTGCTACAATCCTATACCTAGCGAAGTCCAAAGATGGATGTGGGTCTGTAACAGTCACAACTCCATCATTAGGCAGGCCAGTAGCAATCTGTGTAAATGTGCCATTGAACTCTCTACGATAGACTGCTAGAGAAATATCCCTAACTAAGTCTTCGTCAGCGTCTTTACAATAAGGTGCGACGTATGTACAAATCTTGTCACTGTCAATCCCAATAGAAGCATCGGGTTCATAGTCTCTCAAAGTCCAGTTAACTGTAAATATAACAGACTTTTCAGCAGTCAAACCTGAGTCCATGGATACAACTATAGTTAGTTTATACATCTGATTGTTCTGAAGCATTAAATCTCCAGCCGACAAATATAACTGCAAGTTACGCTTAGTCGCATTAAACAGCTTAGAATATACCTCAGTGCCAGCTGTAACAATGGTCTCTACACCAATCTCATTCTCAGTGGTGTAGGTATCATTTGCAGTGATTGATACAAAATATGTTACCGGCTTCTGATTTAAAGGACCTGGCTCACAATAAATATCAAAAGGCAAAGTTTTAAGAATATTGTTCTCGTCAAGTGAGATAGTCCAATCTAATGTAGGGGGAGCATATAGATTGATAGTTCTCTGTACTGACCAGTCACCATACTCGTCGACTACGCCTTTAGTCTTGATACGATACTTTAATTCAGCACCATCCTTATAGTTTTTCGTGTTGAATGTGTAATAGTGAATCTTCTCTTCTGAAGTATCATTGTCATCAACATCGCTAGTGAGAGTTATTGTGTCAGGAATTCCGTTTACTGATAACTCAATCTGAGCAGCTCTTTGCTTAGAACCATCTTCTGAATTGTGAGTCCAGTATAATGTAATATCTTCTCCAACAATTGCAGTAGACGACATTGTCCAAGTTGTAGGTGCTTCAGGTTTTGTACCTATAGCGACTGAGACTGTTTCACTCCAAGTCGACTCACCTTTCTCATTTGTAGCTGCGACTCTGAAATACCATCTTTTACCTTGCTCTAATCCTGTAACGAAAGCAGTTGTATTCTCTACAGTCATTGAACTAACCTGTGATGAGCTATCGAAATATGCTTCTCTGAATGTATACTGAACTGTATACTTAGTTGCAGTATCTGATTTATTCCAAGTAAGTTTTGCAGAGTTTCTACTATCAGCTGCGACAGTTACATTTTGAACTGCTGCTGGAACAGTTAAAGTTTCACTACTGTAATCAGACCACTTACTATAAATTCTAGAAGTACTATAAATGTTTACAGCTCTTGCTCTAACTCTATACTTTCCTCCAGCAGTTACATTAGAAACATATGTTGCCATTCTGGTTAAGACAGTCACTCGTCCGGTGTTAGCTAAGGTAGTTCCATTGTAAACCTCGAACTCAATCTCGTCAGTTCTAGCATCTGAAATGTTTTCTAGCTTAGCTGTTAACTGAAACTTGTTGATTGTCACACTAGGAACTGATGGAGCATTTGGAGCGTCTCTCTCGAATGAATACTCAGCGGATACTGAAGTACCAGTCCAATATGATGCTTGTTGCCCATTAGATTCATAAGTTTTAGATACTGGCTTAACAGTAACACGAATCTTTAAAGCGTTGGATGGTGCATTATAAGTAGCATACTTCTCATTTTGAGTAGCATCTGAGTTACCACCACTAAACCAAATACCATTACCTGTATCGTAGTGCCATTTAACTTCATACTTATCTAAAGTCTTAAGATATTCGGTAGTTCCTCCACCAGTAGTTGTAGTTCCACCGTTTAAATTTCTAACATTAATAGGGGATACAATATTATTTGTTCCACTTTCGTTTCTACCTAATACTGCTCTATCCCCTCTGACTTCCATAATATACCACCTTTGGTTCATTACCCATGATGGTATTGCTACACCATTATAATATGTAGCACCGGATTTAATACTAACCAAACTACCAGTAGTAATGCTAGTTGTTGTGGTAGTTGGTTTTCTAGTTTCTTCTTTAAAGTCCCAAGTGGCGTAGTAAGTATTACTAGTACCACCTTGAAGTTGAATCTTTAAATTTGATACTGCTGGCATTTACTACACTCTCCTTTCAACTTTAACTGCTCTAACAATAGTCTTGATAGCGTCAACGATATCGTCATCGCTAGCATAAACACCATTAATAGAATATGTATCTCCACTATTTAAGTTTCCTAATTCTTTACGTAACTTATCAATAGCACTAATGATATCATCATTTTGACCATTTTGATTTAACTTCATAGCTGTGTTGATAGCATTAAGGTTTGATCTAACTCCAACTGATTGTGTACCTCCAAGTAAGCTAGTGATACTAGCTGCACCTGATGTAACGTTAGACAAGTCTAATACTGGAGTGATTACTGGTTGAACATCGACATCAGAATCTAGAATATTAGACATTTTACTAACTGCATTGACTAATGCTTCTTTAGCATTGTCAGCCATCTTAGTACCAGCTCTACTAGAGTCAACAAAATTGTTAGCGATACCATTCGTGAAACCTACACCGAAGAAATCACCAATCTTATAACCAACTTTAGAAGGAGAATGCTCAGCTAATTTCTTTCTTGCGGCGGCAGCTGCTGCTTCTGCCATAGCTGAAGCTGCTATACTCGCTGCAAATGAACCTGATCTAATACCACTAGCGAATCCTTGAGCTAAATAGCTACCTGCACTATTAAAACTACTATAATAGCTACGTAACTTGCTAGATGCTCCTGATACAGTACTTGTAACGGCAGAATTAACACTAGCCTTACCACTCTTAATACCAGATGCTAAATTGCTGGACATTTTAGCGCCTGCGGATTTGAATTCTCCATTCTTACTTTTAGCAGTTGAAGTTAATGTTGATAGAACACCGTTCATGGCAGTTTTTAAATTACCTGAAGCACCACTAATTCCTTGAGAGATTGAGTTTACAATATCAGACCCTACGCTGCTCAATTGCTTAGCTGCATTCTTAATAGGAGTTACTAAGTTATTCACAATAACATTACCAACACCGCTTAAAGACTGAGCTGATTTTGCGAAATTACCGAATGAGCTACCAAGTGTTTCAAGGCCTGAAACAATAGCTGAGAAATTCGTGCCTGATAACGACTTGATAGCTGAGGCAACTGTTTTAGTAGCTTCAACTCCAGCCGAAATATCTCCTATATTGCTAAATTTCTTAATTCCATTCGCTACAGATTCTAATTGCGTTTCTATGTTTTCAGGAACATTTAGATTCTTCATCTTATTCATGCTATCAACTAGTTCACCTAGAGGTCCAGTTAACGATCCTAAACTCCATCCGGCTAAGAATAACCAACTGAATTTCTTTAGACCATCCGCAACAGACCCAAGCTGAGTACCGATGTTTTCAGGTATACTTAATCCAGTCATATTTTTCATTGCTTCAACTAAGTCTTTAAGTGGATAAACTAATGTACTTAAGCTCCATCCAGCTACGAATAGCCAACTGAATTTCTTTAGACCATCTGCAATACTTCCAAATGTATCACCAATTCCTTCTGGGATAGTAATTCCAGACCATTTTTGAATGCTACCAGCTAAATCACTCAATGGACCAGTCAACACACTCAAACTCCATCCGGCTACGAATAGCCAACTAAATTTCTTTAATCCATCCGCAATACTTCCAAACGCAGAACCAATTCCTTCTGGAACAGTAATGCCAGACCATTTCTTGATTGAGTCAGCCAAATCGCCAAGAGGTTTCGCGAATGTCGCTAATGCATCAGCACCCATTCCACTAGCCCAGAATTTATTGATACCACTTGCTAGGCTACCAATCTGTGTACCAAGATTTTCAGGTACACTTACTCCTGACCATGCTTGGACTGATTCGGCTAAATCGCCTAATGGTTTTGCTACCGTGGCTAATGCTCCAGCGCCTAAACCACCTAATGTGAATTCCAGTACTCCATCTGCTAAACTAGTTAACATGCTTCCTAGATTGTCTGGCACCGTAACGCTTGACCATTTGTTAACTGATTCTGCTAAATCACCTAATGGCTTTGCTACTTTAGCGATGGCATCCGCACCAAATCCAGATAGACTATTCATCAATCCACCTAAAGCTACTTCGCCTAAAGCATCTTGCATAGCTGATAATCCACGTTTAATCTCGTCCCATGACATTGAGCCAAACTTCTGTAATGCATCAGCTATCTCACCTAATCCTTGAGATGCTAAAGTAATTGTGCCCGCACCGATAAGACCAGCGAAACCGGTTAGAACTCCGGTTAATCCAGATGCAGTGCTTAATTCAGCTAAAGCACCTCCCATACCAGCTAAGCCACGTCCTATTTCTTCCCAAGACATAGAGCCAATACCGGCAAGTGCCTGCGCTATTTCATCTAAAGACTGAACTGCTAATACGATAGTTCCAGCTCCAACTAATCCCGATAGACCAGCAAGCTTTCCTAAAGCTCCACTGACTACTCCAATCTCAACTAAAGCACCTCCCATGCCAGTTAAGCCTTTTTTGATAGTATCCCATGATAAAGCACCAATAGAGGCTAATGCATCTGCTATCTCATCAAGAGATTGAACTGCAAGTACAAGTGAGCCTGCGCCTAGTAGTCCTTTAAGGCCAGTTAGTTTACCAAGTAGACCAGTCACAACAGCTACTTCGGTTAAAGCTCCTCCCATACCAACTAATCCTATTTTGATTTCATCCCAAGACATAGTAGAGAAGTTAGCAAAAGAAGCTTGTAAATCCGCAAGAGACTGCACAGCTAGAACTAATGAACCTGCACCAATAAGACCAGATAAGCCAGTTAATTTACCAAGCAATCCGGTTACGGTAGCTACTTCCGTTAAAGCTCCTCCCATACCAGCTAAGCCACGTCCTATTTCTTCCCAAGACATTCCTGCGAAACTACTAAGCCCTTCAGCCATCTTGCTCAATGATTGAACAGCTATTAATAATGACGCGCTACCAGCTAAAGACTTTCCACCGCCGAATTTACTCAGAGCTTTTAGTGTAATGACAAATTCAGCTAAAGCTCCACCCATGCCGGTTAACCCTCTAGCAATTTCATCCCAAGATAACCCTGAGAATTTCTGAAGAGCATCGCCTAATACTTTGCAAGACTCCGCTAATGCAATTATTGCAATACTAGTAGAAATAGGAATTGGAGCCATACTAATAGATTCAAAACCTTTAGTTAAAATTTTCATTGACACAGCTAATGCTAACAAAGATTTAGCTAAATTATACTCATCTATTTTAGCTAATTTCTGCATAGCACTCGCTAAAATATCAATCGCTTTAGCTAGTGCCATAACTGAAACGCCCATTTTAATAAGACCTTTACCTTTGAACGAAGCAATCGCATCTGAGATAAACTTAAACGAACAATTTAACATTAAGAACATTGCACCGATGGCAATTACAGATTTAGTAATATCTGCAGGATCTAAACTAGCGATACTTTTTAATGAAGCAGCTAAAATTCCTAACGCACCAGCGATAGCAACTAACGAACTAACTTTAGCACCAGTAGTAAATGCTCTAAGCGCAGTACTAATTTCTCCAAAGAATGCAGAAATCTTTTTAGCTAAACTTGGCTTTCCTTCTCCTCCAAATATGCTATTAATGGTATCAGTGATGGTATCGAACAAATCAGTAAAGCTTGATACACTTTTAATAATTCCACCGCCAAGGATACCTGCTAAAACATCGCCCATTGAGACATTGTCGGATATCCATCCAAATACTTTAGTTATACTGTCCCAAATACCCGTTAGTACTTTAGAAATACCTTGACCTACTTGAGATAGCACGTCACCAAAACTACTAATATGAGATGCGGCACCTTTTAATACCCCAGCAATATCAGAAACCATCTTACCTAAACTACTAGCGATTCCAGATGTGTTAAACCCTTCGTTTAATGACGTAAACATATCGCCAATAGCTGCTGTAATACTTAGAATGATATCTACAACACTACCAAAAGCACCAGAACTAAATACTTTACCGATGGTAGTAGCAACTAACTCGAAAGCTTTCTTAACCATATCAACAACAGAGAATAAACCCTTGAATGTTCTCTTAAGTTTATCTGCCGTTTCATCACCGATTTTGATTTTCTCAGTTAAGCTCTTGAAGCCTTCGGTTAAATTAAGTAATTGCTTAGCTGTAGTAGGTGGGAAAATGTCACGGAAAGCTTCTTTAATAGGTGTAACAATACTAACTAATCCTTTAAAAATGTTAGAAAATCCTTCTATTAATTTAGTACGACCACCTAAGTCAGCCCATTCATGCACTATTTTATTTCTGGCATCTGAACTATCATTAATCATTTTATTAAGTACATCACTGACTGAAGTCCACAACGTTCTAGCTTCCTCAAAGTCACCGACAATTGTTCTCCATGTTTCAGTCCAACCTGAACCCAAAGCTTCTTTTAACGTATCAATTAACTGTGTGAAAGTCTTAACCTTAGTGGCTGCCTCATTCGCTGTTTTAGCCATGTCTGCCATTTGCTTAGCTTCTTCTTGTGTATAACCTTGGCTGACAAACTTTTTAACCGCTGCCTCATACTCTTCTTGAGTTTCTGCTGCGGTTGCAAACTGATCCAAAGTCTGAGTCAACACTTCCGCAGTAAGCCAACCTGTTTGTAAAGATTCACGGAATGAACCCTTCGCCGCAACAGCTGCTTTCGCTCCTGTTTGTAAATGTTCTGACGTTCTAATTAATGCATCCTGGAACACCTGACCACCCATACCGGCGTTTACAACAGAGTTCCAATCCATTAAACGAATTGTACCGGAAGCTAGTGCTTGTGATAACTGATACATCGCAGTCGATGCTTGTTGAGAAGTTGAACCTGATACAGCTGCCAAGTTAGCGATACCCTTAATAGCAGATACTGATGCATCAAGCTTAACACCTGCAGCAGTAAATGTACCAATATTACGAGTCATCTCAGTAAAGTTATAAATGGTCTTATCTGCATAATGGTTTAATTCGTCCAACGCAGCATTTACGACTTTAACATTCGTACCTTCCTTTTGAGTATTAGCCAAAATCGTCTGTACTGCATTCATTTGTGTTTCGTATTCTCTGAAACCATCCTTAATCGGATCAATAGTCACAGCAGAAGCTAACCTCTTACCTAATGTCATTACTGAGTTAGTGATTCTAGAGATAGCAGTCATAGCAACGACTTCCATAGCTGAGAATTTAGCTTGTACGGTTTCGATGCCTGAGTTTACTCCACTAAAATTAATGTTCTTAACTGCTGCACTGACATTCTGCAAGCCTTCAGCAGCGCCTTTAAGATTAAGTTTTTGTTTTAATCTATCAAGAGTACTCATACTCGTGGCTACACCTGATTCAAACTGCTTATTGTCAAATTTCATCGACAATATACGTTCATCTACGACATTACTCATTGCCTACTACCTCCTTCCAAGCTGCATCAGCTATTCTATCAAATACTGGTTGAATAGCAGGATTAATATAGTCTCTACCCTCAACCCATCCTCCAGTACCAGTACCATGTCCTGTTTGCAATATTATTGCTATGTTCACACCTTTATTAACATTTGAGTTACAGAAATTAATTTTCGTTATGCTTCTGCCATTCTCAATCTCATAGTACCAAGAACCAGCAGTTTTGCCAGTTTCAACTGGAGTTGCTGACATAAGGGCGTTTACACCTTCTTGAGCATACTTATCCAAAACCGTGACTCTAGCTCCTTTTTTGGCTCTTTCTAAAAACTTAGTAACTTTAGAAAAATCTCCCTTATGCTCAAACTTAATCATATGTACTCCTTTTTACCTGATTTTGATTTTCTGACCAGGATAGATTAGACTAGGATTATTAATCCCGTTAATCTGTGCTAAACGCTGATATGTGGTTCCATACTTAGCCGCAATTCCAGACAATGTTTCACCATACGTAACAGTATGATAAACAACTTTTGAAGTTGACTTTAACATTTTGTTAACTTTATCTTGAACCTCATTATAATTGTAGCCGGCTTTAGTGATAGCGTTAATACGAGCTTGCCCGTTGCCCCATTTACCAGCTAATACTTCTTTAGCGATTTCATCAACTGATTTCTTAGCCGGCTGAAGCTTTTGATTAATAATACTTTGAATTGTACTGTAATCATAACCTGCTTGTGTTAGACGATTCTTACGGTCATCTCCGTTACCCCATTTACCATTAATAACTTCCTGAGCGATTTGTTCATTTGTCTTCTTAACTGGAGTTGGGTTACTAGGTTTAGTTACTGTAGAACCTGATTTAGCAGCATATTTATTCCAAGCCTCTCTATCTCCATAGAATTTATTAAGGTCTAGATTCCCACTATAACCATTTAATCTACCAGTTGATGTGTATTGTCTAATAGCACATGAATATGCTGATTCATTCCAAGGTTCATCTTGATAGCCAGTTGGCGTGTTATTAGCATATTGTGCAATCCACTTTCCATAATCTCCAATATTCATGAATCCACTCATTAAAGACTTGGAAATATACAATAACGGTTTAACCCCAGTCTTAGAGTAAACATAATCTAGCCATGATTTAACCCAATTGAAGTCATTCTTTCCAAATGTTGGATTATTCTGTCCTTCCCAGTCAAGTACGAGAATTGCTTCTCCAATATAGTTTTTACAATTATTAATGAAGAAGTCAGCTTCAGCTTGAACGTCTCCACCGTTAGCATAATGATAAACACCTAAGCATTTACCGTTCTTTTTAGCTTGTTGATAAGCTCTGTCACAGTCTGGGTTTACGTAGTATGTCCCTTCTGTGGCTTTACAAATTACAAAATCACACGGAACTACATCTAGATTAATTCCGTTCTGATAATTGGAAATATCGATACCATTCATCATAGTATTACCTCCTATCCTTTTGTGTTTAATTTCTTTCTACGCTCTGCATTCAACTCTGCGTTACGTCTCATGATTTCAGCCTTGCTCATTTTCTTAGGCGGTTGATTCTTAATGCTGCAAACTCTAATTAAAGTTATTAATCTATTAAGATGCCATTTCTCACATTCAAATGGTATGTTTAAAGCTACCATATAATAGTAAATAAGTTCAGCTGTAATTTGTTCTCCTCCAATGTGATTGTCACTTTCTGTTTTTCTGAAAGTGGTAGCGCTCATTGGATCTTTAATATATTCAGATATAGCGTTGACATTATCCGTTGTTAACCCATCATATGCACTTTGGTCAACATTTGGGGTAACTGTCATGCATTTGATATAATCTATTGTCTCTTCAAATGTCTTATCTTTATCTGTCAGATATGGCTTATGCCATTTACTTTCCCATTTTGAAATAGAGAGCAAAGAATGCTCTAATGCTAAAGACTGGGGTTTAGTGTATACGAATTCTTGCTTAGCTTCATCCCACATTTCAGCTCCAGGTATAGTTATCTTAAGCATTCTTGTTACCTCCATTGATTAGTTTTGCAAATTAGAAGCCGCCGGAACATTCTGAGATGTAGTGTTACCATCATTAGGCATGATACCATTAATAAAATCACTACATTTAGTAGCATCTGAGGCTAGTTCGACATATAGCTCCACAAAAGCTTCTGTTTCTTCGAATTTTTGTGACAACGGAACACCATTTGAATCAACTTTAATAAATCTCTTTCCGTCAGCTGATTTCTCACCATAAGATTTAAGAAGAAATAATTTGATAGTATTAACAATCTCTTTCATGTCATTTGATTTAGCAATTTTGTCGATGTATTTTGTATATCCGCCTTCGACGCTTGCTTCCATTTCTAGACATTCAACTTTGTTTAAATTAAAATAGAAATCTTCAGTTCTTTGATTTCCATCGTAGTCAGTATAAGTAACAGTTTTCTTTAGCATGTTATGTTCCTCCCTTTAATTAAAATAAAAGACCTCGTAATCTAGTCGAGGTCTATAAAATATCACAATGCTATGCTATGCTTCTTTTAAGATAGTAACGATTTCATTAGGTAAAAGTAATTTAGGTTCAGTTCCAGAACCAGAGTCACTACCTGCGTTTGTACCATATAATGCATCTTCAATCTTTTTCAACTTCTCAGGTGCAATCTTAGTTGAGTCAATTTCTATGTGAGCAGCTGGTTTGAAACCTTCGATATTAATTGGTGTAGTAGTACATTCCCAACTAAATTCTACAGCTTCTGGACTATCATTAATAGAACTATATCCTTTTTCTGATGGAGAAGCTTTAGCTCCATATACTAAATGTAATTTGTATCCGTAGTCAGAACCTTTAACATCGTTACCTACAACAGTTCTATAAGTTAAACCGAATGCTTTTCTAGGTTGCTGTCCTACATATACGCCAGATTTTGATTCTAATTCAGCAGAGCCATCGCATGCTGCGAATTCTTCAGGATATGTATAAGCACTGATTGTAAATCCAAATTCTTCGTTTGAATATAATTCTAAATATTTAGCATCATTTGCATATAAAGCTGATGCTTCAGCTCCAGAAGGGCTTTCACTTACAGACATTAAACCATTCCAAGCTACGCCTTTTGGGTATGTTCCATCTTCAGATTGTGGATAAAGTACACCCATTTTAGTACCTGTTTCGTAAAGACGTTTACCAGTATCGTCCCATGTTAATCTAGACATTTTCTTTCCTCCTTTAATAAGTTAATGTAAATGTATCATGGTTAAGATTATCTGATGTGAAATGAGTACCATGATTGATTCCAGGAATTCTTGAAATCTTCATGACGATTTCACTATCTGGATCATAATCCATAACCGTGATTTGATATGAAAATCTTTGTAAATACACACCATCATTTGCCACAAGATTGTCAATTTTGTTTCTCGAGTAGACGATGGCTGGGTATTTCATTCGTACAGAAGATGGTGGTTGGTAATATACTTGATCGCTTCCTAAAATTTCTTCTAGTAAATTTTGCAATTTTAATCTATTATCCATTATATACATCTCCTAGTGTTAAAGTAAGTCTAGGGTACTGAACAGAGATGTTAGACACCTTCCATTTAGTACCCATAAACTCAACATATACTATTGAATGAAAATTCTCATTAGCGTATGGATCTGCTATGATACTAATTTCATTCGATATGACAATGTTGTCGTTAAGTTGATTTGAACTTTGTGACCTTCTACTATTAGTAATAACATCACCAAAATATTTACGGGAAGTTATGACATTGGTCCATACCCCAGGCTTTGTTTGCTCTTGGGTACTGAAACCTATATCACCATAAAATTTCGCCATTTTGAATTTTCACCTCTAGTCTTAATTAATGACCTTCAGTACTTACACTTCCACTTTGCGCTTTAGCTTTCAATTCTTCAATAGCAATAGCTGAGTAGCAACGAGTCAATGCTCCTGAGCAACGAGTTTCCAATAAAGATTTCATTTGGTTGAAGTCGATATCGAAATCTGTGAAGTGAGTAACTTCTCCACCTTTAGTTGCACCTAAACTGTAGTCAGCTAAGTTACAGATGATACCGATCAATCCCTTAGTATTTTGTTCAGCATCTTTACGAGTTTTACCTTCGAATTGTTCGCAAGTGTAAATTTCTCCAACATTTAATGAACTAGCTAATTCAGCTTTAGAGCTGTAGATTCTACGTCCGTTAATGTCACGAGCTAATAACATTACATTTAACATGTGTGGTGTAATGTATAAGTCTGGAGTTCCGCTTCCTTTAAAGTGTTCACGAGCATATAAGATTGTGTTAACCATAGTCTCTGACATAATGAAATTTTCACCGAAGTTAGCGTTTGAGTTAGTACCTTGGATTTCTGATTTAGTCTTATCAGTGTTGATGTCAACATGTAATGTATATAAATCATCATCTGTCCAAATTGGTCTAATGTGTTCTGGTGAGATTTTATCTTCTGCTCCATCATCACGACCATCACCTAACATGATAGCTGTAGCTAATTCTTCATTTAAGCTCATCTTATCAATGTTATATAAGTAATCTACATAATCGAAGTCTGTGATATCAATTACATCATCACGGTGTAATGAGTTTCTTACATATACAGTTTGAGGGTCAGTAGTACGAGTAACTAACTTAAAGTTTCCAGTAAGTTTCTTTTGTTTACCTTTTTGGTAACCTTTAGCACGTAACTCCTGAATGTTACGAATATCTACTTGACGTGTACGAATACGTGAGATTGGTGATTTATGTACTTTTTGCAATACTGTGTTAACCCATCCTTGGTCATTAGTGATTAATTCAGGTGCTCCTGGACGTACATCTTTGTATTCTGGGAATAATTGAGTAACATTTCCAGCTCCATTTTGAATAAATCCTCCGACTGTATCAGCGTGACTAATTTCTACACCATTTTCTTCTGAGTAAATTTCAAGTGCTCTTTTGAATGAACCGACATTGTTCTTTTTAGCCATTTCAAGAATTTCACCTTGGTCTGAGTGAGTTAAGTAATCTTGTTGTTGTTCATCCATATCAAATACATTGTGTTTCATATCTTCTTCATCTCCTTTTTCACCATCTACGCCAGCATCTTCTAATGCTTGGCCAATCATAGCATATACGACTGTTTTCTGTTCATCTGTCATTGAGTCGAATACGTCTTTTACTGTTTTTTCGTCATCTTTCTTTTGTGTTTGTTGATTGTTCATGTTTTTCTCCTTTTCTTTGTTTTTATCTTCTTCATCATCAGCGTGCGATAAAGTCAATTCTTCTCCTGTATAAATTACAGCTTCTTCGTCTGACTCTTCTCCATGCATCATGACTGAATCGATAAACGCTCCTGGGTTAGCTCCGGCTAAAACCAAACTTACTTCACGAATCGCTCCATGCAATACATCTCCACCATGTTGTTTTAGATGATTAGCATAGATTGATAACGCTGTGACATCACCATGCTCGACTAATTCTTTAGCATTCTTACCTTGTGCACTGTCATTAAATGTACCGTAAACATAGACTCCTTCGTCCCTGTTTTCAAGTAAGGCATGTCCAAGAACATTCATAGGATCATTGTGGGAATGATTCCAGACTAACGGTACAGTTTCTCCATCGTTGTCTTTGAAAGCATTTCTACGAATGGTTCTACCATCAGAGCATTTAATGTCATTTCTAGTGGCCCAGCCAGTAAAATCATACTTTGCCATTTTGAAATTCCTCCTTTAGCTATTCATTGTAGCGTTCTTCTTGCTCTTGCATATCTTGTATTTCTTGTTCCTCGTACTCTTCTTTAGGTTGACTGATATTAGCGTTAACTAATTGGTCAGCCTTAGGATCATCGGATGGTTTCATACCAATTACCTGTCTAAATTCATTTGATGTCATGATCTCATTACGAGTAAACTTATCTGCAATTTCTGCAATGTTGTTTACCGGAACAAGCTTGAATGGATCTCTGAACATCATGATAGATTGACCCTGTGATCTAGCAGTCTTAGTCAGGAATTTTCGCTTAAGTTCATCAACAATTGCTGAGACAATAGGTTCTATTGAACGGTTGTTGTAATTCAACATTGTCTTCTCATCAGCCGTACCATCCATAACAGTTTGAGTGATTCCCAACTGGCTATAAAGCATTTCAGTTAGGTATTCAATCTGCTTCATAAGATTGTTTTCAACTGAACGGTTTAATTGAGTAATACGCTCAGTACCATCAGCATAAGCAATCCCATACTTCGAGCCAGCCAATTGCCTTTCGATTTCTTTTCGCCTTCTCTCAGCTTCATCACGTTTAGACTGTGTCTTGATTACATAAGGTAACTGAATAATCAAATCTAATTTGCCTGATGCCGTTTGTTCATCTGTCACATCCAATAAACTAAGTTTTCTTATTAAACGTTGCATAGTTGAGTTAGGCTCATTGATTACCGCATAAAGCGGATTCTCGATGATAGCAACGGTGCTCTTCGGAAGCGTTACTTCTTGTTTCTTTCCTGTTCGATCATTGTAAAGTCGAACTTTAACATGTTGCGGATACCATTGAACAATCTTTCCTGTTCTCATAGAATCTATACTATATGAACCAGAAACAGTAGGGTCCATACTAGTATCTACTGGAACAATTGCTACACATCCTTCGTCTAGCATTGACATGACTACATCTTGAATAAAAGCTCTACCGGTCTGGTCAATATTAGCTTCTAGATTCAAACACTTATTAAGTCCTGAATCAATGTCAGATGAATATCTCATATTCTCGTCTAGTTTAACATGCCTGATTTCGACTGCCGCTACATCCATTGCAATACGGTTATAAACAGCTGTCGCTATTGACCTCTCGTTACCTCTGGTGAATTGAACTCTATCCGGTCTATGATAATAGCTCTCGCCTAGAGTTCTTGGGTATGTCGGATCTCGATTTGTAAATGCGTTCCAAGCATGCATAAGCCTAGAACCAAAATTTAGCTCCATTTTGAATTCCTCCTAATAGTTAGATGTATGACCGTAGTATGCTCTTAATTTTCTATCTTTGTTATAGTTAACAATGCTCATTCCGGTTCCGATAGCAGCCGTAGCACCAGCGATAGCACCTAAACCTTCTGCTTGCTTTTTATTAATAAAATTATTGGCATAAGCAAATCCTATAGCAGAGGCAGCAGTTCCACTACCTTTTACTAAATTAACACCCATGTTATCTGTAATTCGATAACCGTTAGCGTACAGATTCTTTCCTTGATCCGCTAATTTATCTTGCTTCAAATGTTTATAATCTTTCTTCATTTGCTGTTTAGCTAATTTAGTGGCACGACCATAAGTCATCTTAGAATTCATCATCGTCTTAGAGCCATATTGCTTTTTCTTAGCTTTTAAATCTTCATATGCAGCTGCTGATTTTTCATATCTTTTTAAACCAGCTTGAGTATAACTACCGTTAAAATTCTGATAACGTCTAACTCCCCATTTCATACCTTTTACACCGTGGTGAGCTAAATAATCATCGTTAGCCGTTGTTACATAAAAACTCATATTCACACCTACTTTCTACATGTTTAAAAATTTATTCTCGCAACTCTTTGATTGCTAAAGCAATTCCGAGTGCTGAACTAGTGACACCTAATACGGTACCAGTAGTTTCAAGAATATTCTTAGCGTATTCTCTACCTTTAGAAACTTTCTTTTGATTAAATACATCGTTATACTGACGCTCTAATAATTCCCTATTAATTTGGCTTCTAAGTTCCTGATCACTCATAGAACTAAGGTCCATTCTTTTGTTATTTTTTTTAGAATTATTATTAATATAGTTCTGATTTGAAACACGTAACGTATCATTCATCTGCCTAGTTGAGTCAACAACCTTTTTGACGCCGGTTAATTTCTCTTTTGAGTAGTGCTTTTTTCTAACTCCCCACTTCATTCCTTTAACACCGTGATGATAAAGTTCATTTGTCATACTATCACCTACTTTCTTAACTATCTTACTTTTTCTTATAATACATCTTATTTAATTCATCAATAGTTTTATCAGTATTAGGATGCTCAGTTAAATAACGATTAACAAAATTGTTTCTAGCGGTTACATCACTGATTTTTGCTACGACTGACGTATTGCCTATAGTACCAGGAGCTAGGAGACTAAAGCCTACTATAGCTGATAATTTAGATGCTTCTTCTACTGTTCCTATTCTTTTTGCTATATTGTATGCTTTATCGTAATCCATACCGTACTTATCTATAAGTTTACCTGTATCACGAAGTACTGAGCCCTTTTTATCAAACGCTAACCTAGTCATTTCTTTATTTGCCCTTTTAATAGCGTCGTCTTTTATTTTGTCATTTGAAAAATGTTTTTCATATTCTGCTCCGAATTGTCTAGTCAGGGCTTTAGTAGATATTTTGCGATGATTTTCTTTGTAAGAATCATATGCGATATCTACATATCTATTATTTCTTTCGGCTTTCTTAGCATATCTATCTAAAGTTTTAGCAGATTCTTTAAAGTGATTGTTATGAAGACTTCTTACAGCGTTACTTTTCATATTTCTAACGAACGAGTAGTTTCGACTGTTAGCCTGAGCTTTTAAAACATCCAATGAAGATAGTTCTGAAATTTTCATCTTACCCAATGAATCAGAAGACGTATTCAATAAAATTAAAGGTGCATCAGCCCTATAAACACTAGCTTTAGTATCCCAACTATCTGGTATAGCTTCATAGCCTTTTTGTCTTAAAGCCTCAAAATATTTCCTTTTAGCAACATTAAACGCTGGGTCATCTTTATCTCCAAATTTTTCCCACATATTTTTATACACTTGTTTTGCATTAGCGGTTATCGATGATGATGAATGTTTTTGCATAGTCTCTCTAAATGATGGGTCACTATCATATAACTGCTTAAATACAGATCTACGAGTGTTCAACGAAGGTATCTTAATATCTTTCTCAGCAGTTATCTGATGATTAAATACAGTACCTCTATCTCTGCTCATCTTGCCTAAGGCAAATTGACCTCTAAAGAAATCAGTATCATTCTTTCTATAGTTTACATATAAGTGTTCACCGGGTCTAGGATTAGCAGTTCTATCTAAATTGTTAAACACAGTTCCTTTTTCTAGAATAGTATCGCAATATGTATTAAGGTATTTATTTCTAGCATAATAAGCAACACACGCTGCTACTGTTAAACCTGCTGTAGCAGCTACAACTTTTTCTACTTTAATACGTTTGTCAGCGGCAATCTTAGCTTCGTATGCAGTTAACCCTTTCTCTTGATACTTCTTTTCAAGTCGTAATCTATGACCCGTAGATTGTGTTCTAGCATAGTCGCTAATACTAAACTTAGTTTTCTTATCACTAATATTCTCAGTAGAATCCACTTTTTTAGTTATACTATTTTCAGTAGAACTTACATTTTTACCAATTTTATTAGAAATGCTTTTACTAATACTAGAAGTAACTTGTTTACGAACCCATCTAGTATCGCCGCTAGTATATCGTCTTTTTCCAGCATTAGTTAAACTACCGTCTTTATTTTGGTATCTTCTAACGCCCCACTTCATACCTTTAATGCCGTGGTGGTATAATTCATTTGGTTGGTCTTTAACTATGTAATACCACATAAAACACCTCCTAATCAAATGCCTCTCTATTAAGTTTATAAGCAACAAAAGCATCCATCATAGCTGCTACAGCATCAATCTTTGCTTCGTATCGCTTCTTTAATAATTTTCTATTTCCATTAGTATCTTCCATTGTAATACAGTTACCCATAGTGAACGTCATAAGTTCTTCGTCGAACAGAAGCATTCTCTCTTCTGCTAACTTCTTCAATTCACCCAAAGGTACTGATTCTGTCTTGACTCCCTGAATTACTTTCTCTATTCCGAATGGACCATTCTCACTAGCCCAACGATTCACAAAATCTTTGGCGTTGTAAGGATCATATCCGAAGCAACGAACGTCATAGTCACAATCGGTAATATGCTTATCTAAATCGTCGTAGACTTCCATAGTGTCTAGTACGGTTCCTTCAAGCACAACTAAGCTTCCTTCTTTCATGAACTCATCATACTTGAATCGCATAGCTGGTGGTAATTTACTAAGAGTAAGAGAAGATATGTAGTTTCTAGTCTTTACACCAAAAGCTCCGTTGGATAATGGAAATAGAAATGTGAATGAACAGAAGTCATCACCTTGGGATAAGTCAGCGCCTAAAGCACAAGGCATTTGCCAGAAGTCTCTTCTTCTATGCGGAAGTGTTTCTTCATACGTGAAGTAATATGTATAACCTTCCATAGGAATCCCAAAACGTTTCGCTAAAATATCGTTTCTAGCAGCAGGAGCTTTCTCAGCTCTTTCAACGTCTAATTGGTATGTTTCATATGTAACTGTCTTTCCTAAGTTAGGATTCGCTTTAGCCCACATGTCCGGGTTAGATACTTCGTCAACTGAGTCTAATCTGTACCACCAAATAGATACGTGCGGATTTATGTACTCACCTTTAAGGATGTCCATTAGCTCCATTTTGATTGTATCGCCTGGCCCGTTACGAACAGTACCCTCTGAACTAACAGCTACAATTAGATAATCATCATTCTTTGAAGCACCTTGCTCTAAAGCACCAATTACATCCTCACGAATGTCTCCTGATAACCACTCATCAACAGTATTAATACGACTGTTTAGTCCTTGAAGCTTATCAATGGTCATTGGTCTAATTTCAACTAGTGAACCAGTTAAGAAATTCTCAATGCCTTTCTTGGTAGAGGCTAACTTAACTCTATTAGCTTTAGAACCTGTCGTGTTTTGCAATGATCCTTCAGTAAGAAACTTAAAGAGTGGACCTCTTGATCTAGTAATTGCCGTACGCATTGGAGATAATACTTCTTCCGCCTGCTTCATGGTCGGTGCCGTGTGAACTTGATGTGTAGTAGATGTATCAACATTAAGAAAGTAACTTTGTATGTACGATTCGTATTGCGACTTGGCGGCACCACGAGCTACTATTAAGTATTGCTTGTTGATTAAACGCTTCTTAATGGTCTTATTAACGTAATGTCCTCCATGACCATCTTCATTAGGTTCGTATACGGTTCTATCTACGAAATAATACCATCCAAAGATTTGTTCTCCCCAGAGTTTAAAACTATCAAGTAAATTCAAATCTGAACCATCAGTTAAGGTTAACTCATTCTCACAATACTTAATCCAACCTTCTACTGCTTCATCGTCATAGTAGATTCCTGGATTTGCTATAAGATCATCTATACGGTTCATTTCCATAGAGATTTCTCTACAGACTGGTATTTCCCCTCGGATTACGGCATCACGAAACTGACCATAATATTTAGGGACGGCTGTGTTTGATAATGCCATAATAATCACCTACTTTAACCAATATACTTCTTACCGGCTTTAATAGCTGCATTATTTTGTCTAACTATATCATCAAACGACTCCATGTTATACTTATCAGCTAACGCCTGAGCTTTTTTGTAATTACGATTGGATTTATACGCTTCTGTCATAACAGAGTCGTATTCTTTTGATAGAACACTTTCAAATAATTTGTTATATCCATTTTCGTACTCTTTATCATTTAGAAAATCATGGTCTTTTGCTTTTGCTCCTAGCTTTTTGTCGTAGTCACGATTATACTTATCAATCAACCCATTGTTCATTTTATCAGCGGCTCTGTTATAAGCTTTAACATAATTTTCTGTTGTGTTAACTTCTTGGTTGGCTCTATTCATATATTTTTTGTATTTCTTAGAAGCCATTGCTTTACCTTTAGCTGTTAAACTTCCATCTTTATTTTGGTATCTTCTGATACCCCACTTCATACCTTTAATGCCGTGGTGGTATAATTCATTATTATACATTAGTTGTTCTCCTTTCCATTAGCCTCAGCTTCAACATTAATCCTCCACTCGAACTCACTAATCATGTTCTTGATGGAGTCAACTGCAGAGGAACTAGTTGGAGGGTCAAATAATAATCTCACTTTTAAATATACGTAGGACTTAACAGCATTTAAAAGATTACTTGAATCAATAAAATCTGTCCAAACCTCTTCTTTAGAATTAATACTAAACCCATCTGCAGGGCCTACTCCAAGCTGATACAATGTTAAAAATACAGAATTGATGTGCATTGTGATATCGCTATCAAATGCTGTGTACTCTTCTGTAATTCCTAATAATTTCTTTATTGATGTTAGAATACTTTCTGTATCTTGCATAAGTGGTCCTCCTTTCTAATCATGCTTCCAAGGGCATGTGTCATTCTTTGTTCTTTCTACTGGTTCAAATATAGGCAGTAGATTCTTGTCGCCATAGTGAATAGCGTTGTGAGTTTTTAAAGTTGTACAAATAAGGTATTCAGGATTCATAAGATAATCTGTTTCGTCAATCAAGTCATAAGATGTGATAGGATTGAGATGATGAATAATTACCTTGGCTCCTTTTGGAATATCGTAACCAGCAACACCTAAGTCACAACCGTTATCCCTAACGATAATCTTATCGCGAAGTCTTTTCCATTCTTTAGATTTGTAGAATAACTGATTTAAATATCGGTCATAGCCGAAAGTATCCTTCCCAACTATTCCATCTAACTTTAAATACTCAAATCTTTCTTTAAACGTCTTGAGCTTACTTAACTCAGAATATGTTTTAATCATCTCTACCACCATGCCCGCCATAATCTTTCATAGCATTTAAAGCATTCTCATAAAGTTCTTCTACACGCTTAGCAGATTGTAAAGATTGTGTCCTTGCTTCTAATAAAGCATTCTCATGTCTAATCTTCTCAAGCTCTAACTGATTCTTGGTAGAACCTAACTTAAGAAAATGTGTAATTACCTGTGAAGAGGCGGTTCCTTCTCTAAGTTGCTTCTCTGCTAGGTCCACACTTAAAGATATGAGCTGATTCTCTCTTGACTCAGGGGTTAAAGCTGGTCTAATCTTTTCTTGTGACTCAGTTTGAGATGACATTCTTTTAGATCTAGCCACCTTCTCACTTCCTTTCTATTAGTTTAAATATAGTTTGTATCAACTTAAGATAACATTTAACGGGGTTTATAAGAGAGTTAATCTTGTGAGAAAGACTTAAAGGGAGAAATAATCATGTTTCGGAGCTCAATCTATGTCATGGTTGCGATATTACAGTAAGTATCTCATAAACCCCTTTAAATGCCATCTTAAAAAGTCAAACTGCTTTTCTGAAAAATCCCTCCGGAGAATTTCCAAAGACCGGCGCGATGCAGGGAGGGGGTGTTTTTTCGGTTACCCCCCTCTATGCTTTTAAGTCTCCACGAGTGTGGTGTCAATTGTGCTGGTACATATTTT
>ULYV01039872.1_pt1 | contig 38677 bp, 30 predicted proteins | sample 1962461 | NCBI WGS metagenome assembly ULYV01 (sample SAMEA4835871, study PRJEB28245) | human gut metagenome | biome: gut microbiome; material: fecal sample | place: Denmark | collected 2008 | reverse complement strand
CTGACCGCCGCCACCGCCTTCAGTGGTGGAGCCACCGGGCTTCACGCCGCCTGTGAGGTCGTTGCCGGCAAGGATGACCTTGAGGTCGTCGGTGACAAGGGAGCGCATGAAGCTGTACGGATTGCCGATTTTGTGCTGCGCCTTGTACGCCTTCATCACGGCAACGTAAGCATCCGTGCCATTCGCCGATGTGGACGATGGGCGGTTCTGCTTCCACCACGCCGAGGCAAACTTCGACTTCTTCTTGAAAGTAGCGCGAATGGTCTGCTGCTCCTCGGTTTTAGGGTCAGAATAACCGTGACGGTCGGAACGATAGGTCTTGCCCGTCTGTTGATTAACACTGTAAATCACGCCCTCCTTGGAGCATAACTTACCTGAAATGGACTGAATGTCCGTAGAGAATTTTACTCTTGCCATAATCGTTAATGGTTAAGTAATTATTAATAGGGGTTGCTGGAAAACGTGGGTGTGTACGGACAACGAAAATCCGTGAAACATTCGGCAGAAAAAACGACCGAAAACGACCAAAAACGACCGCAAAACGTCCTTACTGCGTCCTTACTGCGTCCTTACCGGTTGCTTACTGATTTTGCCATCCAGTCAAACACCTCGAACTTTCCGCTGATAAAGGTACAAAAAAGGTGCGTGAAACATCGGACATGGTGAGGGGTGCCAACGGAGAACACGAAGGACACGAAGATAAGAATGTACATGAAATCTGAAAGTATTGAACCGCAGAATACGCAGAAATGCGCAGAAATACATAATGGTTCAAGAGAGGGACAAGAAAAAAGTTTCTGTGTCTTTTCGCGTTGTCTGCGGTTCAAAAAAGAAACAACAAATGACACGAACAGCACGAATGATTAATGTAAATCGTGATATTCGTTGTTAAACATAAACTAATTATTAACTTATAAAAACATCAAAGTATGAAAAAATCAATGAAGATGATGCTGCTGTTGGCAATGATGCTCGTTGCCCACGCAGCGAAAGCGCAAGTGGTGTTCTCAACATTTAAGTTGAAACCTACCATCCTCTACACTTCAAAAGCTCTGCATGTCTCGTTTACATGCGACGGAGAGAAGAAGGTGAAGTACGTCAAGGTGGAGTGGTGTGCCGTAAACAATGTTGGCGATGTGTCGCAAGGAATGACAGCAGGACTTCAGTTGCGCAAGGTGTCTGCGACAGGACCTTTTAAGCCGGGAAGAAAATACAAGCGTGAGGCTAACACTGCCTACATCGGAGTGGAGAAGGTGCATGCCATGCCTGTAAGTATCTGCATAGAGTATATGGATGGCACCGACTGGGAAAAGGACGTGACGAAGGAAAACTATAAGCAGTTCTTCCCGAACGTGAAGTGGATTGACTTCACTGTACCTGGTGAATAAGCAACAAGAACAAGGAAAAAAAACGAACCTCTTTTGTAGTCTTGCCTTTTTGTTGTACCTTTGCAAAGTATTTTATTAGAATTACATCTTCTATAAAGTATTTAAAATGTTGAACGAAAAAGGCTGCTATCCGTGAGGACAGCAGCCTTCTTTTTTACCTTTTTACTCTTTTACTTTCGCTGTCAACAAGAAGATGGCGTAACCACCACAAGCAGGAGCACGTGCAGTATAGAGCCGATGACAATAGTAAAGCCGTAGCGGCAAATATCATCCCACTCAATGCCCGGTAGTTTATACCGCTTCCATTGATACACCTCACGCAGCACCATTACTGGCAGCGCGAGAAAACCCACGAACACCGAAGCCACAAACCAACCGATTACGCATTGTCGGTTTCGCTTGTTCTCGTCGTAGCCTTCATCTATTATATCGAGCTGCGCTGCCTTGTAGAAAATAAAGTGCGTTGTCGCTCCCAAAATGATGCAGTTAAGCAGCATCAGTATTACTCTTACATCCATCTGTACCTCCTTACTCTATTGTTATCCAAATCTGCCCGACCGCCTTATTGGCAATTTTCGTTACTAATTTCTCCATAATTCAAAATTCAACACTCAAAATTCAACACTCCGCGAAGCGGCCTGCTTCCCATCGTCTTCTCGTCTTCAGTCCTTCCAACGGTCTGCCACCTGCGTAAACCCACTTCAAGAACTCCGCCTGGATGGCAGCCACCGAAACCTTCTTCTGTATCAGCTTGAACAGCGTAGCCCCACGGAACGCACCCGTGCCAAGGTTGAAGCAGAAGTCAGCACAAGCGTCAAACCTCCCCTGCGTCTTGCAGACTTCAGGAACAGCCGACAGAAAGCTCTCGATAGGCTCCAAGTCTTTTCTCAACCACTCCTCAGCCTTCGCCTTGTCGCACACCGTGCGAGCCGTCACGCCCTTGGTGTGACCATATCCACACGTCCATACTCCGGCAGGGCATCGGTACGCCTTCGCCCGATACCCTTCAAACTGCTTCAGTTTGTCAATCAAAATGTCACTTACTTTCATAACAAATCACTTAATAATTAAAAATTAACAACTAAAAATTATCGCTACGCCCAGGTGTTGTCGTATTGCGACACCACGAACACATCCTGTCCGGCTCCCGTCTGCGCAGGCGAAGCCAGTCCGTGAGGTGCCCTCCATAGCTGCAACGCCACTCCGCCCGCCAGCTCAACACTCTTGCCGCAGACACGCACGAAGAGCCTGTTTTTTACCTTATCGACGGCGTGAAGCACCGTTATCTTCTGCGTGTCGAAGAGTTTGAAACTATATTCGAGATTAGCCTCGCTATTGCCCTCGAACACGAACGTGTCGATAGGCGCACCGTTACCAAAGTCATTGACCAGCGTGAAACCCTCATTCCTTCGGTCTACGTAGCACGGCACGGCGTAGAATGTCTTGCCATTCTCAACGAACGTATCGAGCATTTTATCGGCAAACAAACTGCCATTGTTTCCGAGGTAATAGTAAACGCGCATCAGTCCGTTCACTATGCGAGCATAGACACGATGCAAAGCGCCGAAGCTGCCCTGCGACCATGTGCCCGACGTGCGTTCCACGCCTACATTCAATTCACCCTCCAACAAGAGGTCTCCAGATACACTCATTGAACCGTCAATCATCGTATAACCCTTCAGCAGCAAACCGCCGTTAGTCTGGTTGAACGAGATATATGCGTCGGCGTTTGAAACGTGCGACAGCTTAGAGAACGTGCCCGACACGCCCACCAACGAACCGGCAAATGTACCATTGGTGAACGAGCAACCCACGCCCGACAATATGCCGTCATAGCTGATAGTAGTCTTTGCCGTGTCAGCTGTCTCGCCCCCGAACCATGCCACGGGCTTTGAAGGGTCGTCAACGCCAGTGAGACAACCCTGCACCTTCTTGCCGTCGGTGCTCATAATCAAGAGTCGGTTGGCCTGACCGAAGCGAAGCACGGCATTCTCGGCGATGATAAGGGGCGTGTAGATGGGCGTGGTGAACTTGTTGACAGGCTCCCAAAACTCGGATGTAGCCGCCGACGGCTTGTTCTCGTTCGTTGCGGTGTGCGTCTTACGGCACTGATAGATAGCAAAGTCGCCGTCGGTGGCGGTAACTGTCACAACATCGAGATAGCGCAGTCCGCCCTGCAAGTCCTCGTCGTTGTGATACACAGCGCCAGCCTGCCATTCGGAAGTACGCGCAATCAGTCCGGGCACTCCATCGGTCACGGTAGCGAACGTAAGCAGATACTGATACGTGCGGTTCGTCTTCTGGTCGGTAATTGTGAACGGAATGTCGGCATTGGCAGAGGCATTAGCATCGAGACTGAGAATGAAACGGAAGTCAGTGTTGTTGCTTGCCACGCGGAACATCCACGAGAGTCCGGGCACAATCTCACTACTGTCAGAAAGCGTAGAACACAAGAAGTCGGTATCGTACGTCATGGGTCCGGCGCCACGAAAGCCGCGCACCAACACCGAGAAATTCTGTCTCTTGTCGGACGGGCGAGCCACAATAGATGTGCGCGAAACAGCGAATGACACCGCGTCCGCGCCGTCCGTGCCCGACTCACCCTCACGATTCTGGGCAATAGTCACCACGCCGTTCGCCGTGCCATAGTCGGTGCCAAGCGACAACGTGACAAAAGCATCCTCGGGCGTTGCGCCGTTTACCTCGACACCCACGAAACCATGCAGCGTAATCCTGTAAGTCACGGACTTTGAGTCGCGCGCAAAATGTGTGGAGTAGGAGAGAGTCGTCGCCGAGCCTTCAACACCATACGCCGCCGTCGCTTCCTTTATCACCATTGGCGTTTCTCCAGAGAGCACCTGCGCCGTAATCTCGAACTCGATGTCGTCGGGGTTCGCCGTGTCGTACCAATCAGAGATTGCCACACTCACTATTGATTGACTCAGCTTCACGGAGAGCGCTGTAGGGTCGGCGGCATGGAACGTCACGTCACCAGCCGTGTACGTGCCGTCGCTGTACGAATAAAGCCACTGCTGCCACACGAAGCGGTCGGCGGAAGACGGCGTGATAGGGTCGCGCTGCCATCCGTTGCGGTCTACCTCGGTGTGCGTAGCGTCGATGATGATGCCGTCGGGCTTTTCGGCAAGCGACTGCGACGAGCGGAAGTAGAGCTGCTGCGACACGAGCGACGGGACGCGATCAAACTGGTCGATGGTGCCCCACATATAGATATTGCCCGTAGCGATGCCCTCGCCGTGCAGTTCCTTCGTCGCTTCAACAAACTCTTTCTTGTCTTTGTCCCAGATGCGCTGCAAGAACGAGAAACCGTCGAGCCATCCGATGATAAGCCGGATGTTCTCCTGCGTGTACGTCCACCCCGTCATACCTGCAAGGTGCAGCTGATAAGTGGTAGTGGTAAGACGCGACGACTGGCGGTCGGAGTTGGTAGCGTTGGCGTAAGCAGCGAAGTGCATCGCAGGCTGCGGATGCGATGTGTCAGTCCATCGGTTGCGGTTTTCTGTAGGAAGGCCTGCACATGTGGCGGCTCGCAGTTCGTAGCGGAAGAACTGGTTTCCGCTTATGCTCTCGCCATCGGCAAGTTTTGCCCTTACGGATGCGGGCAGTGTCACGGCAGTGTATATCTCCTTGACGAGGAAATATATGGTAGTGAAGCCGGCAAAATGGAAGTTGCCATCCTTAGAGTCGGTGGTGGAGGTGTCGTTATTCTTTCCGATGAAATGGAACACACCCTGACATTTGTCGTCAAGAGTAATGGCTCCCACCTCGCCATCCTCTAACTTGAGTTTTGCCACGCCTTCGAGGGGGGTCAGTGCCAACTCAGTCTTTATGTCGGCGTTGTCGGCATTGTCGCCAGCCCATACTTTTTCTATGATGCCAGCACCCTGTGTTTGCCATCGGTTGCCTACGGTAATGGTGGTGCGGTTGTAGCGCAGCTCGGGCGTTTCGAGGAACGTACGCGCCACGATACTCTCAAACTCTGCGTTGCCGTAGAAGTCGATGTGTGCGCCCTCCACACCTTTATTATATACGCCTACGGTAACAGCATCATGCGCCGTAAGATTGCCGAACACATCAACGGTGCCGTTGGCACGCAGATTCTTCAGTTCGATGTCGAAGTCGGTTTTATCGTTATGGCGTTTCGAGAGAGCTGCATTATCTACATACGCCGGTGTAGCGACGCGGTCGGGGGCATCAACGGGCGTTTCATCGCCCGCAATACCACTCACACTGCGATCAGGCGTGTCAGCAAACGACAGTCTGCCGCCTGATGCAATCTCAAGCACGTGAGCGCAGAGCGAGAGAAACATCTTGCCCGCCTTCATTAATATATTCTTTAGGAACGTAACCTCCTCGTGAACCGTGCTGTACGAATACCATTCAGACTCAGTGGGGCCAGCGGCAAGCGCTTCGTCAGAAGACAAAAAACCCGTTTCAATATGCGAAGCCCACTCACGCGGCGTGGTTCCGTTGTCACCCGAAGACGAAAGTATACCCTGCAAGAACACATAGTAGTAGCGCTCGTCGCCCACCTGCTCCTCCTTCTGGTTCTTGCCATAAACATCTATAAGCTCAGAAGGGAACACCACCTGCGCAGTCGAGGCATTCGCGTCACGCGGCAACGCCACATACACGTACTTTTCGGTGTGACTATTGAACACCGTAGGTGATGCCTGCAAACGCCATCGGCGGTAGTTGTGACCTGCATCATAGCCTATAACATCCTTGATGTAGACAAGAATTTGTGCTCCGCTTACACACGAAGCCTGGATATAGTCAGGATTGCCAAGAGCGTTTCGCTCGATATACAGAGCGTTGGCAGAAATCCAGTAATTGCTCGGATAAGATAAAGTCATAGTTTTTTTTTTTTTAATTTGTTCGTCTTTCAAAAACCTTCTGCGCAGTCTGCTTGCAGCTCTGCACATAAGCATTGTACTCCTCAAACTCAGCCGTATCGCCCATTATTGCTTTGCGCTGAATGGCGAATTCATCGTCCAGCGAATAGCGAGTGTGAATCAGCATCGGTACAAGTTGCTCATAGCTGGGCATAGGATAAAAATCCGACATGTAGGCAATTTCTTCCGCAGTGAGCGTCGCACCGTGTTCTTCGGCTATACGCGATATATCCGTAAACGAAAGATGCGGTCCGTCGTTCACAATACCTATCAGCAAACACTCATACTCATCCGTTTCTCCGACTTTCGTGGGAGAAAGCACCAACGAAATGTATTCCGAATCACGAAAATAAATGCGCAGTAACGGTACCGGCTTTTCGTTTGTAGTGATTTTAGTTGTTGAAATTTGCATAGTTTTTTTGTTTTTATACTATGCGAAAATAATCAAAAAAAGCAGTATGCACAGGACATACTACTGATATAGATTATGCGGACAATCGCATTTCGCGACGAACGTTCACACATCCATAGTTGTTTCTTATTATGAAATATTCATAGAAACGAGGACAAAAAGAAGAGAGTAGGGTGCGCCGTAGACCGTACGTATGCAAGCCTTTGCAGAAACCAAGGTAGGAGTTCAACACTCGCTCCATGCGCAGCATATCGCAGATGGTTATAACGCTCTTGCTTCGCAGCATCTCGTTGAAAACATACACGCGCTCCAAGAAACGAGCCAACACACGGTTGGAGAGATACATGCGTCCGTTCTTCAAATAGACGCCAACAAACATCACACCGTGTGAAGCAAGCTGGAAATGATATTTGTGCCGATGAACCTTCAGCTGGAAACGTTCGTGTAAATAAACGCAAGCATCCTTTGCAAAACGTTTCAACGCCGCTTTGGATTGACATGTAACAAGAAAATCGTCAACGAACCGAGCGTAATAAAACGGAAGTTGACGACTCTCGAACCATGAACGAGCAAAATCGTCGAAAAAAGACATAAGGAAATTGGCAAATATCTGCGTTGTTAGATTACCTATAGGCATACCGTGAAAATCATCGACGCCAAACAACGACTTCTCGCGCTCCACATGATCAGCCCATTCCTCTACGGGCGAATTGAATACGCACTTCTTCTCCGGACAATGAAAAACGACGATGCGCGTGACGGCGAGAATCACCTTTAAGTATGGGCCTGAATAGTTTCGTTTTATGAACGATTCGAGTTTGTTCCATAAAATTCTCTTATCAATAGACATGAAGAACGAAACAATATCACCTCTATAAACCCAAGCCTTACGACGATAGTTATCGGTAGCCTTACGGATGCACTCGAAAGCGTGCATCTGCGCAGCACGCGTGCCGAAACCTTTGCGGCAATTGAACGAAACGTTACCTTGCGCAATAAAACGCTGCTCAAACAACGGATTAAGTTGCAAGAACAGCAAATGGTGAACTATTCGATCACGAAAACAAGCTGCAAACACTTCTCTATATTTGGGATATTTTACAAGAAAACAGGTACTTACGCCTGGGCGATAAGTACCTGTGTATAACTCATGGGCAAGTGCAGGCAGGTCGTCATTCGCTATTTGGCAATAGTCAATGCAAGCCGTACTATTGCGCTTACCTTTGCAACAGTCGCGGAAAGCGGCATTCACGAGATTCTGAAAGTCGAATGGAGTGTCATAAGCGACGACAGGCCGCACACCAAACGCGTTGTTCTTGTTGTTGTTGTTGTTGAACTGGCCGGAGCCAAAGTTCACGTTCCAAGCGTTAGACGAGTTGTTCTCGGTACTCGACCAACGGTTAGCCTGCGAGTCAGATTGGAGAATTGCAACTTCGTAGCCACTCTGCGATACTTGCCACAGATAGGCACTCTCCCCCTTTAACATTTCCATTGGCACACTCTTGCAGCTCATAACTACAACGTCTTTTTGTCATTACACTGCAAGACTCCGACCTCTGAAGAAGCGCGCCAGGCCTGCGACTGACGAAGGCTGTTTGTGACGAGCTTCTTACATTTCTGATAATCATCTTTGCTTACGCAGCCGGACGCACGCAAAATATTCATAGCGGTGCTGATCGCATTAAGATGGGCTATTGCAAGCGAGAGCTGTGGACGACGTACTGTTGGCTCGCTATAGGCGAGAGAAAGAGCAACAAGAACATCTGAGCACTCCTTACTTGCATTGTCCGTCAGAACACGAAACTTTACTGGACAGTTTTTGCGCATCTGAACCAACAAATACGACAAATTCTGCACAGCTCTGTAAACCGGTTGCTGAGAGACGGTTTTCGACTTCGCTTTCTTGCGCAGGTCGCTATCTGCTACCTGCTGCTGAGTTATATTAACATTTGGCATGTGTTTTTGTGTTTTTCTTAGAGTGTAAAACTCTTTTGCCGTGGTATTAGTATATCTTTATATAAGATGAATCTTGTATAAATATGCAATGCAAAGGTAACAAATATTCTTCGAAAACAAAGAATAAATGAAGAAAAAAGTCACCATATTACATAAAAAACCATATTGCAAAAGAATTTTGCGCCATTGACACTCCTTGAGGGAGCGTCAATGGCGCAAATTGGATAGAGATCTGCTGCGAGCGGCTCGCTTTAAATGCGAGCCGCAAAAAGATTAAAGAACAAAAGTAAAAGCGACGACAGGCCGCACACCAAACGCGTAGTACTTGTAGCTGCCGTAGTTGAACTGGCCGGAGCCAAAGTTCACGTCCCAAGCGTTAGACGAGTAGTACTCGGTACTCGACCAACGGTAAGCCTGCGAGGGCATAGAAACGGGACAGGGCAAGTTGTTCTTTTCTGCGCGCTTCAGAAGATTTGCGTACAAAGGTCGTCTTGCGTCGGTTGATTCCATAGGACGTGACGGATTGTCGATGTCATTGTATTCAACCAGAGCGTTGCCGCTATCCTGCGGTTTTAATCCGCGGCTATTGCGGAAGAATATGTACAAACGCAACATCGAACCACCTTCGGCGAGGTACCAGTTGCCACGAGCGTACTGCGGATCAAGAGACTTAGATTTCGGTTCAAAGAGTGCGCATGAAAACGCTGCAGGGAAAGCCAACTGGCGTATTGCATCACGGCCGCTAACATTTTTCAGAGCCATTAACAAGTCCGCGAGCTCGGTCATATCGACTGGCACAATGTGATCTGTTTTACCCAGCAGTTCCCAAATGGTGGTGCCATCTTCCTTCTTCAGATTTGCGGCGTACGTGCTAAGTATACGCTTTGCATGATTGACAATAGTCTGTGTTTGTCGTTTACCGTCCCATCTGCCGGCCATATATCCACTTGCAACTTCTGCGAAGCCATCTGCCGTGGTGTCGTCATAGGCATTATAGTCGCAAATATTGCTGTCTGTATAATGAGTGCCGGCGCTTTGCTTCAGACCAGTCTGATCATAGTCAGGCAAATCCGATATATTTGATACCTGTCCGGTAGTCGTCGGGATACCAGCGTCAGTTAGAGCATCAGCTACCAGTCGGATTTCAGTTGGCGTAAGACCTTGGCTGGGTTGATTTGCACCTACTGGATAGACGCCCCAAGGAAATGACGAAAACGTATTCAGTCTATCAGACGTTCTACACGAAACGTCACCAGTTGACTCAACCAGAACCTCATACAACTTCTTTCCTGCCTCGTATTGCTTCTTGCGTTCAGGTTTCTCCTTAAAATAAAATTCACGGAGATAATCAGGCAAGTCCTTATATTCTGTTATCTTATACACCCAACCAACAACATCTGACTTAAACAACTCACTGTCAAAAGAACCGTTTGCGTAGGCCCAATCGCCAAGTCGCGGCATACGCTTATAGAACTTTATTTCCAATGACTCAGACATCTCTTGGCCGTCTGGCAGACTAATTCTCACCGTCAACGTGGCCTTTGGCGCCGAGTCTTCATCTCCGACGGCGGGCACATGCAGCAATCCGGTATATTCATCAACGGTAACGCCAATATCATTCTCCGTTATAGACCATCGTATATTAGAGAAGTTGTTCGCCATTGTTGGTATAAACTCACAATAGAACTGATAGTCGCCAGGCTCTGTTATCACGTTCCTCATCGGGGCAAGCGAAAAACTAAGGACATTGTGTACCGCGTACGACACGTATAGAATATTATTCTTGTCGTCGATATTTCCGAACAAACGCAACAGACTCTGCTTTAACGTAGAATCAAGATTCTTACCGTCAGCGATAGTTACCACACCTGCCAGATAGCAGCTTTTTACCGCCACGAGATATGACAAGGTTTCAGGGTCGACATTGTCCCAATTAATTCCGTCTACACGAAACTCTTCAAGCGGAGCATTAGCCACCTGACAACCACGGGCCATAACCTTTGTGTCGACGCTACAACCCAAAATAATGAGTGAGGTGAGTTTTCCGTAACCTTCAAGCGTAAGAGTCTTGATTTGTGGCATACTGCGCACTTCGAGTGAAGTCAGCTCGCTTCCGAAACGCACGGAACTAAGTTGCGGAGACACTGGCATACGCACCTGGCCGTACCTTGTTCCACGAAGGTCGAGAGTTTTCAGTCGCGTCGCTTTCGAAACATTTAACGTACCCGATGTTGCCGTCACGCCATTCAGAGATAAAGTCTGCAGGTTAGCGGCTTCCACGTCTATCTGCTTGGGAGCGAAAGCACTGCTGCCTGGTGACGGTTCTGCCACAAACTCCGTCATTCGTCTGCCCTGCACGGTGAAGTTGTTGTTGCCCACTACCATATTGCCGACATTACCGATAGAACGATAATAATTGATGGCAGCAAGACCTACCGACGAGTCGCCGGAAATAGGCGTTGACGCAGGATTAACTGTAAAGGCGTAATGCTGCCCGGGCGTCATACGGAAGTGCGGATTGATGAGCGCACGGTCGCGCACGCCACAGGGATAGAGGAACTGATGTGGCACGAGGTCGAAGGTATATTCACCTCCCGTGCGGCCAGAGCCAGGTGTGAACTGCAATCCCGCACTGGCATCCACAAGACCCGTAGAACCCGTGTTCACACCACTGGAGAAGTCGCCCCACGCCGCATACGAGCATACAAGTGCCAAGCGGCGAGTCATATACTGCACCTCGCTTTCGAGCTGGTCGCCGATGCCCTGTGTCACGGCAAGGATGCCACGCGCCTGATTACCGTAACTCTCGTAGCCCCATGATGCAGGCCAGTCGTAACGGATGCGCTGCTGCTCTGCCCACGCCACTTCAGCAAAATATTTCTGCGTAGCGAAGAAATACTTATGCAGACAGCCGTAAGGTGTCTGCCTCTGAGTGGTAGTCAATCCGTCAAGTTCCTCGTTGGCTCCTACCAGCGTACACATCGCCGTCAGCACCTCACGCATATTGGCAGGTAGGGCAGTGGGGTCGAGCGTTTCCCAAGCAGCCTCCATGACGTTGAACAATGCCGAAGCCGTACCCTCGTAGTCTTTCTGCTTCTTCAGTCCAGCCTCGGTGTCCTGCACATCGAAGTAGCGCGACAGGAAATAAACCTTGGTCTGTCGTCCGTTGTTGTCGGTCTTGAAGATGGTGTCGAGGTCGTCTTGGTAAAGCCAGCACAATCCCGTGGTGATGTCGATGGTATAATAAGTATTCTTTGAGCAGTTGTCGGTGCCTGCAAAAAGATAGTTCACGAGGTTGTAGTGTACCTGATGGTTCTTCTTGTTGAGATACTTGCCGCAATGCTCATTGAATGATGTCGCAATAGCCATCTGGAAACGCAGGTTCAGTTTGGCGTAGTCGCCCACATCCTCGCTCTGCTTCCATTCGTCGTATGTGGCTTTCGTTATCGGGTCGGTGGACAGATTGCGCACACCAGCCTGATAGCCGCCTGCATCCGTCCATGTGCCTGCATCAACGAACTTGCCCGTAACATAGTTGAAGCGGAGCAGATGGAAGGCTTCACTGCCATCGCGAAGCCAGTATTTCGTGGTCTGCATCTCGTCGAGCAGTTTGGTGTCTTCATCAGTCGCTCCAACAGCCGTTGCACGCTCAAAGACATTGGTGTAGTAAGCATCAAAGGCGGCACGGTCGCCACGGAAATACTGCATACGCACATCGTGAGCATAGATGAAGTTGCAATAACGACGGAACAAGGCATCGTTTTTTGCCGATGGCGTATCGTCGTCGTTAGTCTTACCCAACGAATACTCGAACGACTTGATGCCGTTATACACCCACGCTTCATCATCCACGCTATAAGTGACATCTTCGTCGGCAGGCACACGGAAGTCGCACAATGGAAAGTTGTTGTTCAATCCCTCAAAGGCAAACATCTTGCTCTTGTCATATCCCCACGTAGGCTTGTCGCACTTACCCGAGCCGAATGTGCCGAAACCGACAAACACAGGTTCTTTCTCGCCTTCGGGTTGGTTGAAGAAATAGTAACTGTCTTCATACACAGCGAAGCGTGCCCCTGAATTGTCCGCAAACCAGCTGGGCAACTCGTCTTTGCAGATAGCCTTCATCACGTCATTGTAAAGGCGTGTTGCACCCATCTTGTGCGACTGCATCGGCGAGGCGTAGTTGATTTTGTTGACGAGCTTCGTAGCCTTCGGACCGCCGATGACAGGCGTATAGAACTGTCCGTGATACATGCCGTTGCCGTCAATCCATCCGTCAACCACCTCAATCTCCAGTTTCTCTTTCTGTGCCTCGGAGAGTGTGGCCACGTCAGCACCCTGTATCTGCTCGCCGTTAAGATAGAGCGGGAATGAAGCTGCCGTTGATTCAGTGAAATCAGACTTCTCGGGCTTCCATCCAAATTCGGCATGAAGAGTGAGGAATGGTATGCGGATGCGGTATGTCACCTTGTCGAGCTTTGTCTGCTCATTGTTCCACCAATAGGTGTTGGCCGTACTACCCTGCGCCGTATTCATCAGACACTTCTTTCCGCCGAGCGTACCAGCCAAATAAGCCTGATAAGCCGCCTTGCCTATCGTACCCGAAAGCTCAGGCACATAGTTGCCGTTGTTGTCAAAATAGTCGATATTCCAGTAGCAGGCATAGCCCACTTTCTTATCCTGGTTCATCTTATAGTTGTCTGTGCCGACAAGCGTAAGGCATCGTTTGCCTTTCGCCTTCACCTTACGATAAGAAATGCGCCCGTTGCCATCCAATATATCGTTGCGCTGGCGTATGGTGTTCTTCGTTTCTGCATCCGGTCGTGTGGCGGTGAAGTTCTGAAGCACGTTTTGTGCTGAAAGCGTAACACCACGATAGCAGCGGATGGTGTAGATGTCGAGGTCGCATGACGGATTTCCAAGACGGATGCCGCCATGCCCATCGCCCTGAATCCATACGCCATTGGTATCGACGCTATACTGCACGGCACGCTGTGGCTTGCCGTTGACATACACTTTTACGGTTGGTCGGTTGGAAGGAGTCTTGTTGGGTGTCTGCCATGTGAACTCGTCACTGCCCTTTGCCACAAGCGCAGGAGTGAGCGTCACAACAATATGCACACGCTTGTCTTCCTCAAAACCGAAGTCCTGGTCGTTCTCGTTCTGCTTCTCCTGCGCCCATACAGCACCAGTGAGCGGTTTGATGATGATACCAAGTTTTTCGAGTGTGCTCTCGATGGTCTGCGACACACTGATTACAGGGTCGTCTTCTGCCGTGATGTTGCGCACGGCAAACTCCATCTCCAACGACATCGCCGCCGACGGATTAGTCTTGAAAGCCTCGAATGGCTCATAGCCGATAGTAAGTGTTCGTCCGCTCGGGATGCGTAGCACCTTTACGCCGTCATCGTCCTGCACCCAGGCATCGCCAGTGCCAGAAAAGCCGTTCCATACCGACGGTATCTCCTCCTGTGTCTGCTTGTTGATGATGGTCTGAAAATGCGACTCGGTATTGTTGCGCACCTTCGGGTCGAGATAGAAGTGTGCACCAGCTACGGGAGAATAGTCGTTCTTGTTGTCCACCGTAAACACCACAAATCGGTTGCCCTGGCTCTCACGAAGGAAGTTGATCACCTCGTCGCCATCGTATCGGAATATACGCAGATATGCCTGATAAGAGGCAGGACTTTCGCCGTTAGACGAATTTTCAATCTCGATAGTGGTGTCGATAGGGTAGCGTTCGCCCACCACGGCTTGCTGCTCAGACACATAGTAAGAAGCCGTGTAGTCCAAATCGCCATCGCCGGCATTCGTGATACGGATGCTCACAGGTATCGGGTCTGTGGCAGGCAACATAGGCGTGTCGGCACTCTTTGGCATCCACACCGCAAAGTTAGAGATAACCGTGCGCACATAATTTTCCACCACGCTCTGCACGCCCTGGAGCATGAGATAAGGTTGTGCCAGCTGGGACGGAGAGGCCGTTGCCTCGTTCACTACCATAAAGCGGTTGACCTGTACTTCCGACGACAATTCTCCACCCATGCCATCGTCACATGTCACCCATGCCGTGACGGTATGCACACCGTGCGACAATAGTCCGTAGGCCGAAATCTCCTGCTGTGTCCATGAGTAGGGGTTGGCTTCGGGTCGCTGCTCGTCGGCAAGAAACGTCTTTGGCTCCATCGTCCATGTGCCTGTAGAGCCAGTCATCGTAACATGCAGTTTCTTGTCAACGGCTCCCATCACGGAGAACGAGAATGGAAATCCACCATCGGAGGCAAGCACACGCTTCGACCAGTCAACAAGGTTTTTGACCGTCAGGTTTACGGCGTTGATAGAATATATAAGGTCGCCGAAGAACTCACGCTTCACGCCATTCTCGTCCTCGTATGACGATGTTACACGGATGCGCACGTCCTGACGGCCTTCTGTCAGATACTTGCCTATATCTACGCTGACGGGGTAAGAGTCGGAACTCTCTGCATCGTAATTCTCGTCCTGCGAAACGATGTTGGTCTGTATATAACGGTTCTGCCATGTGTCAGAGCCATCCGTTTTGATGTCAACGCGCAGTGTGCCAGGCACGTCACGATAATTGACACGGTCTCCAAGCTGGGTAATCTTCAGTGCCATGTAGCGCACATTGGCTGTCAGTGAGTCTCCCACCTTGATATTGCGGTCGCCTTTCAAGTCGGATGCCAGTCGGATGGCATAACTGTCACTATCCAACATCTGATTGAACGACACCACGCCGTTGTCATCGGGCGTATAAGTGATGTTGTTGAACTTGACGGATTTGACATTCTTTTTTGCGTCAGACTGCAATTCCTGGATAGGCTTAACAATCTTACCGACAAACTCGTCGGCAGAAAGGCACTCGTCCTGCGGCACACGAGAGGACTCTATCTCCTCGCGTGCTACTTTATTGTCCTTCTTGCGCAGAAGGTCGCTGATGTCTGTAAATTTATTTGCCATAATAGTTTATTGTGATTATAGATGTATTTGTTGTTATGCAAAGCGGAATGGAAATCGCATAGGAAACTTCGGCATGGTGAGTTTGCCGCTGCTCTCAAACTCGCCTATGAGTTGATTGCGCAGATATATGCGCCAGCATTTCATCTTGGCTTTGTCGGTTTCGTCACGCGCCACATAATAGGTCTGAAACAGCTTGGGTGATATGGCGCGATATTCTTCCATGGTGATGAGCACACCCGCCAGTCCATCCACACGCAGACCGAGGGAGGCAATGGCTTCCTGCTGGTTATTCAGTACCTCTTGCAGGTTTTCGTCCGCTTCCTTACGGGCATTGGTCTCCGTTTGCAGTTGTTCGCTGAGAGAATTGGCTTGGGTGGTTAGCCTGTCGGTCTCGTTGCGTAACAGTTGGTCAGCAGCCTTACGCTCAGCACGTTCCGTTGCGAGGTCGTTGTCAGGACTACGTTTCACGTCGTTCATCCAAAACTGATTGCATCGCCACATCTGGTTTGTTTCGCGGATAAGGATTTCGGAGTAATACGGAATGTCGGGTTCGCCGGTCATTATCTCCGCATCCTCTGCAAACGACCCCAAACGATAGGTAGTATTCTTGGGGTCGGCACCAATCTTGAAAGCCAGTGCTTCAGCAAGAGTGTTGAAAATAAATGTTTTCTTGTTTATCATGATGATGTTTCTTGTAATTATACGCCAAAGATAACCCTAAAGAGCGACAATATACGGACATCTCCTATACGCAAACAACCCCAAGAGCACTACACTCTTGAGGTCATAAGAAATAGAGGAAATAAAATGATTAAAGAAAATTTGGTGTTGTTTCTCAATACGATTCAAGATTTAAATCACCGTACTGCCTCGAAAATCAAGTTTCGCAGCGAACGATACGCTGTGCATTGCTCCCTTGGTGTTGTCTTCAAACGTAAGTTCATCGTCGGCTATGATGGTGCAAGGCAGAAACTTGCCGTTGATGTTTATCCATGCGTGCTCCGCCATTAGGAACTCATGCAGATACCATGCGAGCCATTCTTCATCAAGCGGGTCAGTCTGAAAATTCCACTCCTCTTGATTGCCCGACTTACGTGTGGCGGCACGTGAAAAAACTCGTAGTGTTTCTTTCTGCGTCACAGCATAGTTGTTGATTGTAATGCTGAGTTTCTTACTATACACTCTTGGCACACTGATGCTCTCCAATACACCGAACGAATTGATAAAGCGGAACTCCGTGCGGCGCTCGGCTTCGGTCTGCGGCATAGCGTAAACATTGATGTCGCCTATAACCTGCTGTCCTTCTTTGGTTATAGTGAAAGCCTTGGCTTCGGGCGCGTTCCATGATTCGGTAGTAAAGTCGATAGCCGGAGAGTATGTGTCTACGTAAATAATAGTTTCGCCTACACACACAAGCTGCGGCGACGAAGTAGGTTTACGTGTCATCCGACTAACAGCCATCGTATCATTAGTGGCCATTAGTCGATCGTAATCAGAGAAACCTCCGAATAAAGTCTGCTTCACTTCGTCGCCAGACAAATAAAACACAGGCTCAGTCTTATGCAATTCACCATCAATCATATACTCGTCATACGCCGATACGTTAAACTTTACTACGGGCATTACTCCGGGTTCGGGAGTGTATTTGTACGAGTCACGGAATGAACGCAGAGCAGAAGATATGTCTCCCATCACAGCTACGACTTTTTCATTGACTATAGGTTCCGACATTTTGATGGTTTCGTAGTTTCCACTCATGCCGCATTTCACCTCGAATATCATGCGATGAAACGAAGGCGAGCCTTCAGGCGTAACATGCCTTACCATAAACACTATAGGGTTGCCATTGAACACCGAACCTGACTGCAATTTAAGATTACTTGCCATTGTTTAAATTGTTAATTGGTAATTATTAATTTTTAATTAGACGCTATAAATTTCCATTTCTACCTCTCCCATTCCTTCCTTTACCGTCACGTCGGTATTTACCTTATTGATTAAGCATTTCTTACCACCTACTACCCACCATTCTTTCCAGTGATTCTGAATGTCGGCTACCTGCGCTACAGAGGCGAGACACTTAACGTAATACTTCTTGCGATGAAGGAGAAAATAGATGTAATCGACGAGGAATACGTCTACGTAGCCTCGGTTCTTAACCGACGGAGTGTTCACCACGAGTGGGGCATCTGCCCATTCGGGTTGCACCCAAGCACGAGGTTTTAGCGAGAAACGTTCCTCGTCGCCGATACCCGGCTCATCTCCAGTGTTATGGTCGTACGGTACGCCGTAGGGGTCAATGGTGTCGGTAGTCATGGCATAGTCGCCCGACTTGGTGCGCCACCTCGAGTTGCCAAAACCGTCATAGTTATAGTCGTAGGATTCGTGTGTTGCATCTGCGCCGCCGCCACGCATGATAGCGACAGACAATCCCCAGTCGTATGACTGAAGAGGCGAGTTGCCATCGTCGGTGGAAGACGGATCGTAACTCTCACGTAGCGAGAGCTCTTCGGTGACGTAGAAGTCGGCTACCATCGACGACATGCTATTCTTGACGTACTGCTTGACAAACTCATGCTCCATATCCTCGTCAACGAGAGCCGCCATCTGGGTTTTGGCGTAAGAGCCGTTCACTTCGCTAAACTCATATCCCGTATACTCCTTGCCCACTTCGCTGGGCTGTTTAGGGTTGTCGGTGGCACACTTGCTGCCCGTGCTTGACGATAGAGCCAAACGATAGTTGGCATCCACCATGCCTACAGGAACAAAGCTCGACCGAAACTCCATGATAAAGTCTTCGTTGAGTGCAGAGCAATCGCCAAACTCCACGCCCTTCATCGCAGCCACCTCAAACAAGCGAGGTCTCATATCGTTTACGTCAGAGAAATCCTTGTCAATCTTCACACGATACTTGTTGCCGGTCTGCAAGTCAACAAACACGTTCATCTGCCCGTTTTTGACTTCATGAATGATGTCTTTGTAGGTGAGGTTTGTCACAGTGCGGTTCTTGGGATATTCGATATAGTCGTAATCGGTATTGTAGTCCTTAACCTGATTCTTCACATTGTCGCGCTGCTCCTTTGCTTCACTCTCGGCTGCATATCCGGCACGCACACCAGTAATCTTTTCCGTGATGGGGAGCATGTTGAGCACTTGAGCGTGGAAATTGCGAGGTGTGGGGTTCTGCTTGCGAAACACGTCACGAATGAGATAAGCCGTCACCTTGCGCTGCTCGTAGTCGTAGTGGAACTTGATGCCGAACTGCTGCTCCAAAGAATCGATAACGTCTGACACCGACTCTTCGGGGAAGTTCTTCTCGTTGGCATACATGCGGAAAATACTTGCGCTCATCTTCGCGTTTTTGATGGTGCTCTTGCATGTGATGCTCGCCACCCCGTTTTTTCCTACAGTTTCGGTCTTCCAACCACTTTTAACATTGACCACCTCGGTATCTTTTGCTGTTTTTTCAAAAGCGTAAGAGCCAGTTTGGAGTCTATCTATCACCTTATATATCACATCACGATACTTCACCTCCTGCACACTCTTGTTCTTCGGATTTTCGAGTTTCAAATTACCGCCACATCCACGAGAGTCGAGCCATGCGTTGACATCATCAAAAAGTTTCTTGACCTCCTTCTCACTGTTGGCTTTCTTTTGGAAAAAGCCAACCTTCACGTCGCCCTTCTTTTTCAGTCCAGCTATAACCTCTTTGTCGTTCTCATTATAGAACTCTTTGGCATACAACGGCTCGATGTCGTATGTGCATTTGGTGGTGAAGAAACACAGACGTTTCATGTCGCCAATGGCTGTGAGTGCCGAATTGTCGAACTGCACGCCAAGATGTTCAAACAGGCAGTCGAGGAAGAAGAGGATATAGAAGCAGATGCCCGACTGCGGACGGTTGGCATCCAGCACCCATATCGGTCCGCGGTCCTCAAACATCTCCTGGCTATGTCTATATCCGAATTGTCCATGAAAACCCTTAGCAGACACTTTTTGTGACTGCTCAACAAGCTCGTCGGACGTAGTGCCATCTTCGTTCAAGTCGTGGTGGGCATAGCACACACGAGCATTGCAGAAGAGTTTGTGAGGGTAAGCATCACTCACATTGATATAAGAGGTCTGCACTTCTGGTATCTTCACATTGTTGCCGCCTGGGTAGGTATAGGTTCTGAGCAATTTCGCTTCGTGCAAGTCGCCGGTTTCTTTACATTGGGCAGGATAAGAGAAACCAAGGGCTTGGGGAGAGAAGGTGCCCTCCGTGGTATCGCCACCCACAGTGCCAAACTTCTTGTTGCCTTTCTTGCCCTCGTATTTAATCTCTACATCGGTATTGTAGGTGACGCTCACGCTCACCTCGTCTATCTTCTCGCCGACAAGAAGCTGGTCGTGGTATTTCGCAGGTATGGGCACCTCGTTGCACTTGAGGTCGCTAATGAGGTCATCAAAAGATTGTGCGCTTGCATCAACACTGAAAGAGAAAGACTCTTCCAGCCGTTCGTCTTCCTGGATAACGGCTGGTCCCGATGCAAGTGGCACTCCGTCGGCGATGATCTGCATCGGTGTGTGTTCGTAGCTCACGGGACGAATGTCGCTGCTGACATCATCCACGTTTTTGAGGAAATGTCGGTTGCCTTCGATGGGCAGCTCTACGGGATAGGAGAACATCTCGTTGTCGTTGAAGAGAGGATTCTTCAACTCGATGCTGATGGATGCGTTTTCCTTGAGGGCGAGCGGATTGCCGTCGGCAAGAATGGTGAGTTTGCTGTTCATGTTAGTTGTTTTTTAATGGGCTTTACTGAGCCTTTGTTGTTATACTACAAATTTAGCATTGCCGTAGAGCGTGATGTTGCGCTCTGAATTGGCATATACCTGGGTGTCGCCGCTGGCTTCGAGTTTGCGATAGGCGAGGGCTTTGACCATACCTCCGTGAGCTTCGCACATCACGCTACCATTGAGCACGGCATCCGCGGAAGTCCACAGTCGGGCGGCATTACGGGCTTGCACAAAACCTTTGCCCACATGGCCATAGGCATGATCGTAAAGTTCGATGATGGCTTGGTCGCATCGGTCGCTATATACCTGACTATGATCCCATGCACGGACGGAGGCTTCGCCCAAGACGTAACACTTTGCATAGTCGTATATGTCAACGAGGTAGTCGTAGTCAGTGACGAGCACACGCACATATTCTGGTGCCATCTTCGGACATTCGTTGACGTAGATGCCGGCAGCGTTCATCTCTTTGCGCAGGGTGGGGTAGGCAGCAGGCAGGCGGTCGTTGATGATGTCGGCATACTTGCCACCTGCGATGTCTTCCCAATACTCACGCCATACAGCCATCATCTGACTGATATTCTCGGTCTTGAGCATGGCGCGATAGCTTGGCGCACAAGCAGGAGTCTGGCGGCAAGCGGCATGGCAAGCGGTTTTTAATAGTTCGAATGGTGTCATGACTTTCGGTTATTATCAATAGTGAGTATTGATTGGTTATCAATAGTAAGTATTGATTGCGCAATACTTAGTTTTGTTTCTCATCCTTTTCAGGCTTGGACGGAATTTCACTCTTCACCTTCTCCAGTATAGCCTCGTAGCCTTTCAGTTCGTCTTCGGTCACGATGTCGGCGTAGTCTTTGCGCAGTTGGGCGATGCGCTCGGCAAGACCTTTGGCACGGGCTTTGGTGGATGGCTTATCCTTGCGAATGATATACTTGATGAGTGCATCGGCTTCGGCCTTGTGCTTGGCTGCTGCATCACGGGCGGCTTTCACTTCGGGGCGGTCGTTGGCTATCTTGTCGGCCACCGACTGAGCGAAGAGCGGGTCACGGGCGAGTGCTTTGTCGTAGAAGGGACGGAACTGCGCGCGTAGGTTCTGCGGTGGCACACTGCATGCCTGCTCTATCCGGGCGATATATTCGGGGTCGCCGCTGCGAGGGGACAGGCGAAGGTATACCTCGCCAATCTCGCGGTCAACATTGATGTAGATTTGCGGCAGGATGTCGCTCTCTATCTTCACGGCACGGGTGGCAAGTGCAGCAATCTCCTCTTCGGTGTAGATAGTTCTGCCAGCCTTCTCGTTGGCTTCTGCCATGGTCTTGGCTTGCTCTGATTTTGCCGCCATCTCGTTGCGCAGGGAGCGCACGGTGTTGACCTGCTCTTGCAGTCTGGGCGAGAGGAACGGTCGGAGCTGCATGAGGTTGGGCATGGTGGATGCGATGGTCTCGCCATTGGGATTGGCCACGATGCCGCCGTAGGTGAGCGGCTGCAAGGTGAGGTCGGGTTGCAGGTCGGGGAAGAGCGATTTGCGTGCTTCCTCAAGAGCCTTCTCCTTCTGCTGTTCGGCATAGAGGGCCTGTTCCTCACGGGTGGGGCGACCGACATGACGCTTGATTTCTGTGCGGGAGGTCTGCATGGTTTGCAGATAGGTGAGCAGCTGACGCACACGACGGTGATAGTCGCGGAAACGGCGGCTGTCTTTTACGAATGACTTTGCCCTGGGGTTCTCCTCAAGGAGATCAAGACCGCGCTCAAAGGCTTCACGCTGGGCAGAGGTGAGCATTCGGGCGGTGAGGGCAGGGGTTAGAATGCGGATAATTTCTTCCATGTTACATCGAATTTTATTATTTTTATTTTAACAACGAACGACACAAATATCACGAATTTTTGTCTTTGTCACCGGATGAACCGGATGAACCAGATGGCTGGCGCAATGTATTATCTGGTTAAATCTGGTTTGTCTGGTGATTATTATTAGTGTTATTCGTGTTATTTGTTGTTTCTTTTAAACATCAATACAGCAGCGGCGATACGAATATCTTGCTGTCGGGCTGATTGTTTTCGTAGCCTTTGCCGGTTGAGTCGGTGGTGTTGGTTGAGGGCTTGTCTGTAGGAGTGTTGTTGACAGCATCCACTGCCTTGCGCATTTCCATGAGTCGAAGCACTGAGGTGCGCAGGGCTATGGCCTCGTTGTGGGCAGCGGCTCGGCGTGCCTTATCAATAGTGAGTATTGTTGTGCGCTCCTCCAGGTGGGCCACCATCAGGCGGCGTACCTTGCGCAGGAGTGGCTTGTCGTTAGGGTCGGTGGTGTGGAGCAGATGCTGCACCGTGTCTTCGCCAACAGCCTCGCTGATGTATTCGTCTTGGATGAAGTGGAGGTCGGGCAGCAGACGGATGAACTTCTCACGACTCTCGTAGATGTCGAGGTATTGCTGAAGGTCGGCGCATGTGGCGATGAGCAGGTCGTGGTGGAGGTAGTAATACTGGCTCTCCTGCCACAATACGCTTATCTCCTCAATGGCCTTGTGCTGCTCGTCCTCCGGCTCTGTGGGCGACGGCTCGCTTTCTGTCTCTGTGGGCAATGGCTCTGTGGTGTCGGCATCGGCGATGGGTGCGGGTGTCTCCATCTTTCGCGCCCAACCTTCGAGCATGACGAGCATCTGATTGAGCGACACCATTGCCTCACGCTTATAGCCCTGCACGCTCTTGTCGAGCAGGTCTTTGGATGCCGTGCCGTAGTCGTCGCTCGAAGCCATGTTGATGCCGGCACCGTTGATGGAGAGTGCCTGCGTGTAGGCGAAGCGCGACATGGCATCGTAAGTCACCATGCGCTGTGCCATGAGCAGGAGTTGCATCCAGGGCTGCTTGGAGTGCTCGCCGTTACTTACTGCCATGAAGAAGTCGTCGGGCGAAATGGTCTGGTAATACTCGCACAAACGGTTGTAGAGCGAGTCGCCCAACTTGTCGCGCAGAAAATCTTTCTCGCTGTTGTCGAGGATGCCTTGAAGAGAACTTATCTCGTCGATGGCATTGCTGGGGATGTGGAGCCGTAGCTCCTTGGTGGTTGATAGTATCATGCGAATTTTGAGTTTTGAATTTTGAATTTTGAGTTGTCGCCGTTGGCGATTAGGAATTATTCATTTTTGAGTTGTCAGAACAGCGTGAGCTGCGCTTGCTCCTGCTTGATGCGCTTGCAAGCCTTTTTGTAGTATTCCTCGTTTATCTCAAAGGTATTTCCATCTATAGCCGCAAGAGGTTTTGCATTTACCGTTAAGGCATCGTGATATTGCTTGAATTGATACACAAAAGTAACTTGCTGCCTTTGTTATGCTTTCAAAGGTGTATTGCTCGTTTTCTTGAAATGAGCATATCTTCTTCTGATGCTTTTGTGATATACGCTTTCTATTCCCATTATAAGAGAGATTATATGCAGCATTACACCATTCAAGATTATCTACGTTATTATTCATTTTATTTTCATCCTTATGATTTACCAGTAAGCCTTCTCCATTACCAAGAAATGCGCTCGCTACAAGTCTATGCACACGTAGTTGTTTACCTTGTAGAGTAACAAACAGATATCCTTTACTGTCAACACACGGTGTCAATACCTTTTCTTTGCCAGTTCTATTGAATGAAAGACTCTTAACATTTCCTTTTGTAGAAACCATATACCCTTTGTGGTTTTCTATTTCTTTCCAAACTTCTACCATACTTAAAATAATGTCTGTTGTGATAATTCGTTCCTAATTCTCTCCATGCTTTTTCGCCAATACTCTTCTGATTTCTCGAAACCGATGAAGTTGCGCTTCTCACGGATAGCTGCAATGGCGGTTGTGCCGCTGCCCATGAATGGGTCGAATACTACTCCACCAATTTGAGAACTTGCAAGTATGAGCTGGCGCATCAATTCAACTGGCTTTTGTGTAGGATGTATTTTATTTGTTCCGCAAGGATAACGCAAGACAGTGTTTTGACAATGAAGATTAAAAGGTGCGCCAGGCTTCTTGCCAAAGACACACAATTCAATTCCACTTAACCAAATAGCAGAACCATTCATAGGCGAAGGATTTGTCTTTTCCCAAACAATAATCCTTGTACTTAGACCTTTTGCAGTCATAGCAATGCGGATATTAGACACTTGATTGAAACCACAGAACATATAGATACTACCCCGTGTCTTATTGCAAAGCATATCGGTTAGCTCCGTAATATCGAAACATCCAATATCTGCCTTGTCTTTGTCGAGATTACGGAGTCCGTTGTCAGCGCGATTGCATTCATTGTAGGGTATATCCGTCACAATGCAATCCACACTTCCGTCGGGAATCCGTTTCATCCCTTCGAGGCAGTCTTCATTATATATCTTATTAAGTTCTATCATTCATTTAACCTTTTAACCTTTTAACCCTTTAACCATTTACCCAACTGTCACCCCCGTTTTCGAGTTATCCAGTGTGGTGAGCACTTCGCGGTCTATCTGCCACACCAGGTGCGAATCCCAACCGTTGAACTTGCTGATCACCTCCAACGGTCGGAGCATGAGCTGCTGCAAGGGGGCGAACTGGATTTGCTTGACGAGGAAACGCTCGCGGAGGTCGGTGCCGCCCGAAGATGTGGCATCGCCTGGGGTGTTGCCGATGAGCTTTGAGTCCAAGCCCATGGCGAAGAAGATGATGGAGGATATTTCCTGAAGCTCGGTCTTCTCGGCTTGCGCCTGCGAGTTGGCCTTGCTCTCAATCTCCACGATTTCCCACGCCTTGTGCTCCTTACCGTCCAAGCCGGTGAACACGGCAGAGATGAGTGCCTGACCTGCATTGTCGGGATTAGACAGCCAGCGGTTGATGTCGGTGAACACATCATTCTGTATCTGTGCCATCGTCTTGCTCTTGTTCTCGCCCTGCTGGGTGTAGAGCTGCTTGAGGTATTCCTGATGAATGTATATCACGCGACCGATGATGTTCGAGTTGCGCTTGCGGGTCAGGCGGTCGTCGATGATGGTGAAGGCATACTCAAAGATGCTTCCGGCAAAGATGCTGTGCCAAAGGGCATCGGCATAGTAAGGACCACCGAAGTCGCGTGGCGACATGATGAAGCGTGTGGGACGGTTCTTGCGGCTCACCCGCTGCTGACGAGCCTCACGCACATGGCGGTCGAGGTCGGCCACGGCGGTGTCGGCGGCAAGATAAGGCACGGCAGCAATCTTGATGTCTTCGGGCTTGAGCGAGGTCTGCATCTGCGTGGAGTCGAGCCACTGGTTAGAGAGATAGGCATAGTTGATGCGATAGCGGCTATCCATGCGCTCCAGTCGGGTGGTGAATATCGAGCGTGGCTTGATGCCAACAACCTTCGGGTCCCACCGTGATGTTGGTACAGGACGTTTATTTTCATCCAACTGCCGTTGGTTGAGCTGCAACTCACAAAAACATTGCGACATGAGCGACATATCGCCCGACATATCCAGATAGGTATTGTGCAAGTCGTTGTTGTCTATAAACTCCTGCAACTCCTCGTTGGTGCGCTCCCATTCTGCCAATGCCTCCTTGAGCGATTTCATCTCTTCGCTGTCCTCATTCTCAGAATTGTTTCCCGATTGTAAGAATTGATTAACCGATTGTGAAAATTGATTTTCCGATTGTGAAGATTGGCTTTCCGATGGTGAGGATTGATTTTCCTTAGCCTTGAGGTCGGCAATCTGTCCGCGGAGCAGTGTGCCAGCCGATGCGTAGGGGATGAACTTCTCGGTGATGTTGCCGCCTACATACTGCGTGTAGTGATACTTGGGGCTTGGTCCGCGACCCACAAGTATTTTCTTCACAAAGTCCACTCCTGCTGCCGTGAAGGGTGACAGCTTGGAGAGCAGATAGATGATGTTGGGCAGTCGGTTGCCCAAGCCCCATTCCATAAATCCGAGGTCGGGTGTGCCTACACCTTCGGGTACGGCTTTGTTCTCGCCGCCCGACGAACCGAACACGGAAGAAATCTCCTGTCGTGCCGCACTGCCCTCTGCCCCGGTCATCGTGGCAGAAGCCGTGAGTTTGTGGTGAACGTACTCGCCCCACGAATACACACCGTTGCCTCCCTGCTTGGGCGCACAGAACGCGCCAGGCAGAACAGCCTCGTAGCCTTGCGACTGCAGCTCCTCACTACGCTGTTGGAGCTCGCTGATGTTGCTAACTGTTGTCATTTGTGTTGATATAGTTTTGTATGTTTTTATGGCACAAATATACGGCAAAGGCGTGAGACGGAGCGGACATGGTATGAGAGGGGAGTCAACAGATTACACTGATTACACAGATTATTTTCTTGCCAACGGAAATTATTTTTGCCAACGGAGAACACGAAGAACACGAAATTTTTTTAGTCAACAGATTACACTGATTACACAGATTATCTTTCGTGAAATACGTTACTTTTATAATCACCAGACAAACCAGATGAACCAGACATTACATTGCGCCAGCCATCGGTTCATCAGGTTCATCTGTTGACAAAGACAAAACTTCGTGATCTTCGTGCTATCCGTTGGCAAAAGAAAAAGTCTGGTTCATCTGGTTCGTCTGGTGATAAAAATAAAAAAAATCCGTGTAATCTGTGTAATCCGTTGACAAAAAAGCCCTGCTATCCTCACGGACAACAGGGCCTGGCAAAAGTAAAATTTGCAACTTATTTATTCACTTAAACCATTATATGATGTTTGTTTTGTAAGCCTACATATTGTAGTCGAACATTTTGTTGGCAGCGCGCATCTCGTAGTTTTCCACGTTCTCTATCATCATATCCTCGCCATTAAACTGCTTGATGATGAGTTTGCGGTTCTTCTGGTCGGGGTGTACGCTGCGGATATTGTTGTTAGAGACCCATATCGGAAGGTTGGTTTCCTCGGTATATACCACAAGATACCAGGGGCCAGCCTTATACAGTCCCATTGCAATATCAAAACGAGTCGAAAAGAAGTCCGAAACCTTGTCGATGGCTTTCTCGATAAACTCCTCCTTGTGCTTTGCGTTGAACTTGTCTATCCATGCTGCAAAGATGGTAAACAGCAGGATGATGAGAATCACGATGAGTGATGAAAAAATGATGTTCATGATGATTGTTGTTTAATTGTTGTTTCTTTGTCTATAAATTCTCAAAAAAATGTGCAGTGGTTGAGTTTTCCTTCTTCTCGCTGGTCTGCACCACAGCCCGTTAGTTACGTTTTACGGAGTGGCGACATGCGGCACACTGAGTACGGTCCCTTGGCCTTCGGGATGAGTTTCTTTTGTTGAAAAACCTTTCTGCGGTTGCGTACATTACAGCCGTTTGAGAAGCGTGCAGCATTGAATGTTACGCAGATTTGTTTAGTCAGACGACTTCCGTTTTAGGCTTCCAGTTCTTTCCAAGTCTTTCAGAACTGGAAAGAACTGGAATGGCAATACACTCGCCGATGTTAGCCCTCAACCTCCGATGGCGGTTTCTGATCGCCGCCAGAAGTGCCGCCAGATGCGTCGGGAGAGGTAGCCGCGTCTGTTGCAGCATCGCCTACACGCTTGAAGGTGCCGTTCTGTGAGAAAGCAGCGTTGAACTTCTTGGAGAAGTCGATGGCCACGCCTGTGGTGAGGTCCTTGACGGTGAGGTCGGCGGCTGTGATTTCGCGGTTCACATCCACGTCCTCACCAGCTGCCTTGCGAGCCTCGAGCTTCGCCTTGAGCTGACTCTGTGTGAGCGAGCCACTGACGGTGGGGCGCACAATCATGCCCTCGGCAGACACCTGTACCTTGGTGCCAAGAGCGAGCAGGAGAGGAAGTTTCTTCTCCAACTGCGTCATCACGGCCATCACGTCCGCTACGCCTACTGTAGAGTCCTGCGCCATGTAGTCGCAAAACTCGGTGAATGACATCGGCTGCAAGTCAACGATGTTGGCACTTGCAACCTTTTCCTTAGTGAGATGATTCTCACGAACAGCAATTCTTGTTTTGATTGCCATAGATAAAAATTGTTTTGGGCGTTAATACTATCCTCCATGTCTTTACCCTATTACACAAAGAGGCTTCTTTTTGGTATGGGCTAGCCGTTTTGATGCTAAGGGCTAGCCGTTTGCATCGAAGGGGCTAGCCCATCCCTTTTTCTGCCCACAAATATACTCTGAATTATTTTAGTGGTGCGGACATGGTTATAGCTCCACCAATACCTTTATCTCTTGGTTGCCCCCCCATGCGTGAGACAAGAGGGACATAAGCCTTTGGCAGAATACACACGGCGCATACTCTCAAACATACGGTCGTAAGGTGGTGTCTGCATCATGCCGACTACGATGGGGTGTGTGATGTCATTCATTGTCCGGGAAAATTACGGATGCTTCTGCAAGTCTTCTGCTGCAAACCACACCAACATCCTTTAAAGTACTTAGGTAGGAGTTACATTTTTTGCAGTACTCGGGACATACTTCTGGATTGCCGGACCCATAAGAACATAATGTGCCATTAGCCATATACAGATTTTTGTCTCGCAGAAACGAGCTGACTGCTATCAAGCACGTCTTCAAATTGTTGTTTTCAACCTCCAGCTTGTCGCAATGGTCGCGCATCTTCTGCATATTGCCAAGCAACAGCTTTGCAGGGTCTTCGTCCTTGTGCGTCTCCTTGCCATTCAACTGACGGACCACTTCGTTGTAGTCATCCACAAGCTGATGCACACGCTGCGCAAGCTCCATGTTCTCTGCCTTCAGGTCGGCTACTATACATGAAAGAGCCAACATTCGTTTGTTTTCTTCTGTTGTCATTGTTTCTTTGGTTTTAATGTTTTTATTAATGTTTCAACAGCGACATCAATGCCTCTGCCTTCTTCTTGTCGGAAAATCCTTTGATATTTACCCATTTGCCGAAGATACATCCTCCGACATATTTCTGAACCATATAAACGGTCACAGGGATGCAACCATCATAGGCCTCCATTGGAATAATTCTTAGTTTCATGTCTTATTCAAATTCATATACGATATGCGGCGTGGTGTTGCCCAATCCGTCGCGAGGGTCAGCAAAACAACCTGGCGGCGATGTTGTCACGGCATTGGCTATCTGCTTGCGCGGTCGGTACTTTACGAGGCCCTTGCCATCCTTTCCGCTGCGTACCCATCCGATGTAATACTTGTCAGTCATATTCAATCAATACCATATTGTCTTTGCCTACTGATGTTAGGGTGTTGGTTGTACCCCCCCATTTATCTCCATTCGCTGACAGAAGCGTCCGTTGGAGGGATGCTTGCGGTCGGACGTATTGTCGGGGTCACGACCACGGAAGGCTGCTATGCGAAAGTGTAGCATAATAGGTTGTCTTTTGTTACTGTTGTTATCGAATTGCTCCACGGCCACGGACTGGGGCGGTGATACTTATCGCCGTATCTGCACCCTCCCCGGTCGCCATGCTCACGACGGAAGGCTTAGGCTTCCTCGGTGCGGTAGTGGATGAGGACGGAACGGTCAATCATACTCAATCAATATTTTCGGTTTATCCACATCGTGACCCTTACCCCCCAGTAATGCACAGGGCTATGCCGTGCGGTGACACGATGATGCCGTTTTGCGAGGGGCTGTAGGAGCCGAGGACAATGGGGTGAGTGGTGTTCATAATTCTATCACTACAAATCTGTCGTTTGCCATAAATGTTTGTAGGGCAATAGTCCCAGCTAACTTCAAATTGCTGCTTTTGTTATAGGCATCAATCCATTCTCCGTGTCTTGTGGGGCGCCACCCCTTTTCAAACATGACATTTAGGCTTCTGCATTGTTTAATCATATTCTACTATTAAACAGCAATGCGGTATGGCGAGCGCAAACAAGAAGTCTCGTACACCGGCTTTGAAATAGTGAGAGGTGATTGCAGGTGCAATCGTACCCCCCCATTTTGAATAGCGTGAAGCGGTTTATTTCTCATCCTTCTTCCTCTCCATATTCTCCTTAAACAACCGCGCAAACTCATCGCCTAACGCTGCCACTCCCTTATCCGTGAACACGGAATAAGACAGCTCCATTTTCTGCTTTGCCGAATCGAGTGCGTGCTGAAGAATCGTAGGTGTCATGTTCCAACCATCGGCTGCTTGCATCCACAGCGTGAGCCATGTCTTGAGAAACATTGCCGCCTCGTGTGTCGGCGGCAAATCAAACTGCACGAACAGGGCATTGTCGGAGTCGTTTGCCTTGAGGAACTTGCTCACGGCATCGTCTTTGAGGAAATAGCGGTCGGACACTTCCTCTTCCAGCACATCCTCCAATCGGGTCTTCAGCTCGAAGGGTTCGGGAAACCGATAGTCGAAGGCCACGTCACGGCGCATTGAAATACAGAACACCCTATCACGGTTTTGCGGCACGCCGTAGTGCTTTGCATTGAGTCTTGAATAGCGACTCACATAGCCGAGAGAGGATAGTTTGTCGAGCCATTTCTGGAAGTCGGGCATGAACTTCTGGCTAACGAGTGCCGCCACGTTCTCCTGCAAGAGATACTTGGGGCGAAGCACCTCCACGGCATCGGCCACACGCCAAAGCAATGCGCTTCGGGTGTCGCTGCCCTCCTGCAAGCCCATCTGCTTGCCCGCCTGACTGATGTCCTGGCAGGGCGAGGAATAGGTGAAGAGGTCCACCTCGCGGCCTTCGAGCGAGCGTTTCACCTTGTGCCAGTCAATCTTGGTGATGTCGCCCAGGGCGCAGTCGGCAAACTGCGGAAAGACCAAGTTGTGCATCTGACAGGCGTATTTGTCGATGTCGCTCCATCCCTTGCACGTCCAACGGAAATCGGGATGCCACTCGTGTAGCACGTCTGCTGCCATAAGTTGAGAATCGTAGCCGGAGAATGTGGTGAGGAATATCTTCTCCTCGTTCTTGTCGGCGGCGGCAGGCATGGCGGGCAACGTGTCTTCGAGGTCGTCGAAGAGTGAGAGCTGTGCGCCCGGTCGTGGCTTGGGTGGGGCAGGGTAGAAAAGCTGTTCGTAGATGTGGGCCAACACGTCAACGACTATACTGTTGCCTGCTTGCTTGTACTGCTGTGAGGCAGATATGGCCATGTCTTCGGGATTGCCCTTGCCGTTCCAGTCGGGCAGTCGTTCGGCTGCTTGGGCATTGCTGCTCTGCATCGTGCCGATTACGTTGTCGCGGACACCCATCAAGCGGAAACACTCCTTGGGCGTGAGCTTGCGGATGGCATAGCTCTTGATGGTGCGGTCAGTGAAATTGAGTTTTGTTATCATTGTTATTGCTGTTATTTGTATTCAATCAAAATTCCAGGAGCATGATTATCGGTCTTGACGCATCTATTTATTCCTTCTAACGGAGGTCTTTTATAGTCAGGAGAAACATTCCAATAAATGCTCGATATAGCATGAGCGTGGTAGTCTATTGTGATGTTATTCATATCAGTCCTTTTCAAACTCCACTTCCCATTTCTTTTCGTTCCGAGAGAAATAGACGGTATAGGGACATTGCTCTTTGTCGAGGATGTCCTGTGCTTCATCCAACAGGTCTCTTGTATAGAAACACCGACGCATAAGATACGCCAACGCCTTAAACTGGTCTTGAGTAAGAAAGACCTCCTGCTCGCCGCAAGTGATACCTACATTATCAGTAATGGTAGAATAAAAGAGCATTACGTCCTCTTCCTTTTCTGTGTCCTCGTTCTTTACGATTATCTTTTCTGTGTTGTAACTCATAATTCATTTCTCCTTATATTTATAATTCAACAAACAAGCAAATTCCTCCACTTGCGGCGGTTAGTGCATTTACGAGCTTACCCCCCCAACGGTGCGACTGCGCCTAAGTGCAGATGACGGATAACTGAGGTCGGCCGCTCCGGGACAGGGGCAATCGGTATAGCCCTGCTCTGTGGCTTGGCGTATGCGAAGGAACGTTTCGCCATCCACGTCCACCAACTGAAGGAACGGTCGGTCGGTGGTGGAGTAGATGCGATAGAGCGAGCCGTCGGGATAGCGGCCATACAGCTTGCCGTCCTTTCGGATAGTGCCGCGCTTGTAGTGAGGTTCATTCATATTCTATCATTATACAGTGTGGGCATTTGTAGTCGGTGGCTCTAAGAGCTGGCGAGTACCCCCCCATCCTCGCCATTCGAGCTTACGCCCAAAAGGATGTACTGAAATCTTAATGTCTCTCATTTTTTATTATATATCTATTCATCCGCTTCCACCACCTTCAAACCATGCTTTGCGGCTGTTGCCTCTCGCCGTGCAGACCGCTGGGTCTCGCTGTCGTAGCAGATGATGTGAGGGTCGCCTAATGGGTCGGCAAAATAGTTGCAGGCTTTTATCATGGCGTGCTTTTGTGCCGCAGCCCTGTGCGATAGCGGAGAGGAGGGGATGTGGAGGTTGGTTTGACGATCCAGTCCGTAGAAGGCACGGAGCCGTTCCTTTCGCCATAGCTCCTTGTGCTGCTCGCTCTTCTTGCGCATCAGTCGCTTGTACTTTCGTGGATTGTTGGCTTTGAGCTGCTTCATCGGGTGGAAGCCTGCGGCACGTAGCTGTCGGGTGGCTTCCATACAAGCCTCGGAGGGTGCCTTGCCTCTGATGGAAGCATAATAGCCGTTGCGCTCGCAAATCTTCTTAATGTCTTTGGCATGCTGCTTGCGGATGGACTTCATGTCTTTCTCAAGTCCAAATTCGCGCTTGAAGCGTTGCAGGGTGGAGAAGCTGATGCCGAACCATGTCATCATGCGGCGGTTGGAGTTCTTGGGGAAGAGCTTGCAGAAACGCTCCTTCAATTCGCCTTCAAGGTAATACTCCTTCACGCCACTTTGGGCGTTCGGTCGCATGGGAACCTGCCACTTGGCTACGGTGGTGGGCTTGAGCGGTGTCTTGGTGTTGTTGAAGCTCATTGGTTCTATTGATTATTGATTACTGATTATTGATTGCTGATTTATTTTTCTTTTAACAACGAATTACACAAACCACACGAAATATTAGTGTTGTTCGTGATATTTGTTGTTACATTCTCATTCCTGCATCCGTTCAATCCGTCAAATCCGATGTTTTTTATTTCTTCCTAATCTTCTCCATCTCCTCATTCTCCTTGCTCAGTCGCTCCAGGTGCTCCAATACAAGCGAATACGACTGGTTGTTTACCTGGTCTTCGGTGAGCGAGGCGTATTTCTGCATGGTGGCGATGGTGGCGGTGTATATCTCAAGTGGGGTGGAGGGTTGCTCCTTGCGGTTGAGTTTTTGCACCTTGAACACATGAGGGTAGCGGCGCGAGAGGGTGTGCGTCATGCCTGTCCACCAGAAAAGGATGGGTTGCCATTTGTGGTCGGGGAAGTGACGGAAGACAGGGGCTTGGGTTTCGTACTGGCGGGTGTCGTAATGGAAATCATGCACCTTGAGGTTGGTGTTCGGGTCGATGAAGTCGATGCGACGGTTGAAGATGGTGGCGAGGAACATAGAGCGTGCCTGATCCATGCTGTCTGCCTGCTGCGCTATCTGCTCGGCTGTAAATCTGCCCTTCATCTGCTTCATCTTGACAAGGTTGTTGGAGAGCGAGATGTATTGCCCCATGAGGTCGGCGGCAAAACGGTACTGCTGCCATGAGAAGCCATCCATGTCCTGCGCCGGACCTGCATAGTCGGTCTTGCGACGAAACAGACCGCCTTTGTTGCGTAGGCGAAGGGTGGGGTAGGGAAAGCGAGTGAGTTGGGCACCACCCTCCTGGTCGAGCCAGTCGAGCAGTCCGGCACCAGCGGCAATATACTCGGCAGAGTTACGGTCGTCGGTCTGCGGCTTGGGTGTCAGCCAATAGTTGATGTCGCATAGATGGATTGGGAATGTTTCGCCCTCCTGCTGCTTGCGACGGAAGAAACGGTTGCGACGGCTCGGGGTGGAGAGCCGGCAAACGTAGTGTTGCTCTTCGATAGGCTTCGATGGGTCTATGCCTTCCACTATCTCCATGCCCGACAGGACAAAGAAGCACGCTATCTTGACATTGCGCATGCCGAAGGGATGATAGCGGTCGGCTCGCTCTATCTGCTCAAGCATGATGCGGGAGATGAGCTCCAGCTGCTCGGTGCTGCACTCGTTCCACGAACGGGGTAGCGTTAAGTTGATTTTTCGTTGTGTCATAATTTTCGGGTTTCTTTCATGAGCAAAGATAGGGGTTTTTGGTTTGGTTGGGCGGACATGCTCTGAGATGGGAGTCAACAGATTACACAGATTACACAGATTAAAAGGTAGTCATCGAATGAAACGAATGAAACTAATAATCTGTGTAATCTGTGTAATCTGTTGACAAAAAAGCCCTGCTATCCTCACGGACAACGAACGAAAAGCCCGACGCAATCCGCAGACTGCATCGGGCCAAGGTATTGTCCCCACGAATAATTTGCTTTATGAGCGATTTACTTCTTTTGGCTCCGGGAAGGAGATTCGGTAGCCGTCTGCTGAGTCGAGTCCATTGCGGGCTGGTGTTCCTCACTTGTGGGAGACGCTTCACTTACGGCATTCTCCTCTCCTTCACTGAGCACTTCTTTAGCGATATTGTCCTCGCTCTGTGCGTCAATATCGCTTACGCTTTTTTTGATGCGAGGAGAGAATCCCAACCACCTTCGGGCGTTGGAATCTCGTAGCGGCCATAAGCTGTAGGCTGGAGGGTTCCGCTCAGTTCAACCATACGGTCGTCGTCGGCTTTCTTGCCAGTGTCACCCTTGATGCCACCCGAAGCATACTCAAACTTATGCTGTTCGTCATACACGATGATGTTCTTATCGCCGTCCTGTACGATATAGCCAAGGTCGCGGTTGTTCAGTCCGCGAGCTACTTCTGCCGAATCTGCGTTTACGCTCTCAAGCACATAGTCGAGCTGCTGCTTGAAACCTTTTCTGCGGCCAAGAGACTCAAAGGTGTGTCCCTGACTGTTCTCCTTGCACTCGAATTTGTAGAGACCCTTGCCTGATTTGAACGACTCAGAGCTCAATGTAGGATAGATGTTTTTTTCTGCCTTCAAAGGAGTAGTGAGTTCGTCCTTGTCGAAAGCATATACATTGATACCAAGACCGCCAAAGTTCTCCAAACATTCATCAGCGGCGAGAATATCCTTAATCTCTGGACATGTTGCTGTTTGTGCCATATTATTATGAGTTTTTGTGTTGTTGAATGTGTTGTTTGAAAAAATAGGGGCGACGGGTAAGCATATTCCGTCAGGTCAGCCACGACCGTCGCCCTTGAAAATATAGAGTGAAAGAACCCCCCTTAGAGATTAGCCGTTCTTCTTGAAGAAGGCAGTCAGACCCATGTTCATGCCGGTGGCTGTGAGCTGGATCTTCTTCTCCTTAGAACCAGTGCTCCAGCTTACGAACTTGTAGTTGGTGCCATCGGTAGCCTCGATAGAGAGAATCTGATTTACAGATGTCTCAACAGGAGCGGTGTAAGTCGTGTTGTTCACCTTGACAGTACCGTCGATGGCACCTGCATCATCAGCTTTAGCCTTTGCAAGAGTAATCACGAGGTTGGTGTTGTCGTAGTCACCTGCAAGGTATTCGGTAGAAGCAAGGTTGCCGTCCGACATACAGAAAGCATACTTGAATGGGTTCTTGATACCTGCACCCTGGATGGACTGAATCTGGAACTGGATGTCGCGCATGTCGTCGTCGGTACCTACCTTCACACCGACATAAGTCTGGTTGCTGAGCGTGTCAACACCGTAAACAAAGTTCTTGTCAACGGTAGCGTACATGCGGTCGCCCTCGCCGAAGTCAGCAACAGGGCAGAGAGTAACCTTTGAGAGGCCGGGGAGCTTGTAGTTGCCACCTACCTCATACTCTACCTTGAAGTTGCCATGATACTTATTGGCATAGCCGGCAGCAATGTTTGCTGCTGTAGTCTCTGACATGTAAACGCGAGTGTTAGCCTTGCGAAGGCGAGCATCCCACTGACGATGCCACTTGATGAAGTTGTCATAAGGAGTAGAGTCATTGTTGTCAGCAGGCTCCGAGATAGCCTCACAAGGAATGAGGTTACCATTTGCCTCTGAGATAAGACCATCCTCGATGTCGTGCTTTACGCAAGTGTGGAAACCATCGTAGAGAGCCATTGCCTGGTCGTGGGCAGGGACTCCATCGCCACCTTTGTCGAGGTCGATGTCGCCATTCCACAAACATGCTGTAAGGTTGTCGGCATAGTTACGAAGAACAGCCTCAGTTGCTGCTGTAGAAAGTGGGTACTGGCCCTGTGCGTCTGTACCGAATACTGTTTCTACATAGCGGTCAATCGAATCGGTGTAGTGATCCCACGCAAGCTTCACGGTAAGTGTGCGCTCCTTGAGGAATCCTGCCTCGCTATTTACTTTTGTGTGAACGTCCTTACGACGGGTGGTGCCACCCTTGCGGAGAAGGATGTGGAAAGTGCGCTTGAACTGAACACCAGTTACGATGTCGATGCCAAGACGATCCATCTCTGCTGCGTCGGTGTAACCAGGACCCATGAGGATCTCCTTGCTCACCTGGTCGGCTACATGCTGAAGAGCATCCTTGCCGATAAAATCTTTTGGAAGTGTTGCCATAATTGTTGTGTTTTTGTGTTTGTTGTTGCTCATGTATTGTTTTTGTGTTGTTGGCGGTTGAGTGCTTTGGTTACTCCTCGCCACGCTTGAAGCGTTCGAAAGCTGCCTTGCGCTCAACATTTGTTTTGTACTTGCTTGGGTCGAACGTGCGCAGCTGAGGAGTTTTCACTCCCTCGCCATTGTTCTCAGGAGCCTCGCCGCTGTTCAGCTCTTCGCCAGCCTCATTGGTGAGGGCGGCAATCTGAGCCTGCTTGTCGGCAATGGTCTGCTCGGCGGTAGCAAGCGCGTCCTTAGTGGTCTGCAGGTTTGCCTCGGCATCAGTCTTTCCGGCTGTGAGCTTGGCAATCTCCTTGTCTTTTGCCTCTGTGAGAGCATTCAGCTCGTCATCCTTTTTGGCAAGAGCATCGGCATGCTGCGCATTAAGGTCGCTGAGTTCTTTACTGTGAGCCTCGTTAGCCTGGGCGAGTGCGGTCTCCGCGACTTCCTTTGCTTCGTTGGCTGCGGTTACTTGTGCGGAGAGTTCATCAACCTTGCCCTGCAACTCTGCGAGAGCTGTCTCCGCTGCTGTGGCTTTCTGCTCGGCATCGGCCACCTTCTGCTCGGCCTCCTTCATGTGGGCTTCGAGATTGTCAAGAAGCGAGGCGTTCATATACGCGCCCTCTTCCGTAACGGCAATCTCGCCAGCCTTCAATCCGCAAGCGTTGCAAATAAGAGGATAATTCTCCATATTGATATTTGTGTTTGTGTTGGTCGCGTCAAAAGATACACTGGCTTGGGTTGTCTCCTCGGAAAGCAGACGCATGACTATCTCGTCGATAGTTGATTGTCCGTCGTTGAGTGCGCCTTCAACATCCTTCGCATCGAAGATGGCTCCATGCAGATGCTCGTCGGTGACATTCGGGCGATGGGCCTTCACGTCGGCTATAAACTCCTCACAGGTATCGTCGAGGTCTTTCTGCAATTCCTCGTAATCGCCCTGTGCGGCATCACGATACCATTTGTTCTTTCTGTAACTCTGTGTGGCGTAAAGTTCATTCCAAGTCTCGTTGGTATAGGCGTTTTTCTCTCCAGACAACATGGTATAGAAACCTGTCATCACACCGATAGAACCAAAGCCGTCCTTCACGTTCATGTAGTAAATCTCGTCGCAAAGCACAGCCAGATACATTGCAGCCGAATAGCACATGCCATCCACAAAGGCAATCACCTTCTTGCCCTTTGAGTGGGCATAGTCAATGGCATACTTGTAGTCTGGAATAGCTGCTGCAGAACCGCCAGCAGAGTTGATGTAAGCAATGATGCCATTACATTCCTCACGATCGGATGCCCGCATCACCATGTTGCGGAAGTCGATAGATCCGTAAGAGCAAGCGTCGCCATTGCGTGTGATAGGTCCGCATACAGGAATGATGGCCACGAATCTTTCTTCTTCTACCTTGCCCGGTTCACATCCTACATCATCGTCGTCGTCTGAAGACATAGAAAAACGAACCTTCTCACCGTTGGCGTTCATGCTGACAGCATAAGCCTGATGCTTTGCTACCTGCTCCGCTGACAGAACGACATGCCCGGCAATATTCTCCTGCATAGCCATGCGTATGGCATTGAGGATAGGCGGGTGCATCATCCATTCTTTTGTGGAGGAAACCTCAAGAAGTGTTGTTATCATCTGAAAAAATGTTTGTGTTGTATAGTACTCCCCAATATTCGACAAGTGGTTGAACATTGGTTG
>ULYV01022855.1_pt1 | contig 40567 bp, 26 predicted proteins | sample 1962461 | NCBI WGS metagenome assembly ULYV01 (sample SAMEA4835871, study PRJEB28245) | human gut metagenome | biome: gut microbiome; material: fecal sample | place: Denmark | collected 2008 | reverse complement strand
ATCTCTGCGACAAGTATACAAAGATGGAAATCCGTACCAATGCGGATACTCCACACGATGCTGAGGTAGCCCGTGCATTCGGCGCCAAGGGTATCGGTCTGACACGTACAGAGCACATGTTCTTCGATGATCAGAAGATCGTTGCCATGCGTGAGATGATTCTGGCAGACTCTGTAGAGGGTCGTGAGAAGGCACTTGCCAAGCTCCTCCCATATCAGAAGGCTGACTTCTATGGAATCCTCAAGGCAATGGATGGCTGCCACGTGAACATCCGCTTGCTCGACCCACCTCTCCACGAGTTCGTACCTCACGATTTGGCTGGTCAGGAGACCATGGCTAAGGAGATGGGCGTAAGCGTAGAGGAAATCAAGAAGCGTGTAAACTCTCTGGCAGAGAACAACCCTATGCTCGGTCATCGCGGTTGCCGTCTCGGTATCACATTCCCAGAGATTACGGCCATGCAGACCCGTGCCATCCTCGGTGCAGCTTGCGAGTTGAAGAAGGAGGGTTACAACCCATGTCCTGAAATCATGGTTCCGCTCATCGGTACCGTTCAGGAGCTCAAGCAGCAGAAGTCTATCATTCTCGCTACTTCTAAGGAGGTATTCGCTGAGTACGGCGTAGAGGTAGAATTTGAGATTGGTACCATGATTGAGATTCCTCGTGCTGCCCTTACAGCAGGTCAGATTGCAGAGGAGGCTCAGTACTTCTCATTCGGTACTAACGACTTGACACAGATGACCTTCGGTTACTCTCGTGACGATATCGCTTCCTTCCTCCCCGCATACATGGAGAAGAAGATCTTGAAGGTTGACCCATTCCAGGTTCTCGACCAGGAGGGTGTTGGTCAGCTCATCAAGATGGCTGTTGAGAATGGTCGTGCTACCCGTCCTAACCTCCGCACAGGTATCTGTGGTGAGCACGGTGGTGAGCCTTCATCAGTTAAGTTCTGCGCTAAGGTCGGTATGAACTACGCATCTTGCTCACCATTCCGCGTGCCTATCGCCAGACTTGCGGCGGCACAGGCTGCTGTAGAGGAGTAATAGTATTGCAATCATCATATAAAAAGTGGAAATCTTTGAGTATTCAAGGGTTTCCACCTTTTAATATTAAATAATTTATTCTTTTCATTTTTCGTTCATGAGAAATTGACGGGGTGAAAAAATAATATTTTTCTTATTGTATACATCATTTCGATTTTATGGATTGTATCAAACAGCTTAAATACTGGCATAAGTTGGAGCATTTTTCTCCAGCGGCAGTGCATAATAATAGTAAAATCCTGCAAGATAGCTTGCCTTGGGATGTTCCTCAAAAACAGCAAGACTCTTCTAAGTATTATCAGCAGTATACACTATATTTCGGTGTCTTTCAGTTAAATGAAGTTGTAGAGTTTGTACAAGATTTTTTTCATTCTCCGAAAGCTAACTCTAATTCTCCGAAAACTAAAGTGTGCCATGCTTCTTTGAAACTGGATGAGTATGGTCGCTTTATACAGGAAACTTTGGGCTTTTCTATCTTGCCTTGGGCATTGCAACAGTTAAATAAAGGTCTGCTGGAGACTGATGAATTAGCAGAGGCTTTTAAAAAGAAACAGCAGGAGATGTCTGATTATCTGACAGATGGTGTTTTACGGGATGTCATGACATGTGAACATCTTAAAAAGATTCAAACTTATATACAACAAGAATTGTCATGGAAGAATTCTCCATTTGATAAAGATTCCATTTATATCCGGACAGAATTACTTGAGAAAAACAAGCCTGTTTCTGATGAAGAAGAAAATGCTGACCTACTGAACAGCTTTTACATTGAAGACTTGGAACGTCTGATGAAGGCTTATAAAACAGGAAATTGCCCTGAGGTATTTCGTGATTATTTGTCTGCATGTTTGAATAAGGTTGATCTTACCCGGCGAATAGAGTTGTCCACGCATCCCGAAGAGTTAGAAAAAAGTTTGGTTCCTGATAATTATCCTGACGGTTGTTGGCCATCTCCTTTTCGTGCCAGTTTAATGCAGCAGTTTGCTATTAATAAAGTGATAAACGACTTGTCTGAAAATAAACAAGGGAACTTGTTTTCTGTAAATGGTCCTCCGGGAACGGGTAAAACGACATTGCTTAGAGACGTTATTGCTGCCATTTTAGTGAAACGTGCCAAAGCTATGATAAAGTTCGATGAGCCAGCTAAAGCATTCCGTATTTTAAAAGAGGAAAAAAAAAGTGGAAAGTTTATTCCTTTTATCTATCAGCCGGATGCATCTATCTGTGATGGAGGTATAGTTGTAGCTTCATCCAATAATGGGGCGGTAGAGAATATCTCTAAGGAGCTTCCTTTGAAAAAGGAGGTTGGCAGTTATGTTGAGCAGTTGGGATTTTTCAGAGAAGTAAGCGAAAGCTGTATAAACCCTGACAACTGGGGACTTATTGCTGCTGTAATGGGTAATAAAAAGAATCGGCGAAAATTTATAGAATCCATCTGGTCTAACGATAGTGAGAAAAAAAGCCTGAAGCAGTTGTTGGAAGATAAAATGGCTGCTCCTACCCATGCACAGTGGCAGGCAACCATTGCTTCTTTTAAAGAAAAATTAGCTGCAGTCGAACAGGAAAAGAGGACACTGATGAAGCTGCGGAAAGAGGCTCAACAATGGAAAGATCTTCCAAAACTTGCAGAAGAAACAGATCAAAAAATACTGAATGTTGAGCAGGAACTGAAAAGGCTTAGACATGCTAAAAAGGCATTCGAAAGTGAGTCGCAAGTGGTTCATAATCAGAATCTGAAGGATAAGAAAGATGCTGATCGTGAGTTGGAACAAGTGATACGAAACCGTCCTAATTGGCTGTTCTGTTGGATAAGTAAGAGTAAACGAACTGAATATCAGGCTCGATATGCGGCTGTACAGACAAAAAGGGATAGGCTTGCCCTGCAAATCCAAAAGCACGAAGAGCTGTTGAGAGGTCACAAACAACGTATATCTAACCAGGAGAATCTCTTGAAGAAGTCTCAAGCGGTACAGGAAAGATATACTCGGCACATAGATATCAGAGAAAAACTGAAGGGTGCCTATGCAGATGCTTCCTTCTGTAGTAAAATCAATACGAAGGAGGTACAGGAAAACGCTCCATGGTATTCTGAAAAGTTGAAACGGTTGGAGTCGGAGTTGTTTGTTGAAGCCATGAAGGTAAATGAAAGTTTCATATTATTGGCCAACCAAACCTCACGCCGTATCTATACAACATTGGATCGCTTCTTCTCTTTCTTGGAATCGGGTGAACAATTGAGTGAACAACAGATTCGAGCCATGTGGAACACATTTTGGCTGGTTGTTCCTGTTGTTTCGTCAACCTTTGCTTCCATCCAGAGTATGTTTGCTCAGCTTGGGCCCGGAAGTATTCCGTGGCTGTTTATTGATGAGGCCGGACAGGCTGTACCTCAGGCTGCTGCCGGAGCCATCTGGCGTTGTAAGCGTGCAGTTGTGGTGGGTGATCCTTTTCAAATTGAACCTGTTGTTACCATACCAGATACCGTTATCAAGGAACTTGGTAATAATTTCGACTTGACTTCTGAGCAAATCGATATTGAATTATCCGTACAGTCTATGGCAGACCGGATTAACAAATATGGTTGGCCGATGAACGAAACGTGGGTTGGGTCTCCTTTACGAGTGCATCGTCGTTGCATTGACCCTATGTTTTCAATTGCCAATCATATTGCTTATGCTGATATGATGTATAATTCAACCCGTCCAGGTTCAACAAAACTGAAAATGAAAACGGCTTTTATTTCTGTAGTCGGAAGAGTGAAAGGGAATCGTCATTTTGTTTCGGCACAAGGTGAGATCGTTAAAAAAATCATCTTGGATGAGATTAAATATCAGAAGGAATTACCTGACTTGTTTGTTATTTCACCTTTTTCGGAAATTCCTCTAGAATTGAAGAAAATGCTGAAAGAGCCTCTTCTGGAAGCTGTTGCTGTTTTACCGCAGAAGAAGGATAAACAGGAAATTGATAAGTGGCTTAATGGACATATTGGAACAGTTCATACTTTTCAAGGTAAGCAGGCTGAGGGGGTAATCTTGTGCTTGGGATTAGACTCAACTAAGGAAGGGGCAGCAGTCTGGGCTTCTTCAAAGCCTAATTTGTTGAATGTGGCTTTGACTAGAGCTAAGTTGTGTTTTGTTGCTGTGGGTGATGATAAGATATGGTTAAACAAACCTAACTTTTGTGAACTGAAAAGGCTTGATCTTGTCCGTCTTCCTCTCCCTCTAGTACATAGTAATCCTCTGCAAGCTGTTGAGGAAAAGTTATAGATTATTGTTGAATTAATAAAAAAATATGTGCGAATACTACTTTTTTAGAAATATATTTGGTGGTGTCGCCAAAACGTTGTACCTTTGGGGCATAATTTAGAAGAGGCAATATTGCCATAAAATTAAACGAGTAAAACGAAATGAGAAGAATGATTGCATCTCTGGTGTTTGCTATTATAGGAACGCTAGGAGTTCTTGCGCAGAATGGTACAGTTACCCAAACCTTTTATATGGATTATGATACCAAGCGAATTGATACATGTACGGTGGCTATGTCATTTGTTAAAGGTGTTCCAACAGAGGTTTTTATATATTTTAATCATGAAGATAGAAAAAACTACATGGTGGCATTCATTTATGGAAACCCAAACATGTATCATAAGTATAAAACAGTAGAACAGAGAATCAATGATTTCCGTTCACTTCTTGAAACTATGAGAGATAAATTGGACGGATGGGGTAAAATTGCACGTGAAAATAAAGTAGTTAGTTATTCCAAAGAAATTGGTAATTTTGATAAAACTCCAATACTGTCACTGAATGCTTATGTTAATGGAATACGTTATTATCAAAAAGGCGAACCCCCATATGTAACTGGCTGCATCGCTTATTATAAAGTTGACAAAAACGGAAAATCCTTTGTCTCAATGACTTGGGGAAATCCACGTTTTGAAAGAACAATAGGATATAATGAAGGCTTATTGTCTTCCCGACCTATAAAAGAACAGTTTGTAAAACAAAAACTATGGTTCCAATTCAGTTCTGTTCACGACATCCAGAGTCTCATTGATGCTTTGGATATAGTAAAAGTCAAGCAAAAATTACTTAAGAATACAGAAAGTAACAAAGACCTTGATTCTTTGTTTAAATAAAAGAACCTCTCGTGAGCTCGTTTTTGGGTGAAATGTGTCTTTTATTGCATGTTTGGTTGCGCTCGAAGAGTAAATCTCTTCTGAAAGAAGATTGTACGATTAATGATTAGATAATTAGAGGAAAGTGTTTCGTAATGAAGCGCTTTCCTCTTTTTCGTCTTTTTTAGGTTAAATTTCGAAAGAAAATGAGCAAATCATTTGCAAGTTACATTTATTTTCCGTAATTTTGTCGGAAAATAGAGAAATATGGAAGGATTAGTAATGATTTATGCGACGATTTCCCGGCACGCCCTGAAAGGGCAGAAGCTCCTAGCCCAGGGCAACGCCTTGGGTAATAGTTGTATTAGCCCTACGCCCTGTAAGGGTAAAAGCTTTAAAATATAGCTGCAGTATAGAAGCTTTTGTCCTTACAGGGCGTTAGTACCATCTCTATATCGCATACCCAGGGTGTTGCCCTGGGCTAGGAGCTTCTGCCCTTTCAGGGCGTGTGGAGCATACTTGTGAAATTTAGTAAATAATTTAAAGGCTTCAAAAATGAATACATTGGCTTTAACTTTTGCAATATGCTTGGTTCCTGCAACAGCATTTTTGATATGGCTCTTTACTCCTTGGGGAAAGAAGTGGTCGAAGGAATTGTAGTGATGAAGAAGATAAAATATATATTATGTGCTTGCCTGATGATGGCAAGTATGGGCATGGAAGCCAAGTCGATGAAGGACTTGCTGGTTTCGATGCCCGATTCTGTTGTGCCTTATCTCAACCACAACCTGCGGCTGGAATTTGCTGAGCTGCAGGAGATGGGAGTGAAGGCAGAAGTGAAGAATCTTTTAGGCGAAACGAGTGTGATGGATACGCTGACTGCAGATTTCGTTCAGTTGAGAACGAGTAAGAGCGCTACTTTGCAGATGAAGAAACTGCCATCGGCTAACGGCGATTCGCTGCTTTGCGTGGTGAAGACTTTTGCCGGAGTAGAGAAGGAAAGTGAACTCTATCTCTTTAATCAGGATTGGCAAGAGCAGGATGCCAGCAGGATTTTCGATGGGAAATCTTTGCAGCAACTGGCTTCCGGTCTTGTTGCCAAACCCGATACGATGAGCGAGGCTAAGTTTGAGGAACTCAAGGGGAAAATTGAACTCAAAATCGTGAGTGCTTTGCTCCTGCAACATGAAAACAGCCTCGTAGTGCGCTTGGCTTTACCTTTCGTGTCTGCTGACGATAAGAAGGCTATAAATGCAATAAAAGTGCAAAGAAAATATAATTGGAATGGTAAAACTTTTAAGGAGAGTTAAATTCTTGAAGTTTTTTGCTATAAACTATTGCAGGTTACAAGATTATTTGTACCTTTGCATCGTGTTTTTCATGGTATTAGATTATTAAGGTTAATAAAAGATTGGTTGTCGTGAGACAATCAATTTTTTTTTGTCCCTATCTGAAGGCATCAGCCCCTTGTCTTACCCATCGGCTGGAGGCCGTTGGTTCAGACCGCAGGGCGATGTTTAGAAGATAACCATTCCGATGATACCGCAGATGAAAAGCAGCAGGATAGGGTTGGTCTTTCTGAATTTTGTGAAGTAGAAAGCAGCCAGAAACAGCACGATGCTTGCTCCGAAGACAAACGGATTGTCGGTTGGTGATCCGAAGTTCTCTTTATTCATCAGGAGAACGGCGGCAGCAGCTATCAGTCCGATGATGGCAGGGCGGAGTCCCGCAAAGATATCCTTTACGATTTTAGAATCCTTGTGCGTAATCAGATAGCGGCTGATGAGAATCATGATGATGAAAGGCAGCCACATGATGGAGAGCGAAGCCAATACCGAACCCAGACAGGCTGCCCAAGTAGGATAGCCGTCGTGAAGGCAGGCGGTATAACCTACGTAGGTGGCACAGTTGATTCCGATAGGTCCCGGTGTAGACTGGCTGATAGCCACAATATCCGTAAACTCAGCATTGGTAAGCCAATGGTTCTTCACTACCGTCTCGTTATGGATGAGCGAAAGCATCGCATATCCGCCACCAAAATTAAATGTACCAATCTTGGTAAATATCAGAAATAACTTTAGAAATAGCATAATCTCTATATTTTTTTACCTTTTTACTTTTTTACCTTTCCATAAAGCCAGCCCAGCACACCGGCTGCGATGATGATGTAGATAGGGGAGATACCGAAAGCTGCAATCAGCAGACAGCAGACAACGGGAATCCAGATGTTGTAGCGGTTGATGTTTGCCGTCTTTGCCATCTTGAAGCAAGGCGCAGCAATGAGCGCTACCACGGCAGGGCGCACACCCATGAAGAACTTACCCACCCAATAATTGTCCTTGAAATGCTGGAAGAACATGGCGATGATGAGAATGGCGATGATAGAAGGCAGGGCGATGCCTATGGCACCCACAATGCCTCCCCAGACTCCCTTCAGCTTATAGCCGATATGACTCGCCATGTCGATGGCGAAGATGCCCGGAGTGGTCTGAGCCACTACCATGATATCCATGAACTCCTGTTTGTTCATCCACTGGTTCTTGTCTACAAATTCCTGTTCCATGATCGGTATCATGGCGTAGCCTCCACCTAGCGTGAATGCCCCGATTTTATTGCACGTGAGGAAAAATTTTACTAACATATCAGTTGCTTCTATATTATTTTTCTCTTATATCTGTTGAAATCGGCTGCAAAAATACACATAATTTGTTAAATATGCTAGCTTTCATGCGGATAATCTTCAAAATCGTGTGCTTTTTACCCGAAAATTTGTATCTTTGCAGCTAATATTTTATAATAAAAAGACATTAAACTATGAATCTGAAAGTACGCCTAGCAGTGATGAACTTCCTGGAGTTTGCAGTTTGGGGAGCTTATCTTACGTCTATGGGCAACTATCTCGGCAAGGCTGGGATGGGTGCCGAGATTTCCTGGTTCTATACCATACAGGGAATCGTATCTATTTTTATGCCTACATTGATGGGCATTGTGGCAGATAAGTATATCCAGCCGCAACGTCTTTTGGGCTATTGTCACCTTTTGGCAGGTGCAGCCATGATAGGTCTGTTCGGTATGGGACAGGCTAGTCAGACTCCTAATGAGGCAATGTTTATTGCCGTTTACACCTTCAGCGTGGCTTTCTATATGCCTACATTGGCATTGTCAAATACTTCGGCATTCAGTATATTGAAGAGTAACGGGCTCGACACCGTGAAGGCTTTTCCGCCAATCCGTGTGTTCGGAACCGTGGGCTTCATCCTCACGATGTGGATTGTGAATTGTGCTACCTGGGACAACGGTTCATTCTCGTTCCTGTTGAGCGAGAACGCCCATAAGTTCCAGTATACCCATTATCAGTTCCTGGTATCGGGTGTGCTCAGCATTCTTCTCTTCCTCTATTGCTTCTCATTGCCAGCCTGTCCTATCGTGAAGAAAGAGACAAAGAGCTGGGTAGAGACATGGGGTTTCGATTCCTTCAAACTCTTCAAGAGCCGTGAGATGGCGATGTTCTTCATCTTCTCTTGCATGCTCGGTATGAGTCTGCAGGTAACCAATGGTTATGCCACTCCGTTCATTACCAGTTTCAAGGGTGATCCTGCGATGCTCGATACTTTTGCAGCTAACAATGCTACGCTCCTGGTATCCATCTCTCAGGTGGCCGAGGCGCTCTGCATCCTTCTCATTCCGTTCTTCCTGAAGCGTTATGGCATCAAGGTTGTGATGCTCATCGCCATGTTGGCATGGGTTTTGCGATTCGGCTTCTTCGGATTGGGCAATCCTGCATTTCCGGGTGTTACCTTCTTTATCCTCTCATGCATCGTTTACGGTGTAGCCTTCGACTTCTTCAATGTGTCGGGCGGTCTGTTTGTAGACCAGAAATGTGATGTGAAGGTAAGAGCATCGGCTCAGGGACTGTTCATGCTGATGACCAACGGTCTGGGAGCATCTATCGGAACCATTCTCGCAGGTATGGTCATCAACCATTACTGCCACTGGACAGATGACGGCTACCTGATGGGTGACTGGAAAACCTGCTGGTTCATCTTTGCCGGTTATGCGCTCGTGGTAGCAGTAGCCTTTGCTGTCCTTTTCCGTCCGAAGAAAGAACAGAAATAAGAAAGAAAAAGGTCATACTCAACGCGAGAGTAAAAGCAGAATGTTACGTAAGAATATAAATAAATTTAAATAAAGAAAGGGTACATAATGATGTTGTACAAACTTAAACTCGCTGCCTGTTTTGGCATTCCGGAAGCTTTCGGGACATGTATTATTAGTTTGGTAGACGAAGCCGAAAAAAGAGCTTTGTCTATTATGACTACTGAATATGTAGCAGAGCAGCTGAAGGCATGTAATTCGAAAACTTCTGATTTTAAAAATGATGTGGTCTCTGTACTTTGGACACTATTTGACAGGCAAAATGTAGACGATTTCTATCTCGAATTCGATGCTACGCCAGAGAGGGGAGTATATGCTACTCTTGTGAATAAAATCACAAATGAACGTATGAGCATCAAGACTGACCAGGCTGTGTTGCTGTCTGTGGCTGCGGATATAGAAATGTATACAACAGAGCTGGTTATAAAGGAAATTTCTACTCCTTTTAATAAAAATGATATGAGTTCGACTTCTTGTGCGGTACCTATTTCGGCTTTGCCAGACCAGATGCTTGAGAAGGCATTGGATTGTGCCATTAATGAAGAAGATTACGAAACAGCCTCAGCCATTCGCGATGAGATAGAGCGCCGCAAAGGCAAAAAAAGTGAATAATTAAAGGATATTCTTGCGGAATAACAGAAAATTAAGAAGAAAAAGTAACAATAAGAGGAAATGAAAGAAGTTAGATTTTTCTATGTGCCAGATGCGGCTACACAGACAGAACTGCCTCAGGAAGAGGCTACTCATGCACTCAGGGTTTTGCGTATCCAGGCGGGGGACGAATTGTTCCTGATGGATGGCAAGGGGGTGTTCTACCGTGCAGAAGTTTCGCTGGCTACCAACAAACGGTGCATCTATGAGGTGAAGGAGGTTATGCCGCAGCAGCCTGCCTGGCGAGGACACATTCACCTGGCCATCGCCCCGACAAAGATGATGGACCGCATTGAATGGATGGCAGAGAAGGCTACGGAAATCGGCTTCGATGAAATCTCTTTCCTCAACTGCAAGTTCTCTGAACGCAAGGTCATCCGCATAGACCGCATCGACAAGATTGTGGTTTCTGCCGTCAAGCAGAGCCACAAGGCTTGGAAACCTGTAGTCAACGAACTGCAGAACTTTAAAGATTTTATTACGGCTCCCCGCAATGGCAGAAAGTTTATCTGCCATTGTTATGAGGAGATAGAAAAGAAAGACTTTTTTGCCGAGATTTCCAAGTCATACCCAGCTGATGATTCTGCCGGAGCAGCCCAGGAGGGTACTGATGACATCACCGTGCTGGTAGGACCTGAGGGCGATTTCTCTATCGATGAGGTGAGACTGGCCCTGGAAAACGGATATGAGAGTGTTTCGCTTGGCACCAGTCGCCTCCGTACGGAAACAGCAGGATTGGTGGCTGTCAACATGTGCCATCTGGCAAGAGCTTTATAATATTTACTAGTGTGATGAAAAGATTGTATAAGAGTTTGATGTTCATGTGCTTGGCTGTCGTATTGGGATTGCTGAACTCATGCTCGGGCACTGACTATCTCAATGCCATTCCAAAGAAAAGTACTGCGCTCATCTCTGTTGACATGCAGCAGATGGCATCCGGCAAAAGCGATGAAGACAAGGCGGGAATGCTAAAGTCTCTGCTGCACGTTGAGGATGCATCGAAGTGTGGCATCGACATCTCAGAGAAGATATTCCTCTTTGAGAGTGCTGATGGCAACCTCGGACTTTGTGCCAAGGTGAGCGATGAGGGCGATGTTGAAGACTGGCTTGCTTCGCTTGCCAAACAGCATATCGCTACAGAGGTGAAGGAGCGCAAAGGCTTTCATTTCTCTGTATTGAAAAATTCGTGGCTGGTCGGCTTTTCTGATCAGGCACTCCTCGTTATGGGACCGGTTGTAGCCGATGCGCAGGCCCAGCTCCAGCAGCAGATGGTGAAATATCTGAAGGCTGATGAGGACGAAGGTATTACCGCATCGCCTATGTTCGAGCGACTGGAAACCATCACTTCGCCTATGGCTATGGTGGCTCAGGCTCAGGCGCTGCCGGAGAAGTTCGTAGCTCCATTTACCCTTGGCACGCCTAAGGATACCGACCCTTCGCAGGTAGTGATTGCTGCTGAGATGGGCGTGAAAGACGGTATCCTGCAGGTGAAGGGAGAAACCTTCTCCTTTAATAAAGAAATATATGAGGCCCTGAAGAAGGCGGCTCAAACCTATCGTCCGATTAAAGGCAGCTACGTCAAGTCGATGCCTGCTGATGCCCTGGCGGGTATCTTCATGAACGTAAAGGGCGAGCAGTTCCTGCCGATGATGCAGAGCAACCGCAGCCTTCAGACCCTCCTGATGGGTATCAACCAGGCTATCGATATGGATAATATCATCCGTAGTGTGGATGGGGATATGGCTATCGTGTTGCCTTCGCTTACGGATAATAATATGCAGATGACGATGGCTGCTAAACTGTCGCATGCCAAGTGGTTGGGTGATGTTGATTATTGGAAAACTTCATGTCCGGCTGGTGCGAAGATAGCCAATTGGGGCAAGAATGCTTACTTCTATACCGACGGCAAGACCTCGTTCTATTTCGGTGTGACGGATGACAAGCAGTTCTTTAGCGGAAGCGACCAGCTGATGGCGCAATATGCCGTGAAACCAAGTAATCATCCGATAGATGCAAAGATTCAGAAACTCATCGTCGGTCAGAAACTGGCTATGGTCATCAATCTCGCCAAGAGTTCTGATAGTGACGGCTCGGGCAAGGATGATGCCATCTCTACCGTAACCGGTCTGCTCACCCCTGTCTTCGGAAATCTTACTTCGGTGGTCTATACTTTAAAGGTAAAAGATTAAACATTAAACATAAAAAAAGTGGAAAAGATTCAGCTTCATTCCGTTCTCCCACAGGTTTTTGCCCAGCGCAACGACCTGGATTCGGAGATATGGAAGCAGGATGTTACCTTCGAGAAAGGTCATCTTTATCTTATCGAGGCAGAGAGTGGCAGCGGAAAGAGTACTTTCTGCAGCTATGTGCTCGGCTATCGTCACGACTACAGCGGAAGCGTGATGTTCGACAATGATGTTACCGCCAACTACAAGGTGAAAGACTGGGTAGAGATGCGCAAAAAGCACATCAGCCATCTCTTTCAGGAACTCCGTCTCTTCCCTGAGCTTACTGCCCTGGAGAATGTAGAAATTAAGAACAAAATAATCGGATTCAAGACGCGTGAGCAGATTCTTAAATGGTTTGAGATGCTCGGTATTGCTGATAAGGTAGATGCCAAAATCGGCAGAATGTCGTTCGGACAGCAGCAGCGTGTGGCAATGATGCGTGCGCTCTGTCAGCCTTTCGACTTCATTCTGGCTGATGAGCCTATTAGTCACCTCGACGACAACAATTCGCGCATCATGGCAGATATCATGATGACCGAAGCGAAGGAGCAGGGGGCTGGCGTCATTGTAACCAGTATCGGTAAGCACATGGGCTTGCCCTACGAGCACGTGTTTAAACTTTAGTAAAGTTAATAGTTGACAGTTTATAGTTTATAGTTAATAGCAAGTTTGCTATAAACTGAAAATTATAAATTATAAATTTAAAATTTAAAATGAATCTCGTTTGGAAATTATTGCGTCAGCATATCAGCATACCTCAGTTTGCGGGCTTTGCCTTCGCCAATCTCTTCGGTATGCTCATCGTTCTTTTCGGCTTCCAGTTTTATCAGGACGTGCTGCCTGTCTTCACTCAGGAAGACAGTTTCATGAAAGCCGACTACCTCATCATGAGCAAGAAGATAGGTATGGGAAATACCATCAGCGGCCGTTCCAATATCTTCTCGGGTTCTGAAATCGATGAAATCGGAGACCAGAAGTTTGTGAAGAAAATAGGAAAATTCACCTCTACTGAATATAAGGTAGATGCCCAGATGGGTGTAAACGGCGTGAACGTTCTAAATAGCGAACTCTTCTTCGAGAGTGTGCCTGACGGTTTTGTTGATGTGCCGCTCAAGAACTGGAAATATACGCCGGGAACTCAGGAGGTGCCAATCATCCTCCCGCGTACCTATATTAATATGTATAACTTCGGTTTCGCCCAGAGTCATTCGCTCCCTAAAATCAGCGATGGACTGATGGGCATGATTGATTTCAATATCCAGATTCAGGCTGGTGGCAAGAAAGAGCAGTTCAAGGGAAAGGTAATCGGTTTCTCTTCGCGACTCAACACCATCCTTGTTCCACAGGCATTCATGGACTGGAGTAACCAGGAATTTGCGCCAAACCAGAAGAGCGATCCTAACCGCCTCATCGTAGAGGTAGGAAACCCGGGAGACGAGAACATCACTAAATACCTGGATGATAATGGTTATGAGGTAGAGACAGACAAACTGGATGCAGAGAAGACTACCTATTTCCTCCGCATGATGGTATCGATGGTGATGATTATCGGTTTAGTTATCTCTGTCTTGAGTTTCTACATTCTGATGCTCAGCATCTATCTGCTGGTACAGAAGAATTCTTCTAAGTTGGAGAATCTTCTTCTGATAGGTTACAGTCCGAACAATGTAGCAAAGCCATATCAGGTGCTCACCATCGCGCTGAACATCGTGGTACTCATCATCGCGTGGATCATCCTCTTCTTCCTTCGCGATTACTACATGAGCTTCATTGAAACCCTCTTCCCTGATATCGACGAGGGCACCATGCTCCCAGCCATCGCCCTGGGTCTGTTCCTGTTCCTGATAGTTTCTATCCTGAACATCGTAGCCATCCGACGCAAGGTAATGAGCATCTGGCAGCGAAAGGAGTAAGGCACCTAGCCCTCGCTCTAGCAGCAAGTAGTAAGGTTTGAATAAGGTGTAAGTTAAGAGCAAGGAAGTAAGTTAAGAGCTAGGTGTAAGGGAGCCTAGCCTCCGTTCCAGACGATTCCATCGCCTGTCATAAAAGCTCAGTCCCCCGCTTTTAGCCTCCAGAAAAAACTATAAGCAAACCCCCGTTATAAAATAACAAATTAAAGGAAATCTGCGTTATTTGCTTAACGCAGATTTTTTTTATGTTATAAAACACATTTTTTCATGCTGTTGTAACACTTATATCGAATTTTTTGTTTAATTTTGCACCCGTAATAGATATTTGGGGGCTATTCCCCCGTATTATTAATTAATTTTTTAAAAAAGGTATGCTGAAAAGATTGCATTTACTTCTGGCTTTGTTCATCCTGACGGTGAACGCTGCAATGGCTCAGATTACCACTTCAGGCATTAGTGGTAAGATTTCTTCCAATGGCGAAACCGTTATTGGTGCTACAGTTACTGCTACACACCAGCCATCTGGTACTGTGTATCGTGCTGTAACAAATGTAGATGGTCGCTATACTATTCAGGGTATGCGTCCAGGTGGTCCTTACAAGGTAAGTATCTCTTATATCGGATATAAGGACAAGGTTTTCAACAATGTCAGTCTGAACTTGGGTGAAAGCCAAAATCTCTCTTGCTCTCTTCAGGAAGATGCCAAGCAGCTTCAGGAGGTTGTTGTTTCGGGTAAGGCTGGTCTGAATGGTACGAAGACCGGTGCGGCCATGAGTATCAATGCTCAGCAGATAGCTGATATGCCTTCTATCTCGCACAGTATTGCGGATGTGGCTCGCCTGAATCCACAGCTTACTACAAACGGGCAGTCTGGTTCTATGTCATTTGCCGGTATGAACAACCGTTATAATTCATTCCAGATTGATGGTGTGATGAATAACGACGTGTTCGGTCTTACTGCTAATGGCAGTAATGGCGGTCAGGCTGGATCTCAGCCTGTTTCTATGGAGACTATTGACCAGATTCAGGTAAATATCGCTCCTTTCGATGTTCGCCAGGGTGGTTTTACCGGTGGTGCCATCAACGCGGTAACCAAGAGCGGTACCAATGAATTCCATGGAAGTGGCTATTTCTATGGAAACAACCAGGATTTGGTAGGTCGTCATTATAAGAATATGGATGGTACCTATGCTCAGCCTTATGATGATGAGAAGGAAACTTTGTTCGGATTTACGCTCGGTGGTCCAATCATCAAAAACAAACTCTTCTTCTTCGCAAACTATGAGAATTCAGAAAAGTCGTACCCAACTCAGTATACCATCGATTCTCCAGATGTTAAGTTTAATCCGGATTTGGCTAAGAACTTGATGTCTAAGATTTATGACTTGGCTAACCGTCAGGGGTATGATTATGCAACTTCATGGGCAGATAAGGATAAGAACGTGAAGAGCCAGAAAGCTGGTTTGAAGTTGGATTGGAATATCAACGAGTTCAACAAGTTCTCTGTACGTTGGAGTTATGTTGATGCTAAGCAGACGCTTGGTCTGGGTGGTATTGCTACATTGAATACTACCGACCACTTGTATGATTTCAAATCTAAAACTCATTCTTTCTCAGCAGAGTTGCAGAGCCGCATCTCTCCAAACCTGAGCAATGAGGCACGTGTATCTTACGTTAGTGTTCGTGATGAGCGTACTTCTGGTCAGCCTGCACCATCTATCACTATCTATAAGGTAGGAAATGGTACCATGAATATCGGTAATGAATATTCCTCAATGGCTAATGGATTGAAACAGGACATTTATACCCTCGAAGATAACTTTACATGGTACAAGGGTAATCATACACTGACATTCGGTACACATAATGAGCTTTACAAGTTCTCTAACCTCTTCCTTCAGAATCTCTATGGATGCTATTATTTTGATACTCCTGACGATTTTCTGAATTATTATAACGGTTGTGGAGCCGATGGTTTTGGAGGTGATGGTAAGTATATCAAGAACTTCTACTTCACACAGGCTAATGTTGAGGTGACTGGTAATCCTCGTTGGGCACCAGAGTTTAGCGCAGCTCAGCTGGGCTTTTATGTACAGGACAAGTGGGATGTGACAGACAGCTTCCAGCTCACCTATGGTCTCCGTATGGATATGCCTCTGTTCTTTGATACTCCTGCCGAGAATGCTAAGTTCAATGAGTGGGCAGCAGGTAAGGGATATGGTTTCAAGACCAATCAGAAACTTGCCAGTACACCAATGTGGAGCCCTCGTGTAGGTTTCCGTTGGGATATTGAGAAGAACCGCAAATATATCCTTCGTGGAGGTATCGGTGTATTCACTGGTCGTATTCCTTTCGTTTGGTTGAGCAATAACTTTACGAATACTGGAGTACAGACTTCTTCTTATTCTGTATCTAAGAATTCAGCTGTGCAGCTCATCATGGATCCTAACAAGCAGACTCAGAATGCAGATAAACTGAAGGCTACCGGTAGCCAGCTGATCAATGTGTTTGACAAGGATTTCAAGTTCACTCAGACTATGCGTGTTAACCTTGGTTTCGATTTCAATCTCCTGGGTATCGACTGGACTGCTGAGGGTATCTTCAGCAAGAGTCTGAATGATGTTTATTACAAGAACTTGGCTTATGAGGAGTCTGGTAAGACCTTGTCTCAGACCTCTTACATGAACTGGGATAACCGTCCTCTTTATACAAAGGTGGCAGATGCTAAGTCGTTTACCAACATCTATGCAATGTATAATACCAGCAAGGGCTATAGCTACAGCCTGTCTTTGTCAGCAGCTAAGCACTTTGCGTTCGGTCTTGATCTGAATGCATCTTATACATTCACTCACTCAGAGTCTGTAAGCAGTATGACCTCATCTGTTGCTCAGAGCAACTGGCGTAATACTCATACTTATCGCTTCTCAAACAACCCAGAGTTGGCTAATAGTGGTTATAATGTGCCTCATACAGTGAAGGCTTCTGCTTTCTATCACTTCAACTGGGGAACCAACAAGTTGTTTACCACTACTGTAGGTCTTATCTACCAGGGTCAGAGCGGTTCTCCTTACTCTCTCGTTTATAGTGGAGATATCAACGGAGATAATGGTACAAGTAATGACTTGATTTTCATCCCTACAGATGCGCAGGTAGACCAAATGCAGTTCTTGGGTACAGATGCTTATACTGCTGAGCAGCAGCGTGCTAATTTGAAGCAGTGGCTTGCTACTACTCGTTATGTGAAGGATCATCGTGGTGAGTACTTCGAGCGTTATGGTGATAACTTGCCATTCGAGAGTCATTTCGACTTCCACTTCGGTCAGAAGTTTGGCATCCGTACAGGTAAGTATGTACATGCTTTGGAACTTACTCTGGATATCATGAACGTGGCTAACCTCCTGAACAAGGATTGGGGCCGTACCTTCAGTAGTGGTTATAACAGCGAGTTTGTTTCTCCTATCACGTACAAGGGTGATGGTGTATTCCAGTTCGCTAACCCATCAGATATGCCTCTCAAGTATCCTAGCTCATACTATAGCCGCTGGCGTGGCCAGGTTGGTTTGAAGTATACATTCTAAGGTATATACGAATCGAGATTAACAAAGATTTTGTATAAACAATAAAAGGGTATGAAGAAAGTTTAGATAATAGTTGGCGCATAACAGTTGACTAACGCATGCACAACAGGTGTTGTGCATGCGCATATCAGCTGTTATGCAAGCGCACAACAGCTGTTGTGCGACCGGAGATACTAACTATCTCAAAAACTTATGTTATATTTTCTAACAACATATATTATCTTTTCAGACAACATATCATTAATATAAAAAGAGGGTGAATCATAAGTAAATGATTCACCCTCTTTCTGGTTTTATAAGAACAAGTCTTTCTTTGGCATGTTTGCCATATATTTCTTTCTCAGTTTCTCGAAGAAAGCCATTGTATCGTTAGAGAAGCCATGTCCCTTCCAGGTGGATGTGTTCGTGATGAGAATCCAGCATTGGTTATCCGGATATTTCAGGACGATGGCTGATGTGCCAGCCAGCGAACCGGTACGAATCCATGGCTTGTTGCTCTTTGGTGTATAGTTCCAGCCGATAGAATATTGGTGGTCAGCCTGCTCGCGCGTCATAAACTCGATACTCTTCTTGCTGAGGATATCCTTGACATGTGGCAAACCATCGATGCTGGCAATAAAGCGGCTCAACTCTGCAGCCGAACCACACCAGGCACCTGCACCTGAAAGGCGAGGGAGGTCGGTATCGCCATAGCATTTCTCTACCAGTCGTCCACTGTTGTTGTATTCATACACAGGGATGCTGCCCTGGTGCATGTAGTACTTCGTCTCGTTGGGGCGGCGGTCCTTTAAGTAAGTTCCCGCAATATGCATGTCGTAGCATCCGGCTGGGTGGAGCACATACTTCTGCATGAAGTTTTCATATTTCATTCCGCTCTTCTTTTCTATAATCATGGAGAGAATCATGTAGCCCAGATTACTGTAGCATTTGCCTTCGCCAGGAGTATAGCCCAAGTGGCGCTTCAAGAGAATCTTGAGCAGGGTAGGGTGATCAGGTGGCGTTTTGAGATGGTTCTGCATCATGATGTAGCGGGTGGAAGATACAGGGTCACCGGCATAGTTGTTGAAACCAGCCTGATGGCGCAGCAACTGTTCTACGGTGATGTCGTAATATCGCTTGTCCTTGATACTGTTGTTGTAAACGGTATCGCGCAGGATTCCCTTTTCGCCAAACACCTTCTCGTTCAGCTTGAGTTTCTTCATCTCCTGCAACTTCATGATACCTACGGCTGTAATCAGTTTCGATACAGAGGCGAAGCGCATCAGCATGTTAGGCTCCATTCTGATGCCTCGCTCCTTATCCGCCATTCCGAATCCGCGGGCATAGAGTAGCGAGTCGTTGCGGGTGATGACGAGTTGGGCTCCATTGATTTCCCATCTCTTGAGATACCTTTCTATTACCGAGTCCATCTCATGATATTCCTTCCCCTCTGTCAGGGCATTTGAGATGGAATCGTTGATGTGAACCTTAGGGAGCGAATCTGCCGCCTTGTTCTTATCTGATGCTGATGTACAGCGAGATACACAGCTGTGTGTAGTCCATCCTACGATTGCTGTAAAGGTAAGCAATATGATTGCTATGCGTTTTTTTCTTAGTCGTCGTGCCATTTTATTTAATTTTTCTTTTGCAAAGATTTTGCAATAGAGTGCAATGAAAGTTTACTTTCAGATTGCCGAGTGCAGCAAATCTTATGCAAAGATAATGCAATCTTCTCAAATAACAAAACATTGAAAATATATTTAAATTTATTTTGTATTGTCTATGAATTATCGTACCTTTGTACCCAGTTATAAAGAAAAACAATGAAGAAGGTATTAAAAAAGGTATTAAGATCCATATTCTATATAGTAGTCATGTCGGTTCTGGCATTCCTGCCCGACTTCTGGCTTTGGCACATCGGGGTGAGTGAGTGGCCTTTGCTGCTAGCCATCTTATGGTGGGTTCCCTCGTTGTTACTTGTTCTTGCCGAAGTGGGGTTGCAGATGGGGTTCTTCCATAAGTTGTCAGTCCGTGTACTCTTTACTACCATACTTTTCTCGGCATTCCCTAAGGTTGTCTTCATCCTGTTCGATGCATTTCTTCCTTGGTTTTTTGCTCTGATTCCAGCTTTGGGTGTAATGGGGTGGTTTGCCTTCGGCTTTATAGAGGGTTGGAAGCGGTTAGAACTGAAACATATTACCTTTACCTCGCCCGATTTGCCACCTTATTTTGATGGTTACCGTCTGGTACAGATTACCGACTTTCATCTCGGTTCGTTTCCTCCCGGCAATGATTTCGTGCAGAAGGTGGTGGATGCGACCAACAATGAAGAACCCGATATGATTCTCTTTACGGGCGATCTGGTCAATAACCAAGCCAGCGAAGTGGAGCCTTATCTGGATACGCTGGGGCAGCTTCATGCGTCAGATGGCATCTATTCTATCTGGGGAAATCATGATTATTGTGAATATGGCAACAATCATTCTATTGGCGCTTTGAAGAGAAACCGCCGTATGCTTTATGGTTATCAGGAAAGTTTGGGGTGGCATCAGCTGATGAACGAACATCATGTGGTGAGTCATGGTATGGCATCTATCGCTGTAATAGGCGTAGAGAATCCCGGTCAGCCTCCTTTTACCAATCGCAGTAATCTGAAGAAAGCGATGAAGGGGTTGAATCCAGATATGTTTAAAATCCTCTTGAGTCATGATCCTCATCATTGGCGCAGAGAAGTAGTTGGTAAGAAGATACAACTTACTCTGGCGGGACATACGCATGCCGGACAATTGAAAATAGGTAAATGGACGCCTGCCCGCATGGCTTTCAAAGAGTGGGGCGGAGCTTACCGGATTGGTGAGCAGATGCTCTATGTATCATCGGGTATTGGTGGTTCTTTCCCTTTCCGCCTAGGCGCATGGCCTGAACTGACAGTTATCACGCTGAAACGTGATTTATAGTTCTTAAAGATAACGAAACTGGTGTTTAAGTGTTAACATATAGTTAAATATTAGCCGCTTGAACCATTGTGATGAAAAAAACGTGTTAAAAATTTGGTGGTTCGAATAAATGTTGTACCTTTGCACTAGTTTTCGCATATATTTGGGCAAATGGGGGGTGTCGTGAGATTGTACTCCATTTGTTTTTTGAAACAAGGCGAAAATACTTCACATCAGAAGTAGCTGTTCACATTTTAAATTTTATATTTAATATTGATAATAATGAAGATTTCTGTAGAAGAACAATATAAATACGTAAAACTTACTCTCCCGGATGGAAGCAAGGTTGAAGGTCAGGCTGTCTTGTTGCATGCCTGTTGTGCACCTTGTTCGGCGGCTATCGTAGAATGTATGCTTCGTAATGGTATGAAGCCTACTGTATATTTCAGTAACAGTAATATCTATCCTCAGCAGGAGTATGATGTTCGTAAACATGAACTGAAACGATTTCTGGAAGCCCAGAATGTACCTTATGTAGAGGATGAGTATGATCATCATGAGTGGCTTTCTGTTATTAAGGGTTTAGAGGATGAGCCCGAACGTGGCAGCCGTTGTTCTGTCTGCTTTCAGTTCCGCCTCTCTCATGCAGCCAAGTATGCGCAGGAGCATGGATTTCACCTTCTTACTACCACGTTGGCATCTTCGCGCTGGAAGAATATCAGGCAGATAGATACTGCCGGTCATCTTGCCGTTGAGGCTTATCCTGATGTAGAATGGTGGGATATGAATTGGCGGAAGGGCGGTTTGCAGAATCGCCGAGGTGAACTCTTGAGAATCAATGAATTCTATAATCAGTTATATTGTGGTTGCGAATTCAGTATGAGATAAATGAAAAAGCCCAGGACATCACGCCCTGGGCTTTTTTATAAGAATCTGTGAAATCTGTAGTGTTTAAGAAAGACCAGTAATCTCACCGTTTACTACATCAATGCGCTCAGCCTGTGGGCTCTTTGGTAAGCCCGGCATACGCATGATAGGACCAGCGATGACTACAATCATCTCGGCACCCATATTTACGGTGATGTCGCGAACGTGGAGTTCGAAACCATCTGTAGGACCGTATGCCTTGGCATCGGTAGAGAAACTGTACTGAGTCTTGGCAATACAGATAGGGAACTTTTCAGCACCCAGTTTCTTGATCTCTTCAATCATCGCCTTGGCAGAATCGCTCAATGTCACGCTGCCTGCTCCGTAAAGATTGAATGCAACCTTTTCTATCTTCTCCTCAACGCTATCGTTATCATCGTAAGCAAAATAGAGAGGGGCTGATGGACGCTCGTCAATGGTCTTCACTACGAGGTTGGCAAGTTCAATGGCACCGTTTCCGCCTTCGGCAAAGGCGCTGTTTACGGCGAAACCGCAACCCATCTCCTCGCAATGCTTGCGCAATACTTCAATTTCTTCATCTGTATCGGTTGCAAACTTGTTGAATGCAATCACTACAGTCTGACCAAAGCTCTGCAGGTTCTTTACGTGCTTGTCGAGGTTCCAGTAACCGGCTTCCATACCTGCGATATTTGGCTTCTTGATATCTTCCTGAGCTACACCACCATGCATCTTCAACGCCTGGAGGGTAACAACGAGAACAGTGAGGTCTGGTTGCAAACCTGTCTTGCGGCATTTGATGTCATAGAACTTCTCTGCACCGAGATCAGCACCGAATCCTGCCTCTGTAATGGCATAGTCGCCATACTCAAGAGCAGCAGCAGTAGCCATGACGGAATTGCAGCCATGAGCAATGTTGGCAAAAGGACCGCAATGAACAAATGCCGGTGTACCCTCTGTTGTCTGAACCAGATTTGGCTTCAAAGCATCGAGAAGAAGAGCTACGATACTGCCACCTACACCCATATCCTTTACGGTAAATGGCTTGTCATCCTCGGTGATGCCCAGGAGAATATTATCGATACGGCGACGAAGATCATCGATGCTTGTTGCGAAACACATGATAGCCATAATCTCAGAAGCTGGCGTAATATCGAAACCAGACTCTGTCTCGATGCCGTTCTTATCTCCTATACCGGTGATGATGCGGCGCAAGCCTCTATCGTTCACATCCATGACGCGACGCCAAAGAATCTTCTTGAGTTTGAAACCCTCTGCTTCGTGCTGGAAACGGTAATTGTCCAGAAGGGCAGAGATCATGTTGTTGGCCTCTGTGATGGCATGGAAATCGCCAGTGAAATGGAGATTAATCTTATCCATAGGCAAAACCTGGGCATAACCGCCACCTGCAGCACCACCCTTCATGCCGAAGCAAGGACCCAGAGATGGTTCGCGAAGAGCCACTACAGCCTTCTTGCCAATCTTCTGCATACCCAGGGCGAGACCCACGGATACGGTGGTCTTGCCATTACCAGCCTTGGTAGGACTGATAGCGGTAACGAGGATGAGGTGATGGTTCTTAAACTTGTTTCTGTCAATTCTGGCCGTAGTAATCTTAGCGATGTAACGGCCGTAGTTTTCCACTTGGTCTTCGTGAATTCCAAGTTCTGCTGCCACTTCATTGATAGGGCGCAATTTTACCGATTTAGCTATTTCAATATCTGTTAACATAAAATAAATAGTTTTATGGTGCAAAGGTACAGAAAAGTATTCATATATTAAAATAAGAAAGTATAAAAAAACAAAATAAAAAAAGGAAGACTTTCCCCATTTTCAAATGACGAAGTTTAAAAAAGGTAAATTGTAGGATTTTGTCGTGTGAATGTAGTACCTTTGCAAGCGAATTTATATTTTATAGTACGTATGAACAAGTCTTTAGCATTAGCTCATTTTCAGACGAGCTTTCAGTTTATCACGCATCAGAACGAACGCTTCTCTTATCTCGAAGGAGCCTATCTAGCACTTATCGGAGGATGTGATTGGATTCAGCTTCGCATGAAAGGTGCTACCGATGAAGAGGTTGAGCCTATAGCCCGTAAGTTAAAGTTGGCTTGCGAGGGTGCCGGTGCAACTTTTATCCTCGACGACCGTGTAGAACTGGTGAAGAAGTTACAGATAGATGGTGTACATCTTGGGAAGAATGATATGCCGGTTGATGAGGCCCGTAAGTTCCTGGGTGATGAATTCATTATCGGAGGCACAGCCAATACTTTTGATGATATTCGTCGTTTGCATGAACAGGGGGCTGACTATATCGGTTGTGGTCCGTTCCGCTATACTACTACCAAGGAGAAACTCTCTCCGGTGTTGGGTATAGAAGGTTATCGCCAGATTATTGAGCAGATGAGGGAGAATAAAATCTCTCTGCCTATGGTAGCCATCGGAGGTTTGACTCCAGACGATATAGATCCGCTTGCAGAATTGGGCATCGGTGTGGCAATGAGCGGTACCATCCTGAATGCGGAGAACCCTGTTACCATGACACGTCAGATTCATGACAAGTGTTTCGGATTATTCATCGAAAATCTCAATCACTTTTTTGAGAATCAGTAGAATGATACTCATAAATGATGATTTTTCATAGATAAGAGAAGAAAGTTTCGGTTTTCTTCTCTTTTCTCATTTTATTGTCGTAACTTTGCACCTGCATTGCAAAACTGTTGCAAGACAATTACAAATAATGAATTTAAAAGACATGAAATTAAAAGTGGGAATTAACTTAGGATATATAGGAAAAACAGATGCTGTTGGAAAGAACGATAACATCATGATATACGCACCTTCAAATAAAGGTGCTTAAAAACCCGGGCACAAACGTGTTCGGGCTTTTTAATTTTACTATATATAAATAGGTGTAAAACCAACTCAAAATAGATAGTGTGTGCAAAATATATAATTATTAACTTTATAAAAAAAAGGTATCAAAATGATGAAAACAGAATGGAGAGGTTTCAAAGGAAACATGTGGCAGAGTGAAGTGAATCTTCGTGATTTCATTCAGAACAACTACACTTGTTATGACGGCGATGAGTCGTTCCTTGCAGAACCAACTCAGGCAACTAACACCCTTTGGGGTATGTTGAAGGAACTCCAGAAGGAGGAGCGCGCCAAGGGTGGTGTGCTTGATATGGAAACAGAAATCGTTTCAGGATTGACAGCTTATGGTGCTGCTTATATCGGTGAAGGTACAAAGGATTTGGAGAAAGTGGTAGGTCTTCAGACTGATAAGCCTTTGAAGCGTGCCTTCATGCCTTACGGTGGTATCAAGATGGCGGAGCAGGCTTGTACAACATATGGCTATCAGCCATCAGAGAAGCTCCACGAAATCTTCCACAAGTATTGCAAAACTCATAATGATGGCGTATTCGATGCTTATACTCCAGAGATGAAACTCGTTCGCCATAACCACATTCTTACCGGTCTTCCTGATACATACGGTCGCGGCCGTATCGTGGGTGACTACCGTCGTGTGGCTCTTTATGGTATCGACTTTCTCATCGAGGAGAAGAAGAACGACCTCGCTAACATGGGCGACCGTGAGATGATTGACGACGTTATCCGTCTTCGTGAAGAGGTTTCTATGCAGATCAAGGCTCTCAAGGGCTTGAAGGAGATGGCTCAGTTGTATGGTTACGACATCTCTCAGCCTGCCAAGAACGCTCGCGAGGCTGTTCAGTGGTTGTACTTCGGTTACCTCGGAGCTGTGAAGACTCAGAATGGTGCTGCGATGTCTGTAGGCCGTATCTCTACATTCCTCGACATCTATATCCAGCGCGACTTGAACGAGGGTACTCTTACCGAGGATGAGGCTCAGGAGCTCATCGACCACTTGGTCATGAAGTTCCGTATGGTTAAGTTCGCCCGTATCCCTTCTTACAACGAGCTCTTCACCGGCGACCCAGTTTGGGCTACTCTCGAAGTAGCTGGTATGGGTCAGGATGGCCGCTCAATGGTTACCAAGAACGACTTCCGTTTCCTCCACACATTGGAGAACATGGGTCCTTCACCAGAGCCAAACTTGACTGTACTCTATAGCTCTCGCTTACCAAAGGCATTCAAGCACTACGCTTCTCTCATCTCTGTAAAGACAAGCTCTATCCAGTATGAGAACGATGACGTAATGCGCCCAGTTTGGGGTGACGACTATAGCATCTGCTGCTGTGTATCTGCTACTCAGACAGGTAAGGAAATGCAGTTCTTCGGTGCACGTGCCAACTTGGCTAAGTGCTTGACCTACGCTGTATCTGGCGGTGTTGATTCAAAGACACGCGAGCAGTGTGGTCCTAAGTATCGCGCCGTTGAGGGTGATGTATTGACATACGAGGAGTTCATGCCACGTTTCATGGATATGATGGACTGGTTGGCTGGCGTTTATGTGAAGACATTGAACCTCATCCACTACATGCACGATAAGTACTTCTACGAGGCAGCAGAGTTGGCGCTCATCGATACAGATGTTCGTCGTACTTTCGCTACAGGTATCGCTGGTTTCAGCCACGTGGTTGACTCTATCTCAGCTATCAAGTATGCCAAGGTAAACATCATTCGTGATGAGACCGGTTTCCCTCTCAGCTTCAAGACCGAGGGCGACTTCCCACGTTACGGTAACGATGATGAGCGTGCTGATGAGATTGCAGTATGGTTGCTCAAGACCTTCATGAACATGATCAAGAAGCATCATACATACCGCAATTCTGAGCCTACTACATCTATCCTGACTATCACATCAAATGTAGTATACGGTAAGTACACCAGCAACATGCCTGATGGTCGTCCAGCCGGTGCTCCATTGGCTCCAGGTGCTAACCCATCTTACGGTGCAGAGAAGAACGGTCTTTTGGCTTCATTGAACTCAGTAGCTAAGTTGCCATACGAGTATGCTCTCGATGGTATCTCTAATACTCAGACCATCAGCCCTGGTGCTCTCGGTCACAACGATGAGGAGCGTGCCCAGACATTGGTAGGTGTATTGGATGGTTACTTCAACCAGGGTTCTCACCACCTGAACGTGAACGTATTCGGTATCGACAAGCTCAAGGATGCGATGGAGCACCCAGAGAAGGAAGAGTACCAGAACTTTACTATCCGTGTGAGTGGTTACGCTGTTAAGTTCATCGATTTGACACGTGAGCAGCAGCTCGACGTAATCGCTCGTCAGGCTCACGAGAGACTCTAATCAATTAGAAGAATAAATATTGCCCGCTAGATTTTCTTTCCGAGGATATTTAGCGGGCATTTTTAGCTTAATTGTTATGCATAAAGGATTTGTACACAGCATAGAGAGCTTTGGTTCAGTAGATGGACCAGGCATCAGATTTTTGATTTTCCTGCAGGGTTGCCCCATGCGCTGCCAGTTCTGCCATAATCCGGATTCATGGAAGATGGGAGTGGGAGAGGAATGGAGTGCCGATGACCTGCTGGATAAGGCAGAGCGATTCAAGAGTTATTGGGGTGACAAGGGCGGTATTACCGTAAGTGGTGGAGAAGCCCTGATGCAGATAGACTTTCTCATCGAACTTTTCGAGAAAGCCCATCAGCGTGGCATCAACACTTGTCTTGATACATCAGCGCAACCATTTAGGAAAGAGGGTGCTTTCTTCGATAAATTCGAGCGTCTGATGGCCGTCACTGATACTGTTCTTCTTGATATCAAGCATATCAACGATGAAGAGCATCGTAAACTCACCCGCCATTCTAATGTAAACATACTGGATTGTGCACGATATTTAAGCGAGATACATAAACCGGTATGGATTCGTCACGTCCTGATTCCAGGTATTACCGACAAGGATGAATACCTCTATCAGCTGCGTGATTTCCTCTCAACACTCTCTAATATTGAGCGTATAGATGTCTTACCTTATCATACGATGGGTATCTACAAGTATGAGAAACTAGGTATTGCCTACCCGCTGGAAGGCATAGATCCTCCTACTAGTGATCGCATTGCTCATGCAGAAGCAATCTTGCAAGAGGCACTTTAGCCTCTTGCAAGACTGCTTAGATGAGCGTCTAGCGAACTGGTGAGACGGGCTTTGATGATAGGCTTTGTGATGTAGTCGTTTACTCCAAGCTCGTAGCATTCATCCACATTATCCTTGTTGCTTAACAGGGAAACCACGATGATGACCATTTCACTTTTCGAGTATTTAGAGCGTACATGGTCTATTACGTCCCACCCATTTACATTTGGCATCATCAAGTCGAGCAGTATCACGTCCGGCTTGAATGAGTCAATCAGTTCAATGGCTTCTTTTCCGCCATTGGCAGTTTTCACGTCGATGTCAAAGTCTTTTATCATTTCAGAGATAGTTTCAATATTTTCTGGAATATCATCGACGATTAGTACTTTATTCTTTTCCATTTTTCACAGGTCTGTTTTATGTAGGTTCTTTCCGATCTTGAAAATCTAGCTTCTTGGCTTGTGAATGCCGTAGATGTCGCATATGAATCCTTTATCAGTGATTAGATTGTTCATGTCGATACTGTCGAACATCTTGTGATGAGTACCGATTACCACAATCTGATACTCTTTTTCCAGAACTTTAGGATCATCTGTCACCTTGATGTTATATTCTTCTTTTACTTCCTTTACATCTACCAATGGATCGTAGAGTGTGGTTTTGTAACCTGCTCCTACCAGGTTGATATAGAGATCGGCTACTTTTGTGTTCCTGATATCATCGCTGTCTGGCTTGAACGAGAAGCCGAGAATCAGCACGTTAGTCTCCGGAGCCTTGAACTTTCTGCTTTCAGATGCATTCTTAATCTTTCCTGCCATCCATACCGCCATCTGCTCGTTAACCTCGCGGGCTGTAGAGAGCAGCGATGGTACCACGTCAACCTCCTGTGCCTTGTTAATCAGGTAGTATGGGTCTACCGCGATGCAGTGGCCGCCAACGAGTCCTGGAGTAGCTGGCACGAAGTTCCATTTTGTGCTAGCTGCCGCCGTTACGTCTTCGATGTTGATGTTCATCTTGTCAAAAATCTTTTCCATCTCGTTGAAGAAGGCTATCTGTATGTCTCTCTGGCAGTTCTCCATCAGTTTACATGCCTCTGCTATTTTGATACTCTTCGCCCTGTAGGTGCCATGGGTAAGTACTGAAGCATAGAGGCTGTCGATGATAGCTGCTGCTTCGGGTGTAGAACCGCTGGTAACCTTCACGATGTTCTCAATGGTATGAACAGTATCGCCCGGGTTGATGCGCTCTGGCGAGAAGCCTACAAAGAAACTCTGGTTCAACTTCAATCCTGATGTAGATGCCAGTAATGGAGCGCAGACCTCTTCTGTCAGACCTGGGTAAACGGTACTCTCGTAGACTACGATATCACCTTCTTTCAGGATCTTGCCAACCTCAGCTGTAGCATTGCGCACGCAACTGATGTCTGGCTTGTTCGATTTGTTCACCGGTGTCGGTACAGCGATGATATACACGTTACACTTCTTCAGGTCATCAATATTGCTGGTCAGTTTCAGTCCCTGTTCCAACGCTTTGGATACAGGTCTGTTGTCTTCCATCGTGCTTTTGGCTAACTTGGCTACCTTCTCAGCTTTGATGTCATAACCCCATGTATCGTATTTCTTTGAGAATAAGCATGCCAGTGGAGTACCAACATACCCTAATCCTATTACTCCAATCTTAAACTCAAAAGACTTGTTTATCATATACTATATTGTTTATGTTTTATAATGTTATTTCTTTTATTGGGAGCTCCCTGCTGTATGTACGTTACAGCAAGTAACTCGGGTCTTTTAGATTCCTTCAAGCTGAGCATAGCGCGAAGTCTTCTCAGGGTTCCATGCGTCCTTGTAAGAACGGCGGAAGAAGATCTCTTGCAGATGAGCCGACAGACGGGCGATACGCAGGAAATAACCTGTATAAGGCGACATCAGTGGCAGGTATCTGTAGAGGAACCACACGTCTTTCTTTCTTTCTGAAACCATCAGCACCAGGAGGAAGGTAAGCTGTGAGAAGCATACTCTGATAAAGTAGCCCAGCGCCAGCACCTCGATGATGTGCGTGTTAAACGTGATGGCGAGCTTGATGATGTACCACAACCACAGAAAATTGAGGAAGCAGTCGAAAACCACACTCTCCATGTTGGATAACCAGTTAAGGATACTCCAGTTCTTGGTAGGCAGCAGAATGTCGGCATGCTTGCGGAGACGGAATCTCACGAGCGAGCGTGACCATCTGATGCGCTGATGATACAGCTTGTACCATTTGGTAGGAACATTGGTCATACAGATGGCATCTTCGGCAAATTTCACTTTATATCCGGCTTTGCGGATCTTCTGTGTCAGGTCACCGTCCAGTCCCGGTCCTATGTCCCAATAGCCCACTTCCTTCAGCGTCTTTCTTTCGAAGGCTCCGAATGCTCCCGAAATGATGTGGTAGATACCCAGTTCGCTGGTTACGATACGTCCCACCTGTATTCGCTTCAGGTATTCAAAAGCCTGCAGCGATGAGCAGATGGTCTCCTTGTAGTTGAGCACTTTCACACATCCGCCTACACCCTTCACCATTCCATCGATGTAGAAGGGGAGTAGGATTTTCTCCAGTGCATCACGGTCGAGCGAAGAGTCGGCATCCAGACATACGATGTATTTGCCTTTTGCCATCTGGGCTCCATAGTTGCTGGCGGCAGCTTTACCGCCTCTTGTATCCAACCTCAGGTAGTGGGTGATATACCCGGCTCGGTAGAGGTCGTTGCAAATCAGTTTGGTGTCGTCGTCGCTACCATCGTCTACCACGATGATTTCGTAGTTGCGGTAGGTTTGCTCAGCCAGCGAGTTCACCATTTTGAATATATGTTTGCCTTCGTTCTTTTCCGGTACGAGGATGCTGATAAGCGGATTCTCGCGGTACAGGAAGTACTTGGCATATTCTTTCTCTTTATCTATCCGGTTTCTCTTCATCAGTCGGTTTCCGATTACGAGATATTCCAGGATATAATATCTTGGCATCTCGATGAAGAAGAGGAACCAGTAGGTATTCACGATACTGCTAAACGATAGCGTGCTGATCCAGTCGAAGAAATCGTTCAGATGTTCTGCTATGCTAAACATACGCTTTTCCCTTTCTTCTTGATGGCTTATCTCAGCACGGTGAGCGCCAAGAGGGCCATGATTATGAGTATACCTGCGATGGTGACAAGGATGTCAACGAGTTTCTTGTAGAGCACGATGCGTTTCTGTATCTTGTCGTTTTCATCTTTCTTCGGCTCCGTATCAAGCAGCTCTTCCTGCGGCTGCACCAATTTCTCTTCTTCCTTCATTAGAGGTTCCTCTGAGTAGCGGCAGTAGTCGTCTGGAGTCATATCCACATATTGCAGTTTGTTGAAGAACTCGTCATAGTTGTTGGCGATGGTCTTCGTCTTGGTTTCCAGCATGCTGCAGATAATCTCGTCCGGTTCTATCGAGTTGGCCACCTTTCTGATGGCTACCGACATCTCCTTGCTCAGTTTCTGCTGAGCCTCTTCCACCGTTTCTCCCAGCTCATAGAGAGTAGAGGATACGTAGAAGATATTGTTGTAGTAAGACACCTTGTGATTGGAGAAGATTCTACAGAGCTTGCCCTGTATGCTTTCCTTTATCTTTACGGTATCCTTGTTTTCATCTATAATCCATATCTTGCCTACCATGACCGAGAGTTCATCCTTGCGGTAGGTTTCCATCAGTTGGCGTCGCAGTCGGTTCATCAGCAGATAATATTCCATGAAGTTATCATAGATGTTCACCATGTTGTTGAACATGATGTTGCCGCTGGTCAGCGTTCTGATACCTTCTTCCGTTATCTCGTAGTCCTCAATGTCTCGTGGCACCAGGGTATTTACCGGAAAGGTGCTCTGGCAGTAGCAGCAGGTTGCCTTGGTGATAGGCGAGGTAAACGAGTTCTCGCAGTCGTTGCAGGTATATACCACGGCTGGTCTGTCATAGTCAACACCGATGTGGCGCAGTTTCTTGTGACACTTCGGACAGATGAGCATACCGCCCACATTGTAGCTGCTTTCCGGCGATACGTTAGCGCAGCTGAAGTGGTGGATGATGTTCTGAAACTTCAGGTTCGAACTTCCGCACTTCGGACAGCACTCCGTATAGAGCAGGTGAGAGTGGTTGCACTTTGGACAGAGGTGCTCCTTGAGCAGGAAGCGGTGAATGCGCAGTGATCCGAACTCCACCATAGTGTCGATGAACATGAACATCTCGTTGAGATGGAAGAGACCCATACTGTGATAGTGCTCGAAGATTGGGTTGATATATCCCAAAGACGATTTCTCCAGCAGTCGGTGTCCCATGATTCGTTGGTCTCTTGAGAGCAGGTATCTCAGAATATTGGCAAAGAGCTGGTTAGGCTGTGTAGGATGGCTTGTTTCGCTTTTTACACCAAACTTCTGTCTTGCCATCTTGATTCTGTCAATAATCTCGTATACCTTTTCATTGTTCATGTCGCTCACATAGGCATCGACGATATAGTCGATGATCTGTTCCTTTCCCGATACCGCCGTATTGACGAATATCGGTTTGTAGCTACATTTCCACGATAAGATTGGACTGGCTCCAAACAGTATATCATGGAACGCATGCTCACTCTTCGTATTGATGTAAATACAATCGAAGTAGTCGGGCTGGATGTCCGGTGTCGAGTCGATATCTATATAGCTATCGATGGTGAGCACCATATCTCCACGTTTGTTTCTTCTAAGTCCAATCATTCTTTATTTCTTTTGTTCTTGATGATTATTGGTGTTGCTCGAAAACCTGTTGCTTCGCTTCACGTTTTCGTTCTTGCCCACTGGGACGGTGTACATCGGCAGTGGCTTCGGATCGAGCATGGCACCAATCTTGTTCACTCTTATTCTTACCGGCAGTCTGTTGCTCATTACCCATGCCGGAACTCTCTGGTTAGGGTTCAGGGTGAATACGGCAACCACTGCGTTGGCATCATGCGAGAAGTTACTCTGCAGATGCTTTGGTATTTCCTCTACTCTCAGACCTACCATCTGCAACTTAGCCTTCAGTTCCAGGTCTTTGTTGATGATGATGTCTGCATCGTCAGGGCTTTCCATATACTTCACCATGTCGTTTGGTACGTATGCGATTACGCCCAGATGGCAGTCTGCATAGTCGGTATGCTGGATAACCATCACCTCCTCGCTTTTGAACACCGGGGTTTTGTCGTTCACATTGATTCTTGAGATGTAGGCATCGGCTGGTGCACAGCAGTAGTGTATCAGTCCCGGGTTGTAGATGCTTGTGTTGGAGTAAGGCATGGCAGCATTTGCTCTGCCGGCTCCTCTGCGGCTCATGAAGTTATAGGTGGTGTTCTTTGCCTGTGCGTAGATTTCCACCTTCTTAGCCTGCTTTCTCAATTCCTCTTCTACCTCGGCAATCTCGGCATCCAGTGCATTTCGCTTGGTGTTGTCGGTAAGGCCGTAGTAGATGTCCGAACTTTCAGATGCTTTCTGTTTTCTCAGTTCGGCAAGTCGGGTACGCAGCACCGGAATCTCCTGCTGGGCGAGTTTAGCCTGTACCTCCATGTCGTGAGTCTCCTTTACGGCTGAAGGCAGGATGTTCGGGTCGTATTGGTTCACAATATTACCTAGCAGTACATAAGAGTAGAGCGTATCTCCCTTATGCACCACTTCACCCATTTCTTTGTTCACCTTAAGGATATAGATGTCGTCAACGGCACTGATACGGTTTTCATCGAGGGTTATATAACCGTCGAAGGTTGCCCATATCATACGAGTGACAATATAGTAGGCGGCAAGCACGATAACCAGCAGGAAGATCAGGGCAAAGACGATCTGCTGTCTGGCAAGGCGGTGACTCTGCGACTTCAGCAAGTCTGCCATCGCCTGTTCTTGTGGCGTGCCATTATATTGGAATTCATTCATATTCTGGTTTCCTTATATTCAAAGTTCTATTTCTTTGAAGATGTTGTTGTTGTCATAGATGCTCACGGCTTTCTCGATATTGATGATAGCGAGGGCCCGGTTCTGCATCAGTTTGTACATGCGCTCCATACTTTCCAGGAGTCCCGTATATTCGTCCATACGCATCAGATAGTTGTATCCCTGCTTCTGGTTCTGGTAGGCAAACCGCCGCATTTCGATATATTTGCCGGTCTGGTCTATATGGAAAGCCTCGGTGGCTATAGCCTTGTTCAGGTTGTCTATCTTCTTGAGCAGGATGCCTACCGACTGTTTTATTTCCTTCACATCGGTACCACGGCTGCTGCGTATGATTTCCTTCTGGGTCTCCAGTGCCTGTCGTTTGCGTGGCGTTTCGTTCCAGATAGGAATGGTGAATCTCACGCCCACGTCGGCATTGTTCGAAATCTTGTTGTTGCTCTGCCAGTAGCTCGACCATCTTGCGAATGGTGTGAGTCGGGTAGTGCTTAAATAGTTGGTCAGCTTGCTGTCGTTGTCAGCAATCTGTTCTTTCACCATCATGATGCGTGCATCCAGACTTTCCTGGTTCAGATGGTTCCAGAGGGCTGTTGTGTCTACTACAATCTTGGTTGGTTTGATGCGGTAGATAGGCTTGTTGCTGATATCTCTGTCTGTGCAGAGCACGGAGATGTCGTATTCAGCCTCCAGCTTATCGTTCATCACTTTCAGCATCTTGTCGTTGCTGATTCGGTCTTTTTCCAGCATAAACTGGTACGCTTCGTTCATGATGTCGAGGTTGTCCAGTCTGTGTGCTATGACAGTACCGATATAGAAATTATATTGTTCGGTCAGCTCATCGGCTGCCTTTTCATAGATGTCTGCAGTTTGGCGCTTTTTTATTTGCAAGCGGTCGAGTTCATTGGCAAGAGCAATCTTTGTTCTTTTCTCCTTGCCTTGGTAGAACTTCGAGTTGATGATGTTCCAACCCAGTTCGGCTTGAACCTTCATCTTATATTTTGATACCTCTTTTGCATCGTCTTCATCAGAATCGAAGTACGAGTCAGGTCGGGCATAAACCTGTCCGGTCACTTCCAGACCGTTGTGTCTGTTGAGCGCTAGGTGCTCATGTGCAGTTTTCGACCAGAACAGAGAGTCGGTCTTGTTGATATCTGCGTGATGCTGATTATTGAGTCCCAGTTCTATGACTGGTGCTTTCACCCAAATAGGGTTTTTGATGAGAGTGTCGAGTTGTGCGAAGCGCTGTTTAAAGTGTCTCAGTACATTATCGTTCTTCAGATTCTCATATACGAGCATCTTAGGGCTGAAACTTTTCGGCTTTTTGCCTTTCGTCTGAGCCGTAGCGCTTTGTGCTGCCATGAGAAGTAGCAGAGCTGTAGTTGAGTATAGTATTATTTTTCGCTTCATAATGAGTTATTAAACACGATGAAGGCAGCTGCGAGCTGTTGCAGCTGCCTTCATCTCGTGTTTCTTATATTTGATAAATCACTTACTTTGTGCCATAATTGGTACCATTTCCAGATGCGGCACCATCAATGAGCTTCATGACACGGAGTCGGCTCTTACCATATGCCACATAGATATAACCTCCATCCAGTGTGACATAGTTGGCAGACATTCCTGCTTCAGCTCTCTTCTTGACAACCTTTACAGGTTTGCCGTTTTCCATTTTGTTCTTGTCAAGAACTACCAGTCCATAACTTCCGCAAGCCAGGTAGATGTAATTGGCATCGTATGTTACACCATTTGCATATCCCTGTGGAACCTTGGTGTTAGCAGTGAGCGGAGCTCCCCAGTTCCACACTTCTTCGCCTGTGGTAAGATCGTAGCAAGACAATCCCTTGGCACTTCGGCAAACGTAGATGTGGTTACCATCGATAGCTATAGTGTTCTTTCCGTCGTTAGGAGCTATGCTGCTTACGTTGATGGTCTTTGCTGGTGTTGCTGTAAGAATGTCGGCACCTAATGGGAAGACCTGTAGTGTACCACTTACAGCCTCATCGTCACTTTCTACTTCGTTGTTGTAGTGGAGTGTAACAATATACTGGTTGTTCAGTGCGATGTGCTTAGCCTTGCCTGGCGTTTCTTTCTTGCCGATTAAATCCAGCGTGTTTGCATCATATACTCCATATCCTCTGGCAGTTGCCACCATCAGTTTGTTTCCGTCTCTTACGATGCAGTTCTCGTCAGATTGTTCCAAACCTTCATGTTCCCAATCTACGATGGTGAGAGGGTTTAACGTAGTAGTCTCATCGATGTCCTTTACTTCTGTGTTGAGAAGTCCGTTGCTATCTAATGCAATTCTACCCATCATACCGCCATTGGTTGAGTGACCTGCAATATAAACGTATTTTGTTGCGTCTTTGCCGTCTACCATGAGGTGGTTGAAGTCATAGAGTTCCTTCTTATCCTGCAGATATTGCAACATGGTAGTCTGGTTGTTTTCTGTTTTAAACACTTCAATACAACCGCCAGTCTTCTTGTTTGGATCTTTCTGGTTCTCTTCGTTGGTGTGGTAGGACATGTATAGTTTGTCATTGTATGGCTGAATACATGTAGCAGAGATGTCGTGTGTATGATTTGTATAATCTATAACCGTAATCACATCAATCTTCTTGCCCGGTTCTGGTGGAGTAGGAGTTGGATCTGGTGTTGTTCCGTCACATGATGTTGGGACAACTGGGTCATTATACATATCATATCTCTTCGTACAGTCTGAAAGACCTGGAGCGTATGTATATGTTGCCGAGTTACCGTTGTTGGTAAATTTATCGCAATCCATGTAGATAACGCCTCCGCTTCCGCTAGTTCTGAAGATATAGCAGGTTGAGAAATATGCGTAGGTTCCCGGAGCAATGAGGATATTTCCTTGATCGTTACTTCCATTGTATTTTACTTCTGCTGCTCGGAAGATGGCATTTGCATTATCTCCTTGAAGAATAATTTTACTTTCACCGGCTGGATAATATTGATTGTGACCATTGTTTGCGTTGGTGTAAGTACCCTTGCATTCAATAATACTGTTGTTTACCAGATAAATAGTACTTCCTGCACACTGGTCGATAGCTCCCGTCTTCAGATTGTTGACGTGTAACTCTGCTCCATTTGAATTGAGGACTGTCTTGTCAGTAACTTCAAAGGAGCAAGCATAAAGCTTAGGAGCTGAACCTTGAATGGTCAGCTTGTTGGCTTTTGCCTTTCCGTTGATGTTCATGATGCAGCCGTCTATCTGTATATCCTGGTTTTCTGTACCAAGCAAATCGCCTTGAATATTGATTTTGGCATCAGACTCAGTTGCCAGTTTACCTACGTTGGCATCGCCGCCCACATAAAGCAATCCTTGAACTTTCAGTTCATTTTTTACTTCAATGTTTCCGGTAGTAAAGTAGGCATCACCTTTTTCCAGATACATGTTGGTGCTCTCTTTTTTCAGAGTTCCCCCATAATTGTAGCAATAAATTCCTGCATTCTGGAAGAGTGCAGTGTTATTGTTGTCTATATGTAATGTTCCTCCTTTGAGGATGTAGATTTTTCCTTTTTTTGTGGCATTGTAACATTCCCATATATTTTTTGTGGTCAGTTCGCCTTCGATAAACAGGGTAGCTCCTTTCAGGTTGAGCCCGCTGCTTATTTTTGTGCCTTTCTTGATGATGTAGGTCTTGGAACCATCCAGTCCCACACATCCATCGTTATTCTTGATTTCGATAGCTCCGTCATGGCTAGGCAGGCTAGGCATTTCATAAACGTCGCTTAGGTTGGCTGTAGTTGCGCCTGCAGCTCTTGTTGCAGCTTTCGCCTTGTAATTGATAACGCTACCAGCCAACTCCTGAGGGTCGGTGATGGATGTCACTTCTTCACCTAATATGTTTTTTGTGACTTCACCAGGGTTTGGAACTAAAGGGTTGTCAATAGAATCGCTACAAGATGCCAGGAGCATTGCTGCGAAAGAGAAAGTAACAAGTTTTGTAAAATGATGTTTCATGTTAATCTTTCTTTTGTCGTTTTTGTGTATAAATTAGCTTTCACCTTTTTGCTATTGTTCTAGCCTTTAAAGGTTTGTTCTCCCACACCTGTTGGTTAAGGTGCGGGAGAACAGAATTATTTAGTTGATTACTTTGTATTTACCAACTTGAAGATCTGAACGCGGCTGCGGCCATAAGCTACACAGATGTAATCCTTATACAAGGTTACGTAGTTAGCAGAGTTGTAGCTCTCCTTGCCATCATAGAAGGCACGGCGACGGGCAACAACATTCTCACCCTTAGCCTTGGTCTTGTCCAATACAACGAGACCGTAACCGCCACATGCAACATAGATGTATTTTGAATCTACTGCAACACCGTTTACGCGACCGATAATCTTGTTGCTTTCGCCTACAGGAGCATCGAATAATACTGTACCATGGCCATTTGCATCGTAGCGAACAAGTCCGCCGTCACCCTGGCATACGTAAAGGTTTGTACCGTCTACAGCGATGGTGTTCTTGCCATCAACAACACCCACTTTACCTTCTGTAGTATAGCTCTGAGGATTTTCCAAATTAATGTTGTCGAAGATGTTGACAGTACCTGTTGTTGTACCATTTGCCTCCAAGCCATAGAGCTTGTCATTGCCAACAGCAACGAACTTCACGTCATTTGTTGTGAGGTGTGGAGTACGCAGGGTGAATGTTGAGTTGTAAACCTGATAACCCTTGTTTGTTGCCAAAACGAAGTTGTCTTTATACTTGACTACACTATTGGCATCAATGCCATTGTTTGGATTTGTCTTATCAATAGGGTAGGTAACGAGTTTGCTCTTACCCATCAATCCATTTGCCAGTTCCACATAGCCCAAGAATGCACCTTCTTTGTAGGTTGTTGCAGCAACATAGAAGCGGCTGCCGTCAATCATACCATAGTTTACATCCAATCCTCCCTGAGCTGTTACTGCTTCGTCGAGAATAAGTGATTTGCCGTCGATATGAGCTACTTCCAATCCGCCACCCATATGGTTTTTGTCATTGCCCTGGGTGTGGTATGTAACATACAACTTGTCGTTAGCAGCCTGGATAGATGTTGCAGAGAGGGTATTCTCTGTAACTCCAGCTGCTGAGAACAAATCCAGTTTTGGCTTGATGCTCAAACTTTCTGTTGTTGCTGTTAACTCATAACCGTAATGCTCGTTATCGGCATCCTTCAACTTAACCAAATCACCAGTGGTAGCCTTGTCGTAGTCGAGGTATGATGCTGCGATGTCAAGATCCTCTGCTGTAGGAATCTGGTTCTCGCCATTAAAGCATTTTGTGAACTGGAACAGGAAGGTAGCACCTTCTGCAGGAGTATCGAATGCCTGGATGTTTTCTGCACCATCGTTGTGGAACTCGTCTGCCTTAACAATAGCTAAACCGCCAGCTTTTTCCAGGCTGATTTGGCCTTTTGCATCGTTATAAGAGATAAGCTTGTTAACATTGATAACGCCCTTGTCCGCAATGTTGATCTTGCAGGCACCCTTCAGGATGAGCTGTGCTTCACCTACCTTAGTTACCTTCTTGTGGGTATCCTTTTCGTTCAAGGTAACATTGATGTAGTCGGCATCAATCTGTGAACCGGCATTCATGGTCAATATATTGGTAACCTTGATTGCGCTGTTGTCGCCAGCCTTCAGATAACCATTTGTCTTGAGGTTCAGATCTGCTGTCTTCAGGAAACCGCCGATTTGCAGGTTACCATTGATGTTAACAGTAGTAGCATTCCAAACGTGAGCTGATGCGTATATATTGGCACCTTCTTCAACGTTTACTTCTGTACCACGGATAGAACCGATGATACATGCCTTTGAACCAGCCTTGAAGGTGATTTTCTGTGTAGGACTTGTCTTGTCTGCTGTAAGCTGTCCTAAACCGGACTTGAGTTCCTTCTTTTCAACAGCGTTGCCATTTTCATCAAGGCCGCTGGTAATACCTCGCCAAGATGAATACAGATTACCTTCGATGACGATGTCTGCTGCAGGGTCGTCAGTCTTGACATAACCAAGTTCGTTATAGACAGTAACTCCCTGCTTGATCATTGAACCAGTGCCCTTGAAAATCAGGGAACCGCCCTGCTTTACAACGATTTTTGCATTTTCGAAAGTGTTTGCAGAATATATCAATTTTGCACCTCCATTTACGAAGATAGTTGCATTCTTGATAGTGTTCTTGGTAAAGTCACACTTGCCAGCAGATTTCTTTAAGTAGAAAATGCCGTTTTCCAGGTTGTCGTTACCTAAAGCCTGAGTAGCTGTAGCAGGCTGCACAGGTATAGTGCTCTCTTCGTCCTTGTTGAGGTCTGTTACGAAATTTGCGTCACTGGCAGCTCTTGTGCCGAAGAACTTGCGAGCGTTAGCTGTCGTGTTCTTGTAATTGATGACGCTAGATAACAGAGACTCCCCACTGTTAGTGAGGTCGAGGGTTGTGGCATCTACCTTAGCTGGAGATGAATCGCCTGTAGAATCACTTGTGTTGTCGCTACATGATGTGAATACGAATGCTGCCAAACCGATAGCAGCAAGTGTAGAATTGAATACTTTCATATCTATTTAAGTTTAAATTGTACTTTCAGTTTCAGATTAATACCATTTACTTATATTCTTGTCCTTCAGTTCGTTGTCTTTTGGGTAGTTTGACTATCGTTTAGGTAGTTTGACTATCATCATCTTGCGTACACTTACAAGTGGAGCTGTTAGACGGTTGCAAATTTAATGTAATTTTTTCATAATCAGTTGTTTTTTTGTTAAATAAAGTTAATCTATTGGCTTTCGCTCTGATGGTTACGAGGTTGGCTTGGGGTGGGCGGTAACGAATTGGCTGTTCCACTTGTCGAATGATAACTATCTCTGAAATCAATAACACGAAAATTACTCCGAAAGATAGCAGAATATCTCCGAAGAATACGAAAATATCTCCGAAAGATAAAATAATATCTCCGAAGAAACCACTCAAGTTTCACATGTAAGCTCCACACGCCCTGAACCAACGGTCACCGGCCGAATGGAATTGAAAATCGCTGGCCGAAGGGTAAAGCAAAGGTAAAGGGCAAAAGCTCCTAGCCCGTTCTTGAACCACATGCGAAAGTTCAGTAAACAGAAAA
>ULYV01005997.1_pt1 | contig 85544 bp, 80 predicted proteins | sample 1962461 | NCBI WGS metagenome assembly ULYV01 (sample SAMEA4835871, study PRJEB28245) | human gut metagenome | biome: gut microbiome; material: fecal sample | place: Denmark | collected 2008 | reverse complement strand
CTGCGAGCGAATACTATGTTCGCATTCGCAGCTGGAAATATTATCAAGGCGGCAAGATTTTCAGCGATTTTTGCGAGCCGATTAAGGCGGTTTAAAATAAATGATGAAAAGCGCTTCGGTGCTGAATTTAAGGAGAAAAATATGCTTATTTATGCACACGATTACGGCGTTTTGCCGAATAAAGAAGTTGCCGTTCGGCTTGAAAATTTGCTTGCGGCGGTTGCCGAAATCAAGGATGAAAAGAAAATCATTTTTGATGAGGGTGATTATTATATTGAAAGCGCAAAGCTGCAAAGTCGAATGCTTTATATAACAAACACCGTGGGCGATGCCGAATTTAAAAACGGTGAAACGCCGCACAAAAACAGGTGCGCGCTTGCTTTTTGCGGCATTGAAAATGCGGAATTTGATTTTTGCGGCGCAGAGTTTTATATAAACGGAAAGGCAACCAATGTTGCCGTTATCGATTGCAAAAATCTTTTGATTGAAAATTTGAAGCTTACTCCGAAAAATCCGAATATCAGGAAAATGACGGTTATTGCAAAATCGCTTTTCAGTGTTGATTTTAAGATAGACGGCGATTATTATGTTAAAAACAACGCTCTTTATTTTAAAGGCATTGATTACGATTACAATGCCTCGGGCCAATATCGCTTTGCAACCCATCTTGCGCATATTAAAGCAAAAAGCCCCAAGCAGGTTTGGCGCACGGGCAAGCTTTTTAAATCGGCAATGGGGGTTTCGGAAATCAAGCCCGGCGTAATCAGAATCAAATATCCCCGCACGGCTTTTTGCTCCGTGGGCGACAGGTTTTATGCTTTTGACTGCCTGCGCCAATATGTGGGAATTTTTCTTGATAAATCGGAAAATATCACCCTGCAAAATGTGCACCAGCATTTTAACTATTCGCTTGCCTATGTTGCGCAGGATTGCAAGGATTTAACCGTTAAATCCTGCCGCTTTGCGCCGAAAACCGAGGATTTTGAGATTGCTTCGCTTGCTGATTTTATGCAGGTTTGCATGTGCCGCGGCCATATTGACGTGGAGAATAATTATTTTGACGGTGCCTGCGACGATTGCGCAAACTTTCACGGAATTCATTTTATTATCGAAAGCATTTCGGGCAACAAGCTCACGGTGGCATTTAAGCACCCGCAAACTCACGGCTTTAATCCGATTTCCGAGGGCGATGAAATCGGCTATATCAGCACAAAATCCCTGCTTGAAAAGGGCAGGGCAACGGTGCTTTCCTCAAAACTTACAGATGAATATCACATTGAGCTTGAAGTGAACGATACTTCCGCCGCCGCGGAAGGCTTTGCGATTGAAGATATCACAAAAATCCCCACCGTGCTTTTCAAAAACAATTTGGCAAAGCACATTATCACCAGAGGGCTTCTTATCACCGTTCGCAACAAGGCCGTCGTGGAGAGCAACCGTTTTGAAAGCTGCTCCATGAGCGGTGTGCTCCTTTCGGATGACGCCGCAAATTGGTTTGAAAGCGGCTTTTGCGGCGATGTTTTAATCAAGGATAATGTTTTTGAATTTTGCGGCGAGGTTCCGGTTTTAATCAAGCCCGAAAATAAGGTCAACGAAGGCCCGGTTCATAAAAATATCAAAATAATCGGCAACACATTTAATTATAAAGGTAATCCCGTAAGCATAAAATGCGCCGAAAATACGGTTGTTGAAAACAATAAATAATCTTCCGTTATATTCCGCCGAGCGTTATCGGGATTGATTTTCGGATTTTCTGCTTGCCGCAGCGCCGATTTTTGCGCTTTTTATCAAAATCATTGCGAATATTTTGTCATTTTTTGCAAAGTGACTCGAAATGTTAAAATTTTGTATGATTTTTTTGAATAAGTTATTGAATTTTTATTTAATATGTGCTAATGTATATATGGCAGTAATGATATTTGCGGTATCGTTAGTCGCTGAAAGGTATTTTATCTTTCGGTCTGTTTGTGGGCTGCCGAATAGCTAACGGCAAGTCACGGAATTTGGAAGCCTGATAATCACGGGAAACACTTTCATAAAAAATGGTGTCATTTTATGGCATCTTTTTTTATGCCCTTTTTCGGCCGGGCGAAAATTTAAACTTTGATGTGTTAAAAAGCTCAAGAGCGTTTATGTATCTCCTCAAGAAGCTTGTTTGTGCCCCTGCCGGAATATGGAGTGCTTTTGATGATAGGTGCTTTCAGCGCGCGGCTCAGCAGCCGAGCGTTTATTTTTTTGCCCTTTTTTTTGGCGCGTTTATAATCGGTCAGCAAAATAACCGCGCTTTTGCAGCTTCTTGCGCAGATAAATGCGTCCGTAATTTCCCGCTCGATTTTTACGGCAGGCAAAATAAAAACAACCGTGTCAAAATCCTTTACGCTCTCGTTTGTGAATTTGCCGAAAAATGCGGTCAGCTCGTATTTGCGATATTTATAATAAAAATATCCCTTTGCGCCGTTTTTCGGCAATTCGCAAATCGGCGCAGCAGTTAATTCTTCGAAAAGCCGCAGCATTTCGGTTTCGTCATTTCCCGCAAGTGCCACGGTGCGAATGGCCTTTTCATTGTTGCCTTGCATAAAATCCACCTCCGTTTATGCTATGCCGCACCGCGCAATATGTTAAATTGCACAACTTATGCCGTTATATTTTTATATTTTGTGCCGTTGAAAAGAAGCGGCGGCAGTGATAAAATATATTTGTATTTTGCAATCGCAATATGAAAGAGGTAATTTTTTATGGGAAACAGTTTTATTATGCCGGGCAGAATAGTTTACGGCGAAAATGCACTTGAAAATGCAAAGCCGCTTCTTGCCGGCTTGGGTAAAAAGGCGCTTATCGTAACAGATGAATTTATGGTTAAATTCGGAAATGTTAAATATGTTTCCGATATTTTGGAAGAGCTTGGAATTGAATATTCGGTTTTCAGCGGCGTTAATTCGGAACCAACGGATGTTATAATCGATGCAGGCTTAAAGCAATATGCTGATGACGCTTGCGATTTCTTAATTGCTGTCGGCGGCGGTTCGCCGATAGATGCGATGAAAGCCATAGGCGCCGTTGCCACAAACGGCGGGGAGATTGATGATTATTACGGAAAAATAATCGAAATTCCCACTCCGCCCATGGTTGCCGTGCCCACAACAAGCGGCACAGGCTCGGAGGCTACGCAGTTCACCATAATAACAAATACTAAGGCAGATATTAAAATGCTGCTTAAAGGCCCTGTTTTGATGCCGCACCTTGCGATAGACGATCCCAAGTTTACCTTAACGGCTCCCGCTTCGGTAACCGCCGCAACAGGGCTTGACGCTCTTTGCCACGCCACAGAGGCATATACCTCAAGAAAAGCCCAACCGCTTACGGATGATCTTGCAATAAGCGCCACAAAGCGAATTTTCAAAAACCTGCCAATCGTTTATTCAGAGCCGGATAATATTAAAGCGCGAGAGGAAATGAGCCTTGCCGCATTGGAGGCGGGTGTGGCGTTTAACAACGCTTCGGTAACGATTATTCACGGTATGAGCCGCCCGATAGGCGCACTGTTCCATGTGCCGCACGGCATTTCAAATGCCATGCTTATCGGCGAGTGCTATAAATTTGCGATAGACGGTGCTTATTCGCGCTTCGCCGAGCTTGGCAGGGCAGTGGGCGCCGCATCGGCAGAAAGCGGCGACAAAGAGGCGGCGGAAGCTTTTCTTGACGGCTGCCTTAAGCTTTGCGAAATTTGCAATATTCCCACGCTTGAGGGCTTCGGAATAGACCGCGATAAATTTTTCGCCTCTATCGATAAAATGGCGGACGATGCACTTGCATCGGGTTCGCCGGCAAACACAATCAAACCCGTTTCAAAGGAATATATTCTTCAAATTTATAAAAATCTTTGGAAATGATTTGAATTTTATATTTGCGGCAAAGAAAAAACTTAAAATCCGCTTGCTCAGGCAGGCGGATTTTTAAAGGCAAGCAGGTTAGGCCTACTAACCTTTTGCGCGACTGATTTTATTTTTGCTTGGATATTCCCTGCGCTGCTTTTGACGAAGCGGGATACAGAAGAAATTATTGAGTTGCCGATAAGCATTGCAAACGGGCTACGCTGCGCCTTATGAGGTTTCGCCGGGTGTGATTAACACGCAAAGCGCACAGTGCCAATCGGCAATCACTTGGTGCTTTTTGGGCTTTGAAGCCTTTATAGTGCCTTTAGATACCAACAAAACAAAAGCTCAAGGATATGCAGTTCTTGAGCTTTCATTATGCATATTATGTTGAATATATTAAAAACATACAGTCCTAAATAATGTACAGTGAACCATAATAATTTCAAACAGTATTGACAAAATCGAAATTCATCTGTAATCTGTGAGCTTATCCCGAGGGAGAAAAATATGATTGGAGATGAAATTTATTACAAGCTATGAATTCAGAAACGATACAATGTTTTTGAGAAATCAGTTTAAAAGCGTTGGTATGTTCAGGCTTCCGCTTGTTAAAAAACAGGAAATCAGTCTTGAAGATGTAAGCCTAATCGGTTATGATAAAGTTAATCAAAGTAATGATTATAAAAGTATAGTGCATTTCTTTCTTGACGATTATAAGTTTGAGAGCATATACAACAATCCCGAGAAGAAAATAGAAGTGCTTAGGAAGTTTAAGGCGGTGCTTACACCCGATTTCAGTATGTTTGTTGAAATGCCTATTGCATTGCAACTTTTTGCCACATTTAAAAACAGGTGGACAGGCGCATATTTGCAACAGCAGGGCATAAAGGTGATTCCAACCGTTCGGTGGGGTGATTTGACAAGCTTTAATTTCTGCTTTGACGGAATTGAAAAGGACAGTATAGTTGCCGTTTCAACAATAGGAATTAAAAATCAAAAATCCCATTTTTTGCTTGGCTATAATGAAATGTTAAGCAGAATTAAGCCGAGTAAAATTATTTGCTATGGCAAGCCCTTTGACGAAATGAAGGGTGATATAATCGAAGTTGATTATGCTAAAACGAATAATTTGCAAAAATCAAACAGCGGTTTGTATATCAAAACCTTTTACGGATATGTTGATAATACATATAGAAAAGGCGGAGGCTCTGCAAGCGGACAAAACTCCGGCAATCCTGAACCGGAACAGACTTGGTCGCCTAAAAATGAAGAAGCAGAAAGATTTTTAGGAAAACCCGGAGAAATAAAAGAAACGTTTGATAAAAACGGTGAACGAAGGATAACAAAAATAGGCGAAAATGGAAAAGCTGTCAAAGAAAGGCACTATTCTGATCATAAAAAAGGGCATAAGCATTCTAATCCACATGACCATAATATTGATTGGAGCAACGGACATCCAAATTTATCTTCACCGATAAATTATTCAAAAGATAACATTCCCGAATTTAAATCAAAGGAGATATTAAAAATGTATGTCAAAAACGATCATATCCTTGAATACCCCAAATACAGGGATGTAAACGATTTTAAGGAAAGTTTAATTCGCGGCAGAGAAATTCAAATCAAATGGGACGGAATTGAATATTCGATTGAATACGAAGACGATTCTATGAACGATTTCTCCATATGCGAAGCAAACAGACCCGAAACCGAAGCCCATTTTAAATCGGTTGATGAATTATTAAATTCAAAATTAAATTCAAATATTTTTCTCAAGGATATAATTACAAAAGCAGAAATCACTTGGAGAAATATTTAAAAACAGGTGGGTCGGTGCTTATTTACAAGAGCAGGGCATAAAGGTGATTTTGACTGTTCGGTGGGGTGATTTGACAAGCTTTAATTTCTGCTTTGACGAAATGAAGGGCGATATAATCAAAGTTGATTATGCCAAAACGAATAATTTGCAAAAATCAAACAGCGGTTTGTATATCAAAACCTTTTATGGCTATGTTGAACGAACATTGTCTCAAAAAGGTGGTGGCTCTGCAAACGGACAAAACTCCGGCAATCCTGAGCTGACAAACACTTTGCCGGTTAAGTCAAAGCCTAATTCCAAATTGGTCCGTTATTATAATGGTAAAAAAATTCAAGAAAGATATTATGATGAAAACGGAAAAGCAAAAATGGATATTGATTACACAAATCACGGTAACCCTAAACGACATCCTAATGTGCCTCATAAGCATATGTGGATAAATGGAAGGAGAATGAAAACAGATGAATAATTTTCAAAATTTTAAAAAATGGATAGAAACAGGAAGTGAAATTGAATTTTCATATAAAGGTAAAAACTATTCCGTGACATATTTTGTTAACGGGTCAAATCAAGAGGGAATTTCATTTTGTGAGTTTTACAAAGAACCTGTTGAGTTTTATACAATTGAGGAATTTATGAATAATGCAAAAATTGGTAACGAATTGCTTAAAGATATTTGGGAAAATGTAGTGGATATATCTGTGTTTTAGCTAATGCTTAAGTGTAATTTTATTAAACGACACTTGTTGATATTGTGAGTTATAAAGCATTTGCTTATTAAAAAATCCGTTTTGAGATAAGGGCTAAAAAAGAAGAAGTACTCAAAATCTGATGTATAATAGCGTGCTGTATTTTTAAAATTAAATCAGAAGGTGTCAAACGGGAGTCATTTAGAAATTTTGGGTGCTGAATATGTTCTGAATGTGTTTGCGATAAAGTGAATTCATAAAACCGTTTTTATACATATTATATGAATTATTGGTTTCGGGATAGCAGTTGTTATTAGTGTTAAAAAAGGGCAAAAAAAATTAAGCCAAACTTTGAAAATTTGGCTTAATTACTGTGGTACGCCGGAAGGGATTCGAACCCCCGACCTTCTGGTTCGTAGCCAGACACTCTATCCAACTGAGCTACCGGCGCAAATGCATTATATATTTAATGCTTAAATAATATAGCACATTCAAAAAGGAAATGCAAGAGTTTTTTTGCATAATATGCAAATTTCCGCAAAACACGGTGAACGGTGCGGGCGAAAAGAAAATTTGCTCTCTTGCATTATCCGATTTGGATTTGCGTTAAAAAAAGTTTTGTTATTTTTGGTTTTTAATAAAGTCGTCGAGTATATCCGCCGCCATTTTGCAAAGCTCCGGGCAGGGGCGCTTTTTGTAATATTCCGCCGTTCTGGCTTCGGGAGTGGGGGCAGGGCGCTCGTTTTTATCAAGCCCAAGCAAAACGCGGCAGATTATTGAGCCGTTTTCCGCTTCAAATCTTTTTGCAACCTCTTGCACCATTGCATAAACAGCTGCTCTGCCGCAGCCGCCGTAAAGATTTGAAATAACATATGTCATCCCGGAAACGGTGCCGCAAACCTCGCGCATTCTGCCCATTCCGCCGCCGAAGCCGATTGTTTGCCTTTCAACAATCTCCTCGCTCAGACCCATTTCGGGGCAAAAAGCAAGCGCCACGGCCTGCGAGCAGTTTTTGCCGCATTCAAAGTACTTTTTTGCAATTTCACCTTTTGTCATTATTGTGCAACCTCCGCTGCCGAGAATTTGGCGGTGAGGTTAACATCGCCGTTCACATTAACGGTGTATTTGCTGCCGGAGGCAACAAGCTCGCCTGTTTTGTTATCGTACCAGCCGTCGAATTTGTAGCCTGCGTCCGGTGTTGCCGTAAGCGAAGCTTTTTTGCCTTTTTCGTAGTTGCCGTCGCCCGAAACGGAGCCGTTGCCGTCCACATCTATATATACATTATATTTAATGGCTTTTGTGGTGGTTTCTTTTTCCGTTGTTTTTTCGGTGGTGGATTCGGTGGTGGTTTCTTTTTCTGTGGTTGTGGTGGACTTAACGGTGGTGTGCTTTGTTGTTGAAAGCTCGGTCGTTTGTGAAACGGAGGCTGACGGCAGAGTAGTTGTTTCTTTTTTATTCTTTACGGAAGCGGAAACAACAATGCCCACAATCATTGCCACAAGAATAACGGCAAGCACTATTATAATAATGATATTGCGTTTGTTTTTCTTTTCTTCATCCTCATCGTTTTCATTAAGCGGGGCGCCATTTTGAGGCGCGGGCTGATTGATTTCGTCAAGCTGCGAAACATTGGGGATGATTTTGGTGTTGCCGTTATCGTTTTCGGGGTTGATTTCGTTGTCCTCATCGTAAAGCGGCGAGCCGCAGTTTTCGCAAATGTATCTGCCTTCTTCATTATCAAAACCGCAGTTTTTACATCTCATTGTTTTTACCTCGCAAACAAATATATAGGTTTAATGCAAGTATAACACAGAAAATTTGAAATAACAACACTATATAGGCTAAAGAAATAATAATAATTTGGCTAATTTCCATTTTTGGTATTGACTTTTTGACGAATTTATAATAAATTTAAAGAGTAGCAATTTAGTTATGCTTAGTTCGTACTGAAAGGGGTACCAAAAGTAATGAAGAAAACAATTAAAAAGATTCTTTGCGTTGTTCTCGTTGCTTCCTTCGTTTTTGCTCTTGCAGGCTGCGCGAAGATCAATTATGTAACAAACGGAACAATCAAAGCTATCAAAGAGGTTCAGGACGGCACTTATAAAAACGGCGGTGCAAATGCTTCCGCCGAGGGAGAGCAGCAGTCCGAAGTAACTATTGATGAATTTGTTGCCGGCACTTACGGCGGCGTTGAATTCAAAACGGTTGAAGATGTTGTTAACTACTATGTAGAGTGCTATAACAATACAAAGTCTCAAACAGCTTCTTACACTGAAAACGGCGAAGCAAAAACATATTATTCTTTGCTCGGCGAAGAAAAGCTTAAAATAGAATCTGTTCTTATCGAGGGCAAAGAGAATTCCGTTATTAACGGTATCGTTCCCGGCATCGTAGACAGCTTATTCCAGGCAAGCACATACGGCCTTCCGCCCTGCAACAACAGAGATCCCAAGCTTGATAACTCTAACGGCAGCGATACGGATCCGGGCGAATTTGATTTCAGAACATCATATTTCACTCCCGATGATTGCTTGGCTGCAAATGTTAAAGAGCAGGACGGCAAGATCGTTCTTACCATCCTTCCCAAGGAAGGCTCAATGTCATTGCGCGGTGTTGACTCTCAGGGTCGTTTCTTTGAGGTTCTCGGCGATATCGGCGCAACCGTTGATTCTATTTCCGCTCTTTCATGGGCAAGCGGCACAACGGAAGAAAACTGCAAGGTTATCTATTCCGGCGGTACGGGCACAATCACAATTGATCCCGCAACAAAGACTGTAACTGCTGCAGATTACCACATGGCTGTTAACGTTGAAGTTAACCATGCAAATGTTGCCGTTATTAAGGACAAGAGCGCGGTTGTTAAGATTTCTTATGATTTGACTTATCCCGCATCTGCAGAATACCTTAAAACATCTAAGGGCATCACTCAAGCATAAAATAATGCATAACTAAAAATAAACGGTTTAATGCTCCGCTGCAAATTGTTAATTTTGCGGCGGAGCTTATTTTTTGTTGAATAATAACAGAACATGTGTTATTATAATTTAAATGCGCGGATTGCCGTGCACATTAAAAAACAGGAGAATGCTTATGAGCGAAAAATTGCCCAATATGGATTACGATGCCGACGAGGTTATCGGCGATTTCAAATCAAAATTCAAATGGCCTAAAAAAGATGAGGTTGAAGTTATAACAAAGCCGGAAAAGCTCGGCATTAAGCTGCTTGCTTCCGCTTTGCTCACGATTATAGCCGGCGGCATCGCATATTATATTATGTTGCCCGCAATGAATTTTAAGGATACTCAGCTTTATTCCTTTATAATTCTTATTTTGGCTTTATTTATGGTTTTCTTTGCGCTGATTTGCAAGGCAAATAAAAAAATAGAACGCAGGGAATATATCAAAAGGCGTGCAATCGTGCCCGCCGCAATTGCCGTGGTGCTGGTGGTTGTTATGCTTATCGGATGGCTTTTCGGCGCAACGATTTTCAGGGCTTCATCATACAGCAAAATGATGCCGATAACAACAAGCGATTTTGCAACGGATTTCAGCGACATTGATATTGACTCTGTGCCCAGAATAGATGAATCAAGAGCGCTTACTCTTGCCGATCAGCAGCTCGGCTCACTTTCCGAATATAAGAGCCAATATGTTGTTTCGGACACTACCACAATGGTGAACTACAACGGCAGACCCGTAAGAGTGGCCTATCTTGAATACGCCAATTTCTTTAAATGGGTAAACAACACCAAAAACGGCTTGCCGGCTTATATGATTGTGGATCTTGTTTCACAAAAGGTTACCGTTGTGAACTGCAACGAGCAATTCGGCGGCAGTATTAAATACAGCCCCACGGAGCTTTTCAACAAAAAGCTTATCCGCCATATCAGATTTCAATATCCCACCGCGCTTTTGGATACGCCGAATTTTGAAATCACGGATGACGGCCATCCTTATTGGATTACCGCCGTGCTTGATAAAACCATCGGCCTTTTCGGCGGCACGGATGTTAAGGGCGTTGTTATTACGGACGCGCTCACGGGCGAAAGCACTTATCATGATATAGACGAGGTTCGTTCAAATTCAGAACTTGAATGGGTGGACGCCGTTTATTCGCCGACTCTACTTTTGCAGCAATATAACTATTACGGAAAGCTTCAAAACGGCTTTTGGAACTCTATTATTTTCCAAAATGATGTTAATGTTGCTTCCGACGGTTACGGCTATGTTGCCATGGATGATGATATTTGGGTTTACACCGGTGTAACCTCTTCGGAGGGCGACACCTCAAACTTCGGCTTCATTCTCAGCAACAGGCGCACCAAGGAAACAAGATATTATCAAAACGGCGGCGCTATTGAGGTCTCCGCACAGCAATCTGCGCAGGATGCGGTTCAAAACTATAAATATTACGCCACATTCCCGATTTTGCTTGATATAGACAATCAGCCCACCTACTTCATGAGCCTCTATGGCGACAGTAATACGGTTAAGGGCTATGCTCTTGTTAATTTGGATGATAAAACAATTGTAGGCACCGGCTTGCTTGATGAGATGAAGAGCGACGCCAAAGCACTCAACGCAGCGGTTGAAAACTATGTTCAGGCGATGAAGGATAAGGGCAAGATTGACAGCGATGTTAATGTTGACGATTATCTTGTAAGCGACAATGCTTCGGGCGGTCAGTCGCAAACAACACAGCAGGGCGACAATCAGCAAAGTGCGTCAACTGCGGAAAACGGAAAAATCACCGGCAAGGTTGAATCCGTTAAAACAAGCGTAAACGACGGCAACACTTATTACTACCTTGAAATAGACGGCAAATACTATTATATTGCCGCCAAGGATTGCATGGATGTGCTGCTTATTTCCGCGGGCGACACGGTAACCGTTACTCCGGGAGAGGAAAGCAACGGCGTATTTGTTGCCGCAAGCAATGTTGAAAGATAATTGAATAAAACGCGATTTTAAATTTATTATGAGCAAAGGCTTTATGCCTTTGCTCTTTTTTTATGCCTTTTTGCCGAGCCGAAGGCAAGCGGCCGACAAGATCGTGTTGCGTTTGATTTCTTAAACATATTTTTTCAATCGGCTTTTTTTCAAAAAACATGCATAAAATCCGAATAAAAAAATTTTTTTGCAACTTTTTTTGAAAAATATAGCGTTTTGAGGCTATATTTTTGCGCTGTTCGGGCTATAGGTGAGAGCAGCTTTTGCAATCGAGAATTTTGAAGGAGGAATTTATACGGCAAGAAAGAAAAAAACAACCAAGGACGAAGTGCGCGAAGGCTTAAAGCGCCTTGCTTTCGGAGAGATAAAGGACGCGGTGCTTCTTCTTTTTGCTCAGGAGGGTGATATACTTTCGCAGCTGCCGGGGCTTGATCTTTACAACATCAGCGAAATCAAGCGGCCCAAGGGCGGCGGAATGGAAATTAAGTTTTTTGACCGAATTAAGGCTCTTGAAAAGCTTTCGGAGCTGGACGGCGAAATTCATTCTGAGCCGCTTAGCTTTTACAGAGCCCTTGAGGAAAGCGCAAAACGCATATCAAAGCCGCAGGGAGATGATCCCGTTGAATAGCTTTGTGCCGTTTTCCGAAAAGCAGCTTGCCGTGCTCACCTGGTGGTGCAACGGCAGCCACTCAAAGGATAAAAACGGAATTATATGCGACGGCGCCGTAAGATCCGGGAAAACGCTTTGCATGAGCATTTCGTTTGTGAGCTGGGCGTTTTACCGCTTCAGCGGAGCGTCGTTTGCCTTTTGCGGAAAAACGGTTTCCTCTTTGCGGCGAAATGTGATAACGCCTTTGCTGCCGCTTCTTTCCTCGTTCGGGTTTAACTGTGATTTTAAAATCAGCCGAAATTGCATTGAAATCGAAAAGGGCGGCGCGGTGAATCGGTTTTATCTTTTCGGCGGAAGGGATGAATCCTCCGCATCCCTTATTCAGGGTATGACCCTGGGCGGCGTTTTGCTTGATGAGGTGGCGCTTATGCCGCGCTCTTTTGTTGAGCAGGCGCTTGCAAGATGCTCTCTTGAAAATTCAAAGTTTTGGTTTAATTGCAATCCGGAGCACCCGTTTCACTGGTTTTATAATGAATGGATAAAGAAGAAAGACCAAAAAAACATGCTTTATCTTCATTTTACCATGCAGGATAATCCTTCGCTTTCACCAGCGGTTATAAACCGATACAAAAGCCTTTACAGCGGCGCGTTTTATGAGCGGTTTATAGACGGAAAATGGGTGGCGGCAGACGGACTTGTGTATCCGATGTTTGATGCAAACAGGCACATTGCCGAGGCAAACGGCGAATTTTCAAAATATTATTTATCGTGCGATTACGGCACGGTGAATCCCTTTTCGCTTGGCCTGTGGGGCAAATGCGGCGATAAATGGTTCAGAATAGATGAATACTATCATTCCGCACGCGATGCCGGGCTGCAGCTTACGGATGAGGAATATTACGATAAGCTCTGCGCTCTTGCGGGAGGCAGAAAAATTGAGGCGCTTATCATAGACCCCTCTGCCGCCAGCTTTGCGCAAACCGTTCGCCGCCACGGAAAATACAGGGTTGTTAAAGCGCAAAACGATGTGCTCGGAGGAATAAACCTTGTGTGCCAGGCACTTAAAAACGGCAATATCTTTTTTTATCCCTGCTGCGCCGATACCATTCGCGAATTTTCGCTTTACAGATGGGATAACGGAATAAAAAGAGATGCGCCGAAAAAAGAAAACGACCACGCAATGGATGATATTCGCTATTTTGTTTCCACCGTTTTAAACGGCGGCGGAAACGGCGGCGAACTTTATACCTTTGCGGTAGAAAGGATGTGAGGCATTGGGGCTTTTCAGCAAAAAAAATTCGGGCGGCGAAAAAATTTCAGCCGCGGCGGTGCAAACAGGCTCGTGCGCGCGGCATCCCTTCGGCAGAGTGGCATTGTACACCCCGCTGGGCACGAACGGGCATGTGTACGCTTCGCTTCGTGAAAGCGTGCCCATTATCGACGCCGCCGTGTTAAAAATAATCCGGCTTGTAAACGATTTTAAGTTTGAAACCGGCGATGAAGCCGTTGACAGGGATTTGAACGGCTTTTTTGAAAGTATAAATGTTGGCGGCAATCAAATCGGCATTGACGCATTTGTTTCGTCCTATTTATCCGATTTGCTTACTTATGGCAGTGCCGTCGGCGAAATGATTGCGGATGACAACGGGTTTTACGCGCTTTATAACGGCGAGCTTGCAACGCTTGAAGTTAAGCGCGCAGAAAACGGCTTTGACATTGAATTTTATAACGGCAGTGAAAAAATCGCCCGCCAGGATTTGATTTTGTTTACGGCGCTTAATCCGAAGCCCGGAGAGATAACGGGCACAAGCCTTTTGAGCGGATTGCCGTTTATAGCCGATATTTTGCTTACGGTTTATAACACCATTGGCGAAAATTGGGAGCACGCCGGGAATTTGCGGTATGCCGTAACATATAAACCGGGCGGAGACGGCACCGATTCCGTTTCCGCGCAGGCGAGGGCAAAGCAAATCTGCTCTGCTTGGCAGGAAGCCATGAGCAGCAAGGATTCCGTTAAGGATTTTGTTGCCGTGGGTGATGTGAGCGTTAAGGTTATAGGTGCCGATAACAATGTGCTTTCAAGCGAAATCCCCGTGCGCCAGCTAACGGAGCAAATCATTGCCAAAACGGGTCTGCCGCCGTATATGCTTGGGCTTTCGTGGAGCACCACGGAGCGAATGAGCATTCAGCAGGCGGATATGCTTACCACGGAGCTTAAAGCATACAGAAAAGTCATAACCCCCGTGCTTATAAAAATCGCAAGGAAATATTTGGATATTAAATCCGTTTGGTTGCCCGTTAATGTGAAATGGGCAGATATCACCCTGCAGGATGAAACGGAGCATGCGAAGGCTCGCCTTTATAATGCACAGGCGGATAATGCCGCCGCGGAAAACGCGGCAAATCAAAAGGAGGTTTCCGATTGAGAGAAGGATTTATCGAAAAGGGCTACACACCCGAAGAATCCGATTACGAAAAAATAAGAAAATTCACCCGCAGAGATTTTGAAAAGGACGAGCTTTATGTGTTTGAAGTTTCCCTTTGCAACAACGATGTGGACAGGGATAATGAAAAATTTTCCGTTGCCGCTCTAAACGAGCTTGCAAAGCAATTTGTGGGCAAAACGGGAATAAAAAACCATTCCATGAGGGCGGAGGATCAAAGCGCAAGGATTTTTGAAACCCGTGTGGAGCGGATTCCCGGCAGAAAAACCGCAGACGGCGAGGATTTTTACACTCTGCGAGCAAAAGCCTATATGGTGAGAAGCGAAGCCATGGCTCAGCTCATAACGGATATTGACGCGGGAATAAAGAAAGAGGTTTCCGTTTCATGCAGTGCGGAAAAAAGAATTTGCTCCGTTTGCGGCAAGGATAAAAGCCGCGAATATTGCGGCCATGTTGCCGGAAAAAGCTACGGCGGCAAAAAATGCTTTACTGTGCTTGACGGAATTGCGGATGCTTATGAATTCAGCTTTGTTGCCGTGCCTGCTCAAAAAGAGGCAGGAGTTGAAAAATCATTCGGCGGGCTTGCCGAAAAGGGCGATGTTGAAAAAATGCTTTCCGGCGGCGGTGAAATAACGCTTTCCTCCGGCCAGGCAGAATCAATAAAAGCCTTTCTTGATAATATGAGCGATGACGCCGAGCTTGGCAGGGAATACAGAAAAAGCATTATAGGCGAGCTTGTGCGCCTGTGCGGCAAAGCACTGCCGAAAATGGATAAATCGGCATTCGAAAGTGTTGCGCAGGTTATGACGGCAAAGGAGCTTTTTGCTTTTAAAAACGCTTTTGAGGGCTGCGCGGCGGAAAATTCAAAGCCCGCTCCGCAGCTTGCGAGGGCACAAACGGCAAAGCGCGCAGACATCGGAAAATTTAAAATTTAGGAGGAAGTTTTATGAACATCAATCACTATTCATATAAGGGCATCGGCGAAACGGTGCTTACCTTTAAAACGTATAAAAATCTTAATAAAGGCGATTTTATAAGGCTTGATTCTGAAGGCACTGCCGTGCTTGCGGATGCAAACAGCGAATTTGTGGGCGTTGTGCTTGCGGTTTGCGAGGATCATGTTTCCGTTTTGGTTAAGGGCTTTATTGAATTGCCAATGTCTTCCGCATCCGCATTTCCGGCAACGGGCTATCAATATGTGGTTTCGGACGGCAAAGGCGGCGTATTAAGCGCAAGCACAGGCAAGTGTCCGCGCCTTGTTGTTTCGGCGCCTGTGAGCACTTTAAAAGCAGGAATTATTCTTTAATCAGGGAGGAACTTAATTATGGCATTTGATAATATTAAACTTGATAAGGGACTTTATTCAACCACAAAAGGCTTTACGGCCTCGCTTGAGGAAATAGACCCTTCCGAAAATTATATCGGCACCGAGCTTGAAGGGCTTGACGCCTATCAAAGGCAGCTTAAAAGATTTGATATAAAAGTGAGCGGCAGGGATTCGGACTGCGTTTCAAAATTTTTCAGCAGCACGGATTCGGCAGCGCTTTTCCCCGAATATATCAGCAGAGCCGTGGCACAGGGCATGGAGGAAAACGATGTGCTTTCAAAGGTGGTTGCCACCACAACGATTATCGATTCGCTCGATTACCGCTCCGTGCAGCTTGCAACGGATAAGGCGGATAAAGAACTTGCCGCAGTGGGTGAGGGCGCTTTGATTCCGCAAACGGAAATCAAAACAAACGATAATCTCACTAAGCTTCATAAAAGGGGCAGAATGCTTGTGGCTTCTTATGAAGCAATCAAGTATCAAAAGCTTGATCTTTTCACCCTTATTATGAAGCAGCTCGGCGCTCATATTGCAACAAGCCAATATGTTGACGCAATCGAAACAATTCTTTACGGCAGCACAAATACTATGAGTGCAAAGAAAAATCCGCCTACATATTCCGATCTTGTTGAAATGTGGCTTGAGCTTTCACCGTATAAAATGACAACCGTTGTCGCGGCGTCGGATCAATATAAAGCGATTATGAATATGGCGGAATTTAAGGATTCAAACGCAGGGCTGAATTTCCATGCCACAGGCAAGCTTATTACTCCGCTCGGTGCGGATTTGCTTAAATACGACGATATGCCGGATAACTCCATTTTCGTGCTTGATAAAAACGCAGCGGTTGAAAAAGTGCAGGCAGGCGGCGTTGTAACCGAATACGACAAGCTTATCGACCGCCAGCTTGAAAGAGCTTCTATCACCGTTACAACCGGTTTCTCTTTGCTTGATGAAAAAGCAACGCTTGGCTGCAGCTTCGGTGCATGATATGCCGCTTAACAAGCAAAATGTTATTGCCTGCATAAAAGAATTGGGCAGCTTTGAAAGCGAATTTGAAAAAGATTATGAAAAAATAATCGAATATGCATGCAGGAGCGTTGAAGCAGAGGCTGCGCCGATCGGAGAGTCGGAAAGCACTCAGCTGATTTTTCTTGCCGCGGCAAGGGCTTATTATGCAATTTGCATAACGCAAGAGACTTCCGACGACTTTACGTCTTTTACCGCCGGAGATGTAACAATCGCCGGCATGGCAAGCAAAAGCGCGCGTGCAAAGGAAATCCTCGATTTGGCAAAGCAGGGCGCCGCTGCCTATTTAAAGGACGATGGCTTTGCGTTTGTGGAGGTGTAGCCTTGAGCGTTTGTGAAACCGTTAAAAAAGGGCTTGTGAAAACGGGTAAGCAGGTTTATCTTGCCGAGGGCGAGTGGGTTTCCGCACCGTTTTATGCCGTGGTGGCGCAAAAGTGGCGAAGCAACAAATCAAATTTTGAGCCGAATCAAACGCCCGTCGGCGAGGTGTGCCCCGATTATTTCACATATGTGGGCCCGTATGACCATGATATATGCGCCCTTTCGGACAACGCTGTGCTGATTTACGGCAACGATAAGTTTATTTTTAAAAAGAAAGAGCGTGTGACCGTGGGCGGCGAGCTTTGCTTTTATTGGGCAATCGCACGCCGCGTTTATGATTCGGAGGAGGAATTATGACGGATGTTGATTCTTTGCTTTCCGAGCTTATTGAAAAAATAAAGGCGGATGAATTTTTCGCCGATATCACCGTCGGCAAATCATACGGCGCCGCCGTTAAGCCCACCTGCCCTGAAAGGGCAACGGTGATTTGCGGCTTTGTCGGCGGCAGCGTGCAAAACACGGCGCTGGAGCAGGATATAAAGGCGGGAAGTATAACTCTTTTTGCGGATATCTATGTGCCGTGGAGCATGCACGGATTTGACATTGCACAGGCAGTGAGCCGAATTTGCGCGGCGGCGTATTCGGATAATGTTTCAGCCGTTAAGCTGAATGAAGCCCACTCGCACACAAAGGCGCAATGCTTTGTTCGGCGCACGGAAATAACATATTCCGATATTTTTAAATTTGCGGGCGGTGATTAAAACGGAAAACGATAATATCGAATATTTAAGCACGGAGGAGCTTTCCGAATATTTGCGGCTTGATTCGATGAGGTATGATTATGTGCCGCAAAGCGAATTATAAAAAGCCGTAATCACTTGGTTTGCCGTGTGAAGAGATTGTATCTTTGCACGCGTTAAAAGGCCGCAGGGGTGCGCCTGCGGCCGCTTTTGAAAAGGAAGGTGCTTATTGAAACTCAAATACAAGGATTTTGAATTTTTTCAAAATCCGCAAAAAATATCCGTTAAAAAATCAAAATCAATCGGCTTGAAGCCTTTGCCGGGCTTCGGCACGGCGGCGCAGGAAATATGCGATGATGCCGCGGTTATAAAAATATCCGGCAGGTTTTACGGGCACGAGGGCGAGGCGGCGATTAAAAGGCTTTATGCCCTGCAAAGCCAAAAGCACGCGGGTGCCCTGCTTTTGCCGGGCGGCGATTATTTCAATGCTTTTTTCACATCTTTTGAAGCAACGCGCAATGCCGCAGAAAATTATATATCGTATTCCGCACAGTTTACGGAATCGCAAACGGGCAAATCGGCAAGCTTGGTTTGCAAAAGCACCGTGGCACTCGAAAATGAAAACGCATTTGAAATCGCGGCGCGGTGCGGCGTTTCGGTTGAGAAAATTATGAGGCTGAACTGCTTTAAAACCCCGTTTGATGTGCCTTTGGGAGCGAGGGTGATTATAAATTGACTTTTGAAATATACGATATAAACGGCAATTCGGTGCAGGCGGACAATATTTTGTCTTACGAGCTTGTGAGCGAAACCTCCGCCGCGTGCGACGGCTTGCAGATTAAATTTATCTGCGCCGAAAGCTGTGTTAAAATCGGCAAAATCATTGCGCGCCGAGGCGGTGAAAAAATATTTTGCGGCTTTGCGGATAAGCAAAAAAGCATGCTGACAGACGGCGGATATATTTATGTTTACGCCAGAAGCGGCGGCAGTGTTTTGGTGGATAACGAGGCGATTCCCTGCGAATACAGGCACCCCACATCAAAACAGCTTTGGCTGAGCTGTGCAGAGCCTTTCGGAATTAAATTTGCACTGCCGCAAGTTGCTTCGCAAGGCTCATATGCCGTTCAAAAAGGCAAAAGCTGCTATGCGGCGATAAATGATTTTATGCTTTATACCAACGGCACGGCAATTTATGTTTCACCGGAAAACGAGCTTAAAGCGTTCGAGAAAAACGGCGATAGAATCGCCGCCGATGAAAACGATGTGATTTCCGCTGCCGTTGTTTACGACAGAAGTGCCGTTATAAGCCGCGTGGATTACAAAATCAATCCCGCCGATAAATATATTTATCATCTTGAAAGCAAGCTTGCCGCGGAAAATTCTGTTTTGCGCAGGCGGCTTGTTAATCTTTCGGCGCTTCCGCCGTGGCAGCGCGATAAAAAATGCGTGCAAATGCTGAAAAATTCCGAAAAATCATTTTGCACGGTGCAGGTTGTTTTCTCCCGCGATGCCGATTTCAAGCTGGCGGGGCGCGTTACTTTGCCGTTTAAAGGCTTTGAAGGGCAGGATTTTATCGTGATGAAAACAATAAGAGCAAAAAATGCCGGCGGAGAAACCACAACCGTGCATTTTATCCCGGAAACGGAGGAGGGTTACTTAAATTATGTGGCTGAACAAAAATTATAATTCGCAGGCGGAAAGTTTTGCGAAAAAGGGCACGGTTACCCTCGGAGGCACAGCGAATGTGGACGCGGGCGAGGGCACCAGAAATGCCGAGGTTTATGCGCCTTACGGCTATTCTTTTTGCGCACCCGCGGGTGAAGAGGTTTTGATTATCGGCAGTCCGTTCGGCGGTGCGATAGCAGGCACAAAAGCCGTGCAGTCGAATTTGAAAAACGGTGAAATAAAAATATGCTCTCTTTCGGGAGCTTATATTTTGCTTAGGTCAGACGGCAGTGTTGTTATAAACGGAGCGGTAATAGACAAAAACGGAAAAATAACCGAAAAAAATTAGAAAGGCAGGGTGCGAATGATTCAAACCAATGCGGCTTCGGCAGATGAAGACGAGGCTTTTGAAAATGCGAAAAGAATTTTAAATTCAAAGAAAGGCTCTTTTTATCCCGAGCCGGAATACGGAATTGCGGCAAATCCCTCGGATGAAAGCGAGGCGGCGTGCCTTGCCGGTGAGGCGCTTAAATCGGCAGACGGCGTTTTTGTTGCCGCCGCCGAAAAAATGGAAAACGCATATAAAATAACGCTTATTGCAAACGGAAAGGAAAGGACGGTGAATATTGAATTTTGAGCTTAACATATAATCAAATTTTAACTCGGATGCGCAGCGCTTTTTATGATGAATGCGGCGAAAATATAAAAAATTATTCGGAAACGGATATGAAATTTAAGGCGGTTGCAAGCGAGATTTATGCGGCCGCCGCAAATGCCGATTTCGTGCTGAAACAGGCTTTTGCAAAAACCGCTTCGGGCAAATATCTTGACATGCATGCCGAAATGCGCGGCTTAAAAAGAAAAACGGGCACAAAGGCGGCAGGCGTTCTCACTTTTTCTGTGCCCGCCGATTTAAACAGGGAGGTTGAAATTCCCGAAAACACGGTTTGTTCTGATAAGGATAATCCGCTGGTGCAGTTTAAAACCACAGAAAGCGTTGTGTGCCCTGCGGGGCAAAGCAGTGTGAGTGCCAAGTGCGAGGCACTTGCGAACGGAGCGGAGTTTAATTGCGCTGCAAACAGAATTACCGTTATGGTGAACCCGCCGGATTATGTAAGCACGGTAACAAATAACGGCGCGATAATCGGCGGCAGTGACGAGGAAAGCGACGAAGCGATCAGAAGCCGTATTTTGCAATCGTATGCAGGCAAGTTTAATTATTTAACGGAGGACGCTTATAAACAGCTTGCCCTTAAAGTTGACGGCGTGCTCGACGCGGCGTTTGCTTACGATCAAAGCAAAAATTGCATGCAAATTTGCATAAAAGCGGCAGGCGATAATCTTACAACCGGCATTAAATCACAGCTCGGCGGTGCGTTTTGGGAATACAAATATGCGGGCATGCAATATGAATATATAACGGCAACACCGCAGAAGTTTTCCGCGTTTGCGGCAATCAAGGTTTCCGCCGGTGCGGATAAATCCTCGGTAAAGGCCGCCGCAGAGGAAAAAATCACGCAGCTATGTTCTGCAACAAAAATCGGGCAGAATATATCATCTACGGCTTTGGTGCTCGGTTTATCAGCGATAGACGGAATCGAATATGCCGAGGTTTCGCTTTCGCCCTCCGCCGCGGGTGTTGCGGTTTGCGATTCGCTCGGTTATCTTTCGCTTGAAAGCGTGGAGGCGGATGTGTATGAGTAACGCATATGAAAGGCTGATTTCACTTTGCGAAAACGCGGGAATTCCAGCGTTGCCGAAAAGCGTTGCCGCAGCCGAAATGCGCGGCTGTTCTGCGGGGGTGCAGCTCCTTTACGATATGCTCGACCGCGGGCTTGCAAATGTTTTTGCGCAAAGCTGCGATGAAGCCGGGCTTGCCGAGTATTGCTCGCTGCTTTCGCTTGTGCCTGCCGAAACCGAGGATGAAACACGCGCGGCGGTAATTGAGCGTCTTTCATATGTGCCCGAGGTTGAAGCCTTTGATGAGTTTAGAGCCGCTTTCAATGCCATTAGCGATATAAGCACGGTTTATGATCAACAGGTTATTTGGTTCGGATTGTGGAATGTGACGCATCAAGGACTTTACGATATGGCGGATTTTCTTAAAAACAATTATCCGCTTGTTTCTGCTAATCCTTTTAAATTCGGTGCGATAAAGTGCGAAAAGCAGGATGAGCTGGATTTGCCTTGGTATATCAGGGACGGCTTTGAATTTCGCTTTTTTGTGTGGGACGGAATTGCGGAATAAATCACGCGGCGCGGCTGCGGCCGCTTTAAAACGCAGCCGGAAAGGTTGGTTAATATGAGTTCATCAAACAAAACCGCCAATTTGCAGCTTAACAGCTGGATAGGAACGGACAGGCCCAAGATGGCGGATTACAACAGCGATAACGAAAAAATAGATGCGGCTTTCGGCAGCCATACGGGCGATATGCAAACGCATCTTTCGCAGAAGGACAGGGAAAGGCTTGAAACGCCGGTATATGTCGGCACATATTTCGGTGACGGCGCAATAGAAAAAACAATCGCCACGGGCTGCCCGTTTGAGGCGTGCTATGCGTTGGTGTTTCCTCTTTCGGGTGCAGCGATTGTAACCAAGTTTGAAACGAAAGCCTGCACGCATTATTTTGCCGCTGCATCAAAGGCAGGTGCAAGTATCGGCCTGCGGATTTCGGGAAGCGACATAATTGTTAAGCAATCCACCTCCGCCACTGTGGGAAATGAATATGCCGCGCTTAATGCAAAGGGAGTTGGCTATTTTTACATTTTATTTAGGCAGCCGGTGTAAATGCAGCGCAAAATTTGATTTTGCGGTATTTAATTTGCTTTACTTTGGCGCGGTGTTATATTATAATGAGTTTGCTCGGCTCGGCCGATTGAATTTCTTCAAAAAGGAAGTTGTAATATGATACTTGCAATAGATGTCGGAAACACGAATATAGTGCTCGGAGTTTGGAACGGCGATGAGCTTGTTTGCTGCGGCAGACTTTCAACGAATGTTATGGAAACCGAGATCGAATATTCGATGAAGCTGAAAACTTTTCTTGATATAAACGGCGTTTCGGATATTGACGGCGGCATAATTTCAAGTGTTGTTCCCGCACTTGTGCGCACGCTTAAGAAAGCCGTTATGCTCGTTTGCGGAAAGGAACTTATCATTGTCGGCCCCGGAATAAAAACGGGGCTTAATATTAAGCTTGACAATCCTGCCGAAATGGGCGCCGATTTGGTTGTGGGAGATGTGGCGGTTATAAACAAATATCCGCTTCCCGCCGTGCTTTTTGATATCGGCACGGCCACAACGGCCTCCGTTATTGATAAAAACGGCGCGCACCTCGGCGGCGCGATAATGTGCGGTGTTAAAACAGCCATAAATTCGCTTGCGAGCGGCACGGCTCAGTTGCCGCAAATCGATATTTCCGCCCCCTCCAAAATCATCGGCGCAAACACGATAGATGCAATGAAATGCGGATCAGTTATCGGCACTGCGGCCATGATAGAGGGCATGGTTTCCCGCTTCGAGGAGGAGCTTGGCGAAAAAGCAACGGTTGTTTTAACCGGCGGGCTTGCAAATGCCATTTCAAAGGCTCTTAAAATCGAAGCCGTTGTGGATGAAAATTTGCTGCTGGACGGCTTAAAAATTATTTATAACAAGAATAAAAAATAAATTAACTCCATTTATAATAATTTTATTTTTTTGCAGATTTCGGCGATGCGTTTTAATGCGCGTTGCCGTTTTCTTATATATTTAACAATTATTAAATACGCATGCAAAAATCGTTTTCCTGTTCGATGTGTTAATTTTTTAACAAAAGTTGCCAAATTGTAAATAGTATGATAAACTTGTTTTGTATTTCATTATAGGAGGTCAATTGAGTGAAAGACGAAAACAAAAAATACGCGCAAGTGGCATATGACATTGTTACTCACGCGGCAAAGAAAATCGGTTCAAGGCTGCCCGGCTCGGACAACGAGAAAAAGTACGCCGATTACATGGGCGATAAGCTCCGCGAAATCGGTATTGAGCCTAAGCAGGAGGAATTTGCGGTTTCGCCGAGGTCTTCTATCGGCGGTATTCCTTATGCCGGTTACGCAGGACTTATTTTAAGCGTGCTTTCTTATTTTGCGCTTAAAATTGAAACGCTTTGGTTCGGCATGGCGTTTTTCGGCATTGCCGTTGTTGTGTGGCTTGTGTTCAGCGTTTTCCTTTATAAAACATGGTTTGATATGTTTTTCAGGCAGGAAATTTCGCAAAACACATACGGTGAGCTTCTTCCGCCGGACGGTAAATATGATTACACCATCATTCTTTCCGGCCATACGGACACAAGCTGGACCTGGCGCCATTCCGAGCATGCATATAAATATAAGCACAAACCCGCTCTCGGCATGATTGCCACTTACGGCAAGGTCGGCTTCGGTGCGCTTTGCGTGTTCTTTATGATCGGCGTTTCGATTGCAATGGCGGTTATTTACGGCGGTTGTTATTTCGGCGCTCAGTTTGCATATAACGCCTTTTATTCCGAATCTTTTGCCCACTTGAATACGGCAATGCTGTTTATGCCCGCAATCACGGCTCTCGGCAGCTGCTTTGTTATTATGTGGGCGGATCCTCACGGGCGCAATGCCTCAAGAGGCGCAATGGATAATGCAACGGGCTGTGCACTCAGCTATGCCGTTACAAAGTATTTTGCCGAAAATCCCGACAAAATGCCTAAAAACTGCCGTATAGTTGATTTTAACTGCGGCTCTGAAGAAGCGGGCCTCAGAGGCTCTATGGCATTTGCCGAAGAACATAAAAACGATGATCTCACCAAAAATGCTTGGAATATAAACATCGATTCCGTTGCTGATAAGGAATATTTTGAGGTTGTTATTAAGGACGATTGGCAGTTCACCCGCTTTGATAAGGATCTTGAGCAAATGTTTAAGGACACCTTTAAGGAAGTGGGCGTTGAAAGCAAAACAAATTATTGCATTCACAACCCTGTAGGCGGATGCGACAGCACACCCCTCACAAAAGCGGGTATCAAATCCGTTACCTTTGCGGCTCAAAATCCCGTGCTTACATATTATTATCACACATGGCGCGATATGCCCGAAAGATTTGATATGGAAACGGTGGGCGACGGCTTTGAGGTTGTGCTCGGCGTTATCGATAAAATTGCCGCTTTCCAGGAGAAAAACGGCTTTAACGGCCCTCAAAAATAATTGCGGCTTTGAGGAATGTTGAATAACTAAAATAATATAAAAATGGGGGCATTCCTGCACGGATGCCCCCATTTATTATGATTTCGTGCTCCGCAGCTTGATTGGAATGGCGTGATTTTGCTTTTGCACGCCGATTAAGTAGGCGGTAAATCGGTTGCATTAAACCGCTCAGTGCTTGCTCAACAATGACCTTTGTTATAAATTTACATTTTTATGCCGAATTGCCGCTGCGTATTTGTATATAATGCTTGCATAAATTCTTAATGTGTGCTAAAATTCATATGTTGAATTTGTTTTTTAAGGGGAAAATTTATGAAAACAGCATTGGAATACAGTAAGGATTTCGACATAGACCGCCAGGTGGAATATGCCGTTAAGGGAATTACAAAGGTGTGCAGGCGCATCGGGCCCAGAAAGCCGGGTTCGCCGGAGGAATACAGGGCACAGCAGTGGTTTCAAAAGGATATGAAAAACTATTGCGAGGAAACCCGAATCGAGGAATTTACCCTGCACCGCCAAGGCTTTATGGGCTTTATTCCTTTCACGGTTGCCTGCGGAATCGCAAGCGTTTTTGTGAATTGGTTTGCAAGCCCGATTGCGGCGCTCGTTCTTTGCATTTGCGCGTTTGTGCCGCTTTTTTTTGAATTTCTTATGTATAAGGAATTTGATGATTTTCTTTTCCCGAAGCAAACCTCTCACAATATGATTGCCGTAAGAAAGCCCAAGGGCGAGGTTAAGCAGCGCATAGTTATGGTGGGGCATTCAGATTCACAGTTTGAATGGACTCTCAATTACCTTATCGGCGGCCTTCAGGCGAAGCTTTTTGTTGAAATTCCCGCGGTTGTTGGTCTTATTGTGCAAACGGTGTTTGCACTTGTGTGCATTATTGCCGGCAAGGGCGGCGCAGCCGTTAATATTCAAAGCGCAAGGTGGTTTTTCATTTTGTTCTTTGTTATTTCCTGCGTTTTCATTCCGTTTGAATTTGCTTTTCTTTTCTTCCAAAGCTGGACGAAATCCGTTCCCGGCGCTTCTGACAACCTTTCGGGCTGCTATGTGGGCATGGCTGTTGTTAAAGCGCTCGATGAGGCTAAGGTTCGCTTTGAAAACACCGAGGTCGTTGTGATTTGCTCCGGCTCGGAGGAAGCGGGCCTCAGAGGCTCAAAGGCATATGCCAAGGCTCATGAAAAAGAGCTTAAAGAAATTCCAACCTGCGTTGTGGCACTTGACACCTTCCGCGATTTGGAAACCATGGCTGTTTATCATCGCGATCTCTCAGGCACCTTGCAGCATCACGACGGCACTAAGATTTTGGTGCACGATGCCTGCGCAAATTGCGGATTTGATGTTAAATATGAATCTATTTACATAGGCGGCTCCGACGCCGCTTCGTTTACCCAGCGCGGAATCCCGGCAACGGGCTTTGCCGCAATGGATCCCGCTCCGCCGAGATATTATCACACCAGGCTTGACACTCCCGAAAATCTGCGCCCCGAGGCCATCAAAGCCGGCATAGAGATTATGATAGAGGCTTGCTGCATGTTTGATAAAGACGGCATAGACGGGCTTACAAAATAGATAATAATTTATAAATAGAGATTAAAAAAGCAGCGGCAGGCGATAAATTCGTTTGCCGCTGTTGATATATGCGCAAATTTGCGGTATAATCATTTGCGAAAATGCAAACGCTTAAATTCGGATTAACGAGTGTTTTAACAAAGCTACCCGGAAAAGTGAGGAATTTTGATGAGACTTCTTGTTGTGGACGGCAACAGTATCATGAACAGGGCATTTTACGGAATTAAAGTGCTCACCACCAAAAGCGGAATATACACAAATGCCGTTTACGGCTTTTTGAATATTTTGCTCAGGCTTAAAGAAATGTCGCAGGCAGAGGCGATTGCCGTTGCTTTTGATTTGCATGCGCCCACCTTCCGCCACAAAATGTTTGCGGATTACAAAGCGGGCCGCCACACAATGCCCGATGAACTGCGCTCGCAAATGCCGATGATAAAGGAAATATTAAAAAGTCTCGGAATCAAAACTCTTGAATGTGAGGGCTGGGAGGCTGATGATATTCTCGGCACGCTCGCTCAAAAATGCCGTGAAAACGGCGATCTTTGCTTTATAGCAACCGGAGACAGAGATTCGCTTCAGCTGGCGCACGGCGGCGTAACGGTGCTTCTTGCTCACACAAAAGCAGGCAGGGCGATAACCGACCCTTACGACGAAGCTGCCATTGAGGCAGAATACGGAGTTACTCCGCAGGAGCTTATTCAGGTTAAGGCGCTTCAGGGCGATTCAAGCGATAATATTCCCGGCGTTGCGGGAGTCGGCGCGAAAACGGCCCTTTCGCTTATTCGCGATTATCATAATATTGATTATATTTACGAGCACCTCGATGAGCTTGAAATTAAGCCGGGCGTGCGTGAAAAGCTGCGCCGTGATAAAGAAAAAGCATATCTTTCGCTTGATCTCGGCACAATCAGAACAACCGCCCCTGTTGATACAAATGCAGCCGATTATGTGCCTGCCGAAAAAAGTGCGGATGCGGCAAGGCTTTTTGCAAAATATGAGCTTTTCAGCCTTATGGATAAGTTTGAACTGAATATAAATGACGCGCATGCGCCGGAGCCCGAAAAGGTAAACAGAAGTATAATCAAAAAAGAGGCAGATTATTCAAGCCTCAAATTCGGCGGCAAAGCATATTTTTACTGCGCCGTTTCGGAAAATGAAATCACCGATATTTATTTTGCAAACGGCGATGAAATCACGGCTGTTCATTCGTTTGACGAGGGGTATGCCGAATTTATAAAATCATTTTTTGAAAGTGATGTTGAAAAATATTCTTACAACACAAAATATCTTCACCGCCTTGCCGCTTCGCTCGGCACGGCTTGCAAAAATGTGCGCGGAGATTTAATGCTTTCGGCATATTTGCTTCGCCCGTCGGACAGTAATTATGAAATTTCCCACCTTTGTGCGGAATACGGTGTTTCCGTTCCCGAATACAAAAACGAGCTCGGCTCGGCAGATGAAAATGTTGTAAACGCTGCGGTGCTTGCCGATTTGTTTGCAAAAACGGATGAAAAGCTTGAAGAAGCAAATCAAAAGGAACTTCTTGAAAATATCGAATTGCCGCTTGCGCGCGTTCTCGGCAAAATGGAAATCGCGGGCTTTGAGGTGGATAAAGAGGGTATAGAAAGCTTTTCGGATAAGCTTTTTGCAAGGATTAAGGAGCTTACATCGCAGATATACGAAGCCGCGGGGCACGAGTTTAACATAAATTCTCCAAAGCAGCTCGGTGTTGTGCTTTTTGAAGAGCTGCAAATTCCCTGCAAAAAGAAAACGAAAAGCGGCTACTCCACAAAAGCGGAAATATTGGAGGAGCTTGCACCCGAATATCCGATAGTTAAGCTTATTTTGGAATACAGAAGCCTTTCAAAGCTGAAATCCACTTATTGCGACGGTCTATTAAAGGTTATCGCGGCGGACGGAAGAATTCACACTTCTTTTAATCAGGTTGAAACCCGCACGGGCAGAATTTCCTCGCTTGAGCCGAATTTGCAAAATATACCGATAAGAACGGAGCTGGGCAAGGAAATGCGCCGTTTCTTTGTTGCGGGAGATGGCAAAACGCTGATTGACGCGGATTACAGCCAAATTGAGCTTCGCGTGCTTGCCGCTTTGGCAAACGATAAAAATATGATTGCCGCATTCAATAACGGCGAGGATATTCACCGCACCACGGCGGCGCAGGTGTTTAATCTGCCTGCCGAAATGGTAACTCCTTTATTGCGCTCGCGCGCCAAGGCGGTTAATTTCGGCATTGTTTACGGCATAGGCGCCTTCAGCCTTGCAAAGGATATCGGTGTTTCCGTTAAAGAAGCAAAAGATTATATAAACGGCTATTTAAATCATTTTTCGGGTGTTGCCGAATATATGAATAAAATGGTGGCGGACGCTAAGGAAAACGGCTACGCTCAAACTTTGTTTAAACGCCGCCGCTATTTGCCGGAGCTTGCGTCTTCAAATCACATGATGCGCGCTTTCGGCGAAAGAGTGGCAATGAATATGCCGATTCAGGGCACAGCCGCGGATATAATCAAAATCGCAATGATCAGGGTGGATAACCGCCTTGAGAAGGAAAATATGAAATCACGCCTTATTTTGCAGGTGCACGACGAGCTTATAGTTGAGGCTCCGCTTGAAGAGGCGGATAAGGCCCTGCAAATCGTTACCGAAGAAATGGAAAACGCCTGCAAATTCAGCGTCAAGCTGCTTGCGGACGGCAAAATCGGCAAAACCTGGTATGAGGCTCATTAAAAATAAATTTAAGTGAAAAACAATGAAAACGGATTTTGAAATTAAAAGGCTCACAACCGAATATACTGCGGATGTGGCAAAAATCGAAAGCGAATGTTTTTCGCGCCCGTGGAACGAAATTGCAATCGCCGCGGAGCTTGAAAATGAATTTTCGCGCTTTTATGTGGCAATAATCGGCGAAAAAGCCGTTGGATATGTGGGCATATATGCCTTAACGGGCGAGGCGGATATCGTTCGCGTGGCGGTTTTGCCCGAATATCGCGGCAGGGGAATTGCCCGCGCCGTGCTTACAAAAGCGCTTGATGAGGCTGATTGCGATGTTTTTCTTGATGTGCGCGAAAGCAATGCGCCCGCGATTGCACTTTATAAATCACTGGGATTTTATGACACGGGTGTGCGTAAGGATTATTATTCAATGCCCACGGAAAATGCCGTTTTAATGAAAAGGGATAAACCCTGTGAAGGAGGCACGGAAAATTGAAAATACTCGGAATTGAATCCTCGTGCGACGAAACTGCCGCCGCCGTTGTGGAAAACGGCAGAAATGTGCTTTCAAATGTTGTGGCAACCTCGCTGGATGAGCATAAGCTTTACGGCGGCGTTGTGCCGGAAATCGCTTCGCGCCGCCATGCCGAATCGATAAGCGGCGTTGTGACCGAGGCACTTTTGCAGGCAAATTGCACGCTTGCCGATATCGAGGCGATAGCCGTTACATATGCTCCTGGGCTTATAGGCGCGCTGCTTGTTGGCGTCAATTTTGCAAAGGGGCTTTCCGCAGCTTCGGGCAAGCCGCTTGTTCCGGTGCACCATCTGCGTTCTCACATTGCGGCAAATTATCTTACTTCAGATTTGGAACCGCCGTTTTTGTGCCTTGTTGTCAGCGGCGGCCATTCGCATATCGTGGCGGTAAACAGCTACACGGATTATAAAATAATCGGCAAAACGCGTGATGACGCCGCGGGCGAGGCGCTTGATAAGGCGGGCCGCACAATGGGTCTTGAATATCCGGGCGGCATCAGTATAGATAAAATCAGCCCACTCGGCAATGCAAACGCGTTTTCTTTCCCGCATCCCAAAATTGCGGACGCACCTTATGATTTTTCTTTCAGCGGCCTTAAAACATCGGTTATAAACACCGTTCATAATTCGACCCAAAAAGGGGAAACTGTTAACACGGCAGATCTTGCCGCATCGTTTCAAAAGGCGGTTGTTGATTGCCTTATAAGCAATTTTGAAAAGGCTGCCGTGGATTTCGGCTATAAAAAAATTGTGCTTGCCGGCGGCGTTTCGGCAAATTCACTGCTGAGGGCGGAAAGCGAAAAGATGTGTGCTCGCCACGGCTGGCAGCTTAGGCTGCCTCAGCTTAAATACTGCGGGGATAACGGTGCCATGGTTGCCGCGCAGGGTTATTATGAATATCTTGCCGGTGTAAAAGCACCTCTTTCTTTGAATGCTTATGCAAATATGCCAATAGATAATGTTAATTTTTAGTTAAATTAGCAACTATAACTATTGAATTTAAAATAAATCTTGATATAATAAATGTTGGTAAAAAACGGCGGCAGGCAAACGAGTCCGCAACCGCGTTTTGCCCTTTAAAATGCAAATCATTTATTTAAGGAGAATGAATATGGAAACAAATCTTACCAAAAATCCGTCGCTCCTTGCTTGGCTTGATGAAAAGGTAGAACTTTTAAAGCCATCAAAGATCATGTGGATAGACGGCTCCAAAGAGCAGATCGACGCTCTTAAAAAAGAAGCTGTTGAAACAGGGGAAATGATTAAGCTTAACGAAGATCTTCTTCCCGATTGCTATCTTCACAGAACTGCGGAAAACGATGTTGCCCGTGTTGAAGACAGAACTCTTATCTGCTCCAGAGAAGAAAAAGACGCTGGCCCCACAAACCATTGGATGGAGCCTTCAAAGGCATATAAAATGCTTTATGATATCGCAAGAGGCTCTTATCAGGGCAGAACAATGTATATCATTCCTTATTCAATGGGTCCGGTAGGCTCTCCGTTCTCAAAGATCGGTGTAGAAATCACGGATTCAATCTATGTTGTTCTTAATATGAATATCATGACAAGAATCGGCAAAAAGGTTCTTGACACTCTCGGCGATTCCAATGATTGGGTTCGCGGTATGCACTGCAAATGTAATGTTGATCCCGAAAAGAGATGGATCTGCCAGTTCCCCGAGGACGACACTATCATCTCCGTTAACTCCGCTTACGGCGGCAACGTACTTCTCGGTAAAAAGTGCTTTGCTCTTCGTATAGCTTCCTATCTCGGTAAAAAAGAGATGTGGCAGGCAGAGCATATGCTTATTCTCGGTCTCGAAAAGCCCAACGGAGAAATCAAATATATCTGCGCAGCTTTCCCGAGCGCATGCGGCAAAACCAACCTTGCAATGCTTATTCCGCCTGAAGGCTACAAAAAGAAGGGCTATAAGATTTGGTGCGTCGGCGATGATATCGCTTGGATCAGAAAAGGCCCGGACGGTCGTCTTTATGCAATCAACCCCGAAAACGGTTTCTTCGGCGTTGCTCCCGGCACAAACGAAAAATCAAATCCGAATGCTCTTGCTGCAACAAAGAAGGGCACTATCTTCACAAATGTTGCTCTTAACCTTGATAATAACACTGTTTGGTGGGAAGGCCTCGACAAGAATCCGCCGGTAAACGGCATTGATTGGAAGGGCAATCCGTGGAACGGTCAGGAATCCGATGAAAAGGGCGCTCATCCCAACTCAAGATTCACCGCTCCCGCAGTTAACTGCCCCTGCATTTCTTCCGAATTTGAAAATCCGCAGGGCGTTCCGATTTCCGCATTCGTATTCGGCGGTCGCCGTGCAAAGCTTACTCCGCTTGTATATCAGTCAAAGAACTGGAATCACGGTGTATTCGTAGGCTCCATCATGGGCTCCGAAACAACTGCTGCAGCAACAGGTGCAGTCGGTGTAGTTCGTCGTGATCCTATGGCTATGCTTCCGTTCTGCGGCTATAATATGGGCGATTATTGGAAACACTGGATTGAAATCGGCGAAACTCTTGATCCCGAAAAAGCTCCTAAGATCTTTAATGTTAACTGGTTCCGTAAGGATGATGAGGGCAACTTCATGTGGCCCGGCTTCGGCGACAATCTTCGTGTTCTTGATTGGATTATCGATCGTTGTGAGGGTAAGGTTGATGCTGTTGAAACAGCTATCGGCTATCTTCCCAAGGCAGACGATATTAACCTTGAGGGCCTTGATATGACTAAAGAAGATCTTGAAAAGATTCTTGATGTTGATAAAGACGCTTGGAAGAAAGAACTTGAAGGCGTTGAAGAGCTTTATGCTAAATTCGGTGATGCTCTTCCCGAAGAGCTTGAAGCAGAACTTCAAACAGTTAAGAAAAATCTTGATTGATTAAACAGTTGAAATTTTATGCTGCGATTGCTTTTGCAATCGCAGCTTTTTTTGCCTTAAAAATTTTTAAACGAATAAAAAGCTTTGTTTGTATGATTCAATTTGCAATTGCTTAAAGAATATCTAAAATAATAATGAAAAAAATGTCATTTATGGTATAATTGCTTATTGATATTCCCGTTTACTCAATGTATAATAAGCAATGCCGATAGATATAATTATTTATATGTATCAATTCTGTTTATAACGGGCGGAGATGAAAAGATGGATTCTTTGTGCGAGCAATGCCGTTGGTTTGTTAATGATGATGAAACGGCAGAAGGCTTTTGCGATCTTGAGCTTGATGAGGATGAATATATCAGATTTTTACAAAGCGGCACAGATAAAACCTGCCGTTATTTCAGCCCGGATGGCGGAGAATATGAAATAGTCAGGAGGCAAAATTGATGTTTGTGGAAAAGAAAAAATCCGTTAGCATCAAAACAGCTGTTGTGTTTGTTGCAATTTTATTATCTGTTGCAATAGTTGCGGCCGCAGTGGCAAATTCAAAAAATCAGGAAAATGTTCCTGCAGTTGCTTCAACAATGATATTGGGAATTGGGCAGGAATATGATTATCCTGTTGGAGATAATAAAAAAGCACCGAAATTCAAAAGTCTTAATAATGATGTTGTAACGGTTGATAAAAACGGAAAATTTGTTGCCGTTGCCAAAGGAAATGCAAAAGTAAAGATTGGCAAAAATGAAATCACCGTTCAGGTTGAGGATGCCCCAACGGGAATTGCATTTGCCCGGTCCGAATTTTCGCTCGGAAGCGGCGAAACCTATAAACCGCCGCTCAGCGTTGACGGCAGCGATATTAACACGGGATTTTTGTTTGAATCGTCCGATGCAAATATTCTGTCTGTAGGGGCAGACGGCACTGTAACCGGTAATGCGCTCGGCACGGCAAAGTTAACCGTTAAAACATATAACGGGCTTTCATCGGCGTGCTCTGTAGCTGTTCAAAATGCCCCGGAAAGCGTCTCTTTCCCTCAGGAAAACACTAATGTTTTTGCAGGCGAAAAGCTTAAATTGGCACCTGTGCTTCCTTCGGGCAGTGCATCTGCAAATATCACCTATGCATCGGATAACGATGCCGTTGCAAAGGCACAGGGTAACGAGATAGTTGCCGTTGCTGACGGCACGGCAAATATAACGGCCACCACATTTAACGGAAAAACGGCAACATGCCAAATAACGGTTGTTGAGGCTCCGTATTATATCAGAACAAATCTTGATCCAAACAAGCCAATGGTTGCGCTTTCGTTTGATGACGGGCCTAATAAAGCCACAACGAGCATCGTTCTCGACACATTGGAGCAATATAACGGCTCTGCAACCTTTTTTATAGTCGGCAACCGTCTTCAGCATCAGGGCAATAAAGAATGCGCCGAGCGTATGGTTAAACTCGGCTGCCAGCTTGGCAACCACACCTATGATCATTCGCATTACGGCAATGATGTTACCGCCGATGATATTAAAAACGGAATTAACGCAATTAAGGAAGCTACGGGGTATGAACCGACAGCCTTCAGGCCAACGGGCGGTTATATATCCGACACGATTAAGCAAAATGCCAATGCGCCGATTTGCATTTGGAGTCTTGATACAAACGATTGGCGCCATAAAAAGGATGCAAACAAAACATATGATGCCGTTATGAATAATGTTTCGGACGGAGATATTATCCTTATGCACGATATTTATGAATCCACAGCCGAAGCGGTAAGCAATTTCGTGCCAAAGCTGGTTGAAGAGGGTTATCAAATTGTTAATATTGCGGAGCTTGCATATTATAAAAACGCTTCGTTTGAAAACGGCCAAATCTATTATTCGTTTAAATGACGGGGGAATCGTTTATGGTTGCTATAAATGCTTACAAAGTTAATAAGCTTGAGATTGAAAACAGAGTTGCACCCGGTGTTCAGTTAAAGCTTCAAAATCAGGTGAAATATAATGTTAATTATATGGATGATGTAAAAAAATGCGTGGGCATTCTCGGATTTCGCATCACGGATGCCAATCTTAACCCTTTTGAGGTTAAAATTGAAATGGCCGCCGAATTTTCGTTCGGCGAAGAGGATGAAAAAGCCGATATTCACACGCAGTCTTTTGATCAGCTCTTTCCGTTTTTGAGAATGGTTATCAATAATATCACCTCGCTTACGGGTATGCCGGGGCTTATGATTCCGATTATGAGGCTCAATAAGGATAATGTAATCGTCGGCAAGCCTCAGGAAGCGGAAAAAAGCCCGCTTAATTAAGTAAATTGCGTGATTTCGGTTGACTTAATTTTTAAGTTGATATATAATTAGCAAAGGGAACGGGAAATAACCCCGTTCCCTTTTTATGTTTATTTTATTTGTGATTGGAGAAATTGTAATTATGGTAAGAGCAATAGTCGGCGCCAATTGGGGCGACGAAGGCAAAGGCAAAATTACAGATATGTTTGCTCAGCAGGCGGATATTGTTGTTCGCTTTCAGGGCGGTGCAAATGCAGGCCACACTATTATAAATGAGCACGGCAGATTTGCGCTGCATCTTATGCCAAGCGGCGTGTGCAGCGAAAACACCACTTGCATTATCGGCAACGGTGTTGCACTTGATATAGACAGATTTATCAGCGAGCTTGAAGATATCAAAAAAGCGGGTCTTAATCCCAATCTTCTTGTTTCGGAGCGCTGCCAAATTCTTATGCCTTATCATGTTAAGCTTGATGAATATGAGGAGGAAAGGCTCGGCAAGGCTGCTTTCGGTTCCACAAAAAGCGGCATTGCTCCGTTCTTCTCCGATAAATATGCAAAAATCGGTATTCAGGTAAACGAGCTTTTTGACGACGATACTTTGAAAGCAAAGCTTCAAAATATCTGCACTCTTAAAAATCTTATTCTCAAATATGTTTATAATAAGCCTCTGCTTGATGCGGATGAGCTTTTTGAGAAGTGTATGGAATATAAAGAGAAAATCGCACCCTTTGTTTGCGACACTCACACTTATATTCAAAATGCGCTTAAAGAGGGCAAGGAAATCCTGCTTGAAGGCCAGCTCGGCACTCTTAAAGATCCCGATTTCGGTATCTATCCCATGGTAACATCTTCCCCCACTCTTGCGGGCTACGGCTGCGTGGGTGCAGGTATTCCCGCAAATCAAATCAAAGATATTGTTTGCGTAACAAAGGCTTATTCAAGCGCAGTTGGCGCAGGTGAATTTGTTTCTGAAATACTTGATGAAGAAGAGGCTCAGGAGCTTCGTATTCACGGCGGCGATAAGGGCGAATTCGGTGCCACCACCGGCAGACCGAGAAGGGTAGGCTGGTTTGACTGCGTTGCAACCCGCTACGGCGTTGAATGCCAGGGCGCAACTCAGGTTGTTATGACGGCGCTGGATTGCCTTTCGTATCTTGAGGAAATCAAAGTGTGTGTCGGCTATGAGCTTGACGGTGAAGTAATTGATTATTTCCCAACCACTCCTAAGCTTAAAAGATGCAAGCCCGTTTTCAAAACCTTTAAGGGCTGGCATTGCGATATTCGTGGCATCAGAGATTATGATAAGCTTCCTCAGGAAACAAGAGATTATGTTGAGTTTATCGAAAGCCAAATCGGTTTCCCGATAACTATGGTTTCAAACGGCCCCGAAAGAGAAGCCATAATTCACAAAATTAAATAATTTGTTTCGTTTAATATGAAAAGCAAATTATAAAGTGCTTTTTCAAAGCGTTTTAGGCAAGGCGTTTGCTTTGCCTGCCGAATTGTAATTAAACCGTCAATGCCAAAGCATTGGCGGTTTTTTATCTGCTTGCCGTGCAGAAATAAATGCACGGCAAAATACGGCGCAAAACAATGCGTTGCTTTCAGGTTATTTTTTCATTGTTCGTTTATTCTCTTGCAATAACCTGCCCGATAATATATAATAATTTCGTACGAAAATATTTGTTTTGGAGGAAAATATGGAAAAAATTCTCGTTCTTGATTTCGGCGGCCAATATAATCAGCTCATCGCAAGGCGTGTGCGTGATCATAAGGTTTATGCCGAGATTTTGCCCTATACAACTCCGATAGAGGAAATTAAAAATAATAACTACAAGGGCATTATTTTCACCGGCGGTCCCAATTCTGTTTTTGATATGGAATCGCCGCACTATTCGCCGGATATTCTTGATTTGGGAATCCCTGTTTTGGGAATTTGCTACGGTTGCCAGCTTATAGCTTGGATGGCTAAAGGCGAGGTTAAAACAGCCCCTGTTTCGGAATACGGAAAAATTGAATTTAACGTGCTTGATAATAATTCAAAGCTCTTTAAGGATGTGCCTCAAAAATCCGTTGTTTGGATGAGCCACACCGATTATATAGCAAATCCACCGGCCGGATTTGATGTTGTGGGCAACACAAACGATTGCCCGTGCGCAGCTATGCAAAACACGGAAAAAAGCATCTATGCCGTTCAGTTTCACCCTGAGGTTACTCATTCCGAATTCGGCAATAAAATGCTTTATAATTTCCTTTATGAGGTTTGCGGTTGCCATGGCGATTGGGTGATGGATAATTTCATTGAAAACACCGTTGCCGAGTTAAGAGAAAAAATCGGCGATAAAAATGTTATCCTCGGCCTTTCCGGCGGAGTTGATTCCTCTGTTGCCGCCGGCCTCCTTTCAAGAGCTGTGGGTAAGCAGCTCACCTGCGTGTTTGTTGATCAAGGGCTTATGAGAAAGGACGAGGGCGATTTTGTTGAACAAACCTTCACAAGCCTTTTTGATATGAATTTTGTGCGTGTAAATTGCGGAGATCATTTTATGGAATGCCTCAAGGGCGTAACAGATCCGGAAGAAAAGCGCAAAATAATCGGCACCGAATTTTATAAAGTATTTTGGGATGAAGTTCGTTCACGCGCAGAAGATGGCTATTTCGCACAGGGCACAATTTATCCTGACAGAATTGAATCCGGCAAGGGCAAAAGCGCCGGCAAGGCAAACACTGCCGTTATCAAAACGCATCATAACATGGTTAAAAAGCCCGATGATATCAATTTTATAGATACTATTGAGCCGCTCGGCGATCTGTTTAAGGATGAAGTTCGCAAGGTTGGCGAAAAGCTCGGCATACCGAAAGAGCTTGTTTGGCGTCAGCCGTTTCCCGGCCCCGGTCTCGGCGTAAGAATTCTCGGAGAGGTAACTGCAGAAAAGGTTAAAATTTTGCAGGATGCCGATTGGGTTCTCCGTGATGAAATGAACAAAAACGGCTATGAAAGCAATCTTGCTCAGTTTTTCTGCGTGCTTCCCGGTGTAAATTCCGTCGGCGTAATGGGCGACCACAGAACTTATGATAATGTGGTTGTTATTCGTGCCGTAACAACGGATGATTTTATGACAGCCGATTGGGCTCGTATCCCTTATGACATTCTTGCTAAGGTGAGCAATCGCATAACAAATGAGTGCGCTCATATTAACAGAGTGGTTTATGATATTACCTCCAAACCCCCGGGAACGGTGGAGTGGGAATAATATCAATAGTTGCGTAAACCCGCATAAGCACTGGGTTTTATGCTCTCAAATTCCTGATTTGATAGCAAAACGATAGCAAACTGTAAAACGACTTTATTCTAAGCGTTCTATCGGTTTGCAGGTACAATTATCTTAATACTATAAAAGGCATTACTGACTTTTGCAGTCGGCAATGCCTTTTTTGCGTTTTCTATTATATTCAGTTTTACTTACGATAATTGAAAGCTACGCTTTCGGGGTAGTTATATCTCCAATTATCATATTCTTCTTTTGTGATTTCTCCGTTCTTAAGCTTTTCGGCTTGTTCCTGCCAAGCGGAAAACATATCAAACATTGTAAGATAGTTTGTTCCCATACCCTTATCAAGGCGTATGCAAAGCTCGTCATCAAGTTTATCAATACGGAAGCCATATAAATCTTCAAGTGTAAACAGTGTGTGCATTAAGCCGTTGTAACTGTCAATATCCGGCACAGTTAAAGCACTTGTTGATATGCCAAACACATTTGCAAGATTGTTTGTTAAATCAGCCTTAGGCGTTCTGCTGCCGGATTCATACTGTGCCATACGGATGTCAGCGGTTTTCTCTGGAAAGCCCACCTGCATACCAAGGTACTTCTGAGTCATACCTTTTAAATTTCTGAAAAATCTTATTCTTTCGCCGATAGCCATAATATAGCCCCTCTCATTTTACTGTTAAACATCATAGCATAACAAGTTAAGTGATGTCAAGATATGTAAAACAAAAAAGTTTAATACTTTTATGAAAACCACTTGACATAACGGAATATGTTTAGTATAATCATTAAGCAAATAGCGTTAAGTCTATTTGCAAACAACTGAATAGCCGTCATACATCACGGTAATGGTGTATCCGCTCGGGCAAATCGGAATGCGGTCAGAAAGTTCTCCGACACTAAATAAATATGAAAATATAAAAACGAAAGGATAATGTTAATGTCTAACAAAATGTTTATGCGTGTTGAAGATGTGGCAGAAGAAATGGGCGTTTCCGTTTCTTACGCTTACAAACTTATACGCAAATTAAATAAAGAATTGCAGTCAACCGGGTGTATTACAATTCCCGGCAGAATTGACCGTAAATTCTTTCACGAAAAATTTTACTCAACCAAAACGACTGAAAGGAGCGATTAAAATGGGAGCATTTAAAAATGAAAAAAACGGAACTTGGTATGTGCAGTTCCGTTACACAGACTGGCAAGGCTTGCGACAGCAAAAATTAAAGCGTGGCTTTTCCACCAAACGAGAGGCACAGGAGTGGGAACGAGCATTCCTGACCGAAAAGAAAGCCGATGTCACTATGCCATTTAAGATTTTTACGGAATTGTACGAAAAAGATGTTAGACCAAAGTTAAAGGAAAACACTTGGCTTACCAAAGAGCATATTATTAAAACTAAAATATTACCGTATTTTGAGCATAAGCGATTATGTGATATATCGGCGAAAGATGTTATCGCTTGGCAAAACGAGATTAGAAAAATGACAAATTCAAGCGGTGAGCCGCTTTCTCAGGGGTATTTAAAGACCATTCATAACCAGTTAAGTTCCTTATTTAATCACGCAATCAAGATTTATGGTTTAAGATTAAATCCGGCATCTACGGTCGGTAATATGGGTAAGGAAGAACGCAAGGAAATGAGTTATTGGACTGTGGAGGAATATAGTAAGTTTTCTGATGAAATGATGGACAAGCCGCTTTCTTACTATGCTTTTCAAATGCTTTATTGGACAGGTATTCGTGTAGGCGAGTTGCTTGCATTAACTGCCGGTGATTTTGACTTTAAAAACAATATGCTTACAATCAACAAATCTTATCAAAGATTGCACGGAGAAGATGTTATTACTCCACCGAAAACGGAGAAAAGCAATCGAACGATAAAAATGCCGCAGTTTTTATGTGATGAAATGCAAGAATATTTGAAAATGTTTTATTCGCCGAATGACGGAGACAGAATATTCCCTATTTCAAAAAGCTATCTTCATCACGAAACGGACAGAGGATCAAAAGCCGCAGGTGTAAAGCGTATTCGTATTCACGATTTAAGACATTCGCATGTTTCGCTTTTAATAAATCAAGGCTACCAAGCCGCTGCAATTGCGGATAGAGTAGGTCACGAGACCGTGGAAATTACCGATAAATATACACATATATATCCGTCAAAACAAAACGAAATGGCAAATACACTTGATGAATTATGGAAGGAGAGAAAGTAATATGTCACTGAAAAACAAAGATGAACACAACCGTTGGAGAAATAAAACCGTAGCGTTCAGGGTTTCGCCGGAGGAGTGGAAACAAATCGAACGCTATGTTCAGTTATCGGGTTTAACAAAACAGGACTATATCACAAGGCGACTTATAAACAAAGAGGTTATAGTTCAAGGTAATCCGAGAGTATATAAGGCTTTGCGTAATAATCTTGCAGATATACTTACGGAATTACAAAGGATTGAAAACGGCGGTTCAGTCAATGACGAATTGCTTGACTTAATCGAAATGATTGCCGATATTCTCGGCGGATTAAAGGAGGTATCAGAATGACAGAAAAAGAAAAGACCGCTCCGGTTGTATCTGTTGGCGCAGATACGGAGCAGTCACCAAATGTATGTACAGATAGTATAACCGATTTGGAAAAAGATTTCAAGGAAATTGAAGAAATGCAAAGAGAAATGTTTCGTCAAATGCAACCGTCGTATTTGAAAACGGTTTCAATGCGTGATTTGTATAACACGGTGTATCAAAGCAAACCGCCGTTGATTGACGGCTTGCTTTGTCCGGGAACATATATCTTTGCATGAGCACCGAAGCTTGGCAAAAGTTTTCTTATGGCACAGCTTGCTTACCATATCAGCACAGGCACACCGCTTTGGAATTTTGATGTAAAAAAAGGAACTGTACTATACCTCGCTCTTGAAGATGACTACCACAGATTGCAGGAAAGACTATACAGAATGTTTGGAACGGAGAGTACAGACAATTTATACTTTTCTGTTTCGGCAGGTCAACTTGGAAATGGACTTGATGAACAGCTTACAAGATTTATGGCAGAACACCCCGATACAAAATTGATTATCGTAGACACTCTCCAAAAGGTGCGTGAAGTGGGCGGTGATAATTACAGTTACGCAAACGATTATGAGATTATCACGAGACTTAAAAAGTTTGCAGACAGTTACGGAATATGTTTGCTGCTTGTTCATCATACAAGAAAGCAAAATTCCGATGACAAGTTTGATATGATTTCGGGTACAAACGGATTGCTTGGCGCAGCCGACGGTGGCTTTATTTTACGGAAAGAAAAGCGTACAAGCAATTCGGCAACGCTTGAAGTTTTAGGCAGAGACCAACCGGACCAAAAGATTTATCTTAATCGCAATCCCGAAACTCTTGTGTGGGAACTTGAGAGAGCTGAAACAGAACTTTGGAAGTTACCACCTGAACCATTGCTTGAAAATATAGCCGGCAAAATTACAAATGAAACCCCCGAATGGTATGGCAGTCCGACAGAACTTGTTGAATTTCTCGGTGCTGATATGAAAGCAAATGCATTGACTATGAAGTTAAATATCAATGCTGGGCGTTTGTTTAACGAGTATGGAATTACTTATCAAAACAAACGCTGTCACGATGGGCATAAAGTCAGTTTGAGTTATGAACAGCGTGACGATGTGTGACGGTTGTGTCGCTGTTTTAGACGGTGGCAAAATTACCGTCACTATCGACGCAGACCGACACAGCGAAAGTTTTTGCCGGGTGCAGGTGGCTTTTTTCAAAAAGCCGCACCTGCCACTCGGAGAGCGCAAAACCTGCTTGCAGGTTGCATTTTTGATAGCTCCGCTGTCAAAAGTGCTTTTGCGTTACTCTTGACAAGAGTAACAGAACCGAGGACGAGCAAGTTTATGAGATTGGAGGTGTATATAATGCAAAGAACGATAAGCGCAATGGTGGGTAAAGGCTCGGTCAATCATAACAGCCGCAAGTTCAAGGCGGAAAATGTTGACGGTAGCAGAACGCATTTGAATATTGATTACTGTAACGAGCCGATAAAGAAAATCTATCACGAATTGTTTGATGAAGCGCTAAAAAGATGCAACGAAAAACAGACAAGAGCCGACCGTAGAATAGAAAATTACTATGAAAAAATCAGAAATTCTAAGCAAGAAAAACCGTTTCACGAACTGATTTTGCAGATTGGCGATAAGGAAAATATGAGTGCCGAAAGCGAGAACGGACAGCTTGCACGGCAGGTTTTAGATGAGTATTACCGTGGATTTCAAGAGCGAAATCCCAACCTAAAAGTGTTCTCTGCTCATCTGCATATGGACGAGGCGACGCCCCATTTGCATATTGATTTTGTTCCGTTCACAACCGGAAGCAAGCGTGGACTTGATACAAGAGTAAGTCTCAAACAAGCGTTAGCCGCACAAGGTTTCAAGGGCGGAACTCGTGGAGATACCGAGTGGAATCAATGGGTAAGCGTAGAAAAGTCCGCTTTAGCTTTCGTAATGGAACGGCACGGAATTGAGTGGGAACATAAAGGCTCGCACGAAAAACATTTGTCTGTTCTTGATTATAAAAAGCAAGAGCGAGCGACGGAACTTGAACAGTTAGGTGCTAAAATCGAAGAAAAACAAGCCAAATTTAATGTGTTATCCGAGCGAGTGTTAAACTATGATGATGGTTTGGAAAACTTAAGAAATGTGGAAGAAATGCTTGATAATGCACCCGAATATCAGCTCTCCGAGCCGCAAAGTTTTATGTCCGCAAAAGCATATAAAGCAAAAATTGCAGAGCCGCTTATTCAAAAATTAAAAGCGTTGGTTAAGACGGCATTGGTTCGTTGCTTTGAGGGTTGGGACAGTTACCATAGATTAAATATCGCAAATGGCAACCTATATCGTGAGAACGAAATGTTGTCTAAAATCAACAGCAAACTGAAAAGCGAAAATGAGAACTTGCGCTCAGAGGTCAAAAACTACAAACTTTTGCGTAAGGTTTTCGGGCATAAACAGATTGACGAGTTGCTTGAACAGGCAAGAAATATTAAAGGTCGTAAGCGTGAAAACCCACGCTCAAGATAAATAAATTTTTGGAGGTAAAACAAAATGGCAAACACAATTTTTGAACAAACGGGCGGTACTTATACGCAGATGGGCGACTATATGTTGCCTGATTTGTTACCGGCGGAAGAAGAAAAGGAAGCAAATATCGGTATTTGGGCAATGAGGCATAAACGATATTTGAAGCAAAATCATAAAGTATTTTACTACAATTTACTGACAAGCGGTAAGCTCAATTCATATCTTGCAGATATTGAACAACAGGCGCAAGACCTTTTTCTCCGGCTGGTAAAAGACTTAGCCGAAAAAGAAAATGTAACCGAAGAACTCAAAGCCACCGATATGATGCTGTGGGTGCAGAAGATGAATAATATTCGTAATCGTACAACGGAAATTGTAAATGCAGAATTAATTTATACGGTATAAACGCAACGACGGCAGGGAGCAATCCCTGCCGATTTTTGTTTCTTGTATATGAGTTATCAAATGACAAATTATGTTTTTGATACGAAAACAAATTAAGCTTTCGTGTAATTAGTTGTTGTATTAATAGATGATTTATGATATACTTTGAATTATAATCTACAACTCATTGAGAGGTGCGCTATGGCTGTCAGTTACAATAAATTATGGAAACTTCTTATAGATAAAAATATGAAAAAAAAAGAACTTGGAGAAGCTGCTGGAATAAGTAATACTTTGATTGCCAAGTTGGGCAAAAATGAGAACGTTACGGTTGAAGTTCTTGTGAAAATATGTACTGCTCTTGATTGCAATATAGAAGATATTATGGAATTGGTACCAGATGAACAACAAGCAATATAACAGAGGTATTAATAGATGAAAATGAATAGTAAACCTACATATATAAGTCTTTTTAGCAGTGCTGGTATTGGATGTTATGGATTTAAATTAGAGGGATTTGACTGCATTGCCACAAACGAACTTATTGCAAGAAGATTAGAAATACAAAAATTTAACAACAAATGCAAATATGAAAGTGGATATATTTGTGGCGATATTACGGATGATGCAACAAAGAGTGCGCTCTATAGTCAAATCTCATTTTGGAGAAAAAATGAGGGGATTTCTCGTGTCGATGTTGTAATTGCTACACCTCCTTGTCAAGGTATGTCTGTAGCTAATCACAAAAAAAACGAGAATGAAATAATCCGTAATTCTTTAGTTGTCGAATCTATCAAAATCATAAAACAAGTAAATCCTAGATTCTTTATTTTTGAAAATGTTCCTGCTTTTATGAAAACGATTTGTACGGATATTGATGGCGAACATAAATCCATTGCGGCTGCAATTGAGAACAATTTGGGTCAAACATATTCTTATGCTTCTCGCGTAATCAATTTTAAAAATTACGGTGCTTGTTCCAGCAGACAGCGTACTGTTGTTATTGGTGTATCCAAAGACTATGCCGATGAAGTTTCTCCTTTGGAACTATATCCTGATCTTGTTAACGAGCGTACATTAAGAGAAGTAATTGGCGACTTAAAGCCTCTAAAAGAGTTTGGTGAAATAGACGAAAACGATATTTATCATTCTTTCAGACCTTATCCTGAACATATGCGTGCGTGGATTGCAGATATAAAGGAAGGACAATCGGCATTTGACAATGTTGATGATAATAAAAAACCTCATCGAGTAGTTGATGGCAAAATCGTAATCAATCAACGCAAAAACGCAGATAAATATACTCGTCAGTATTGGGACAAAGTCGGTCCTTGTATTCATACGAGAAATGACCAAATGGCAAGCCAAAATACAGTACATCCGTGTGATGATAGAGTTTTCAGCATTAGAGAACTTATGCTAATGATGACTGTTCCCTATACTTTCAAGTGGGTAGAAACTGATATTGATGTTTTGAATAGTCTGTCTACTGAACAAAAGAGGGCGTTTCTAAAGAAAGAGGAAATCAAGATTCGCCAATCTTTGGGAGAGGCGGTTCCAACTGTAATCTTTCAATCTATTGCTCAAAAAATTAAATCCGCATTGAAACATCCGCCTCTTAACACCGCAACTATCAACAAATTAGTTTCTTCTAACAAATTGTCCGAGGTTGATAATTTAAGAGATTTCATTGTAAATAACCCGATGAATTTGTCTGCTACAACATTAGGCAAGATTGCAGAATTAGCTAATACAAGCCGTACAAATAATGCGGCATTCTTTACAAGCAAAACCCTTATAACCGAAATGATGAAAGCCTTGCCGGACACCGAAAAGGATATTGTTCGTATTCTTGAACCATCTGTAGGCGTTGGCAACTTTCTGCCCCTAATTATCAAAAAATTCGAGGGAAAAAGAATAATCCTTGATGTTGTTGATATTGATGAACATAGTTTAGAATTCGATGAACTTATTTTAAAATATTACAACATTCCTGACACTTGTACTATCAATTATATTCACGGTGATTTTTTGCTTCATAATTTTGAGGACAAGTATGATTATATAATTGGAAATCCGCCTTTCTTCAAAATGAAATCCACTAACAAATTACTGAATATTTATCGTAGCAATGCGATTAACAAATCAACAACAAACATTTGCTCATTCTTTTTAGACAAGGCAATCAATCTCGGTAATTATATAGCTTTAATTTTTCCAAAGTTCTTGTTGAACACTCCTGAGTTTGCCCCTACAAGAAGTTATTTATCTAAAAAGGCTGTTGAGTGCATTATTGACTTTGGAGAAAAGGGATTCCCCGGAGTCCTTGTAGAAACCTTAGCAATTTTTATCAATAATCTTAGCCGCCCATCGATTACTCGAGTGGCTTCCATTACACACGGTAAATATATTTCTCAAACTCAAAAGTATATATTTGACGAAAAGCTTCCATATTGGATTATTTACCGTGATGAAATATTTGATTCAGTTTGTAAAAAACTTGATTTCAACGTTTTCAAAGTGTTTAGAGATAGACAAATTACTAATAAATTACTTTCTTCAACAGGAGAAATCCGTGTATTGAAATCTCGAAATATAAGTGCTGACGGAGAGCAAATTATAGATATCGAGGGCTATGATTCCTATATTTCACAAAATACTGCCAGCAATTTATCTGTCTATAGTTATTTGAATAGCGATGGAGTTTATCTTACGCCGAATATGACTTATAAGCCACGTGTTATTAAAAAACCAAAAGGATGCCTTGTAAATGGCTCTTTAGCTATATTAATTCCTAAGAAAAATACAATGCTCACAAAAGAGCAAATGGCGTTTTTTGCAACGCCCGAATATAGAGACTTTTATCAAGTCGCTCGAAATTATCAAACAAGGTCGTTAAATGTTGATGCCTGTTCGGTGTTTTTTTACGGCATATTAAGAGAAAAGCCCAAAAAAGCACCTATAACAGAAAAACTGGACGAAGAAGAAAATATTCAAATTCTATTTAGAAATTATACAAAGTGAGGATTTATTATGTTGACACAATAGGATATTATAGATTTTTGTAATCAACACGATTATGATATAAGAGAAAGTCATAACGGCAGATGGATTGACCAAAAGTGCACACCAGATGTTGTTTGGTCTATATCTGACTTTGTATTAGATTATATTGATACCGTCAACGAGTGTTTTACTGTTAAAGACATTTGGCAAAGTGAATATGCAAAGCAAACAATAGCTGAAACATATTCCAAACCGGGCACTGATGAAAGAACTGCGGAAAACGAATATGATAAGGTTTTCTCACAACCGCTTAGTATGCTCTGTTATGCGGGCATACTCAAAGATGTTTCGGAAACATCAAGGCATTTATATATTGTTGAAAATAGAGATGTTCTTGAATATATTGCCCGAAATGACGTGTATGCACTGCGATTTTTACAGTGCTATATTGAAAAAGTGCTAACAGACAGTGGACTAATTGATGTTTTTAACGATTTTTTCGAAAATCAAGATTCTGCACACTTTAATGCTATGAAACAAGCTTTTATTGATTTCTATCATAGCTATACTCCTGTAAAAAAGGATTACGAGCCTAAACGAATATTTACAAAGGTAGTAAACCCTCTTGCTTTCAGCAGGGACAAGTTAGGCTCTGAAAAAGGTCGAATGTCAAAACACAAAATAAATCGTTCCGATATGATGTATAATCAGGATAATTTTAGAGATGTGTATCGTGATAAGCCAAAAGATGTAACAAGACAAGAATGGCTTGCTACTCATCCCGATATTGATAGAAGAGATGGATATTTCGAACAGATGATGTCACGCTCCAAGAGACTGCTACGTGATTTTACAAATCAGTATAGAGAAAATATTTCTGAATTAACTATGTTTATTGATGGGCAGGATGATAATAACGCTCCGACACAGGCACACCACATATTTCCTAAAAATGAATTTCCTGAAATTATGCATTATGTTGAGAATTTGATAATGCTAACACCCAATCAGCATTATGGCTATGCCCACCCAAATAACAATACCCATATTGTAGATTTAGCAGCACAAAAAGTTTTACTTATTGCAAAAACTTATAGCATTCGTCAAAATCTTACAAGTGAGGTTGAAGAACATATTTTTGAGTTTTGTAAATTTTTGCAAGTGCTAAGTGTGGGATGGGATGATGAAAATGTTCTAGAAATAGCAGAGAACGATTATAATGATGTAATTCACGCTATAAATTATCATTATATAGCATAGTAAGGTGTTAAAAATGGGCAAAATGGCAATTAACAAAATAATATATTTTGATAAGGAAACCATTCAAAATATACTTCAAGAGCAAGAACACGGAAGCGTACTTCATACAACTGACATATCTACTTCTATAAAAAGTGATGGAAACATTGAGACTTCTGCTAAAGTGAATTTAAGCGTCCCTTTTTGGTCACGTTTGGGATTTCTTTTTAGTAGTAAATTAGCTGTTTCATATATTGCTAAAAGGGATAAAACTACAACAATTACCTCGACAGAAATCTCTGAATTTGAAAAAATAAAGCCTTGTCTAGAAGAAAAGAAAAATGTAGTTTTAGCTGATATCGAAAATTCTTCAACTTTTCTTCGAGTTGCTGGAGGTTATTTGAAAATAGTAAAAGGGGGAGTTGAGGGCGTTGATACCAATGAATTTAAAACTGTAATGGACAGCTATGATGGTTATGACACATATAAAATTAACGATAAAATTTATGTGCGCTTTAACAATGCTGCATTTGTCAGCAATTATAAAAGAAATGATATTTTAACCACGATGATGACACTCTACTGCATTCCTGTCGGGGAATTTCAAAAAGAGCGTTTTGACTTTTTAAAAGAAATCAGTAAAATGGAAAAGCTAATATCAACCGCTGGACAACCGCAAAGTTTAGCTGATGTGTATCCGTCAACAACTACTTTAAGCAAACAGCACAAAGAAGTAACAAATCAAGCAACAAGTGCAGACAAAGTTAAATTATATGACGTTGTGTATGCGTGCGTTTCAGTGGAGGATAAAGATGAACGCTAAGAGAAGCTATCATATCATTATCGGGTCAAAGGCTTTTTTTGATTCAAATTTACCATTATTTGATGAAGATGACGATGTGCATGGTTTTTTAGAGCTTGTAAAATTATCAGATGTTGCGAAGCAGAATAAAATCAATATGGAATTTGACACGCCGATTCTTATACTAAAAAATGATAATTATCACGGTATCGTCGATGCTGCACACGATAGACTCGGGGAACTCATTGAAGAATTAACTGCTTCCGATGCAGAAATATATATTCATAATCCGCCTCAAGTACTTTATGATTATTTGAAAAGCCAACACAATCGTGATATCATTGAACTCGATATATTAACTCAAAAATATATAATAAACAAAAATTCATCTGAATTTGCCAAAAATATACAAGAAATTTCTGAGCATATTATAGGACAAGAAAATGCTATTAACGAAATCAGCAAAAGTTTATGGTATCTTACATCTGTTAACAGAAGTAAACCGTATGTTATAATGCTATATGGCAATAGTAGTCTTGGCAAAACTGAATTGGTGCGTGAGGTTGCCGACAAGTTTTTTGAGGGGAAGTTTTACGAAAAACATTTATCTATGTTTAAAAATAACAACTACTCCGAATATTTCTTTGGAGATGCACCAAATAGAAAAAGCTTAGGATATGACTTATTAGAACGAGAATCAAATTTAATTTTCTTTGATGAACTTGATAAATGTCCGGAGCATTTTTATTCTGCATTTTACACGTTATTTGACAATGTATTATTTAAAGATGCTAACTACGATGTTGATGTATCAGGGACACTTATAGTACTCACTTCAAATTATCATTCCGAAGAAGAAATGAAAAAGAACTTGGGCCTTCCTATTTACTATAGAATTGATAAATTTATACACTTTGATGATTTTTCCTGTGATACAATTCATTCTATCGTTATGAATGAAATTTTATCACGCAAAGAAGAATATCAGGACAGACTTAGTCCTGAAATGATTTATGCTGTGGTTAGCCCAGTAATTAGTACACAAGGTGAAAACGCTCGTACTATTAAATATAAGGTGCAACAAGTGATAGAAGAGTTGCTTTTTGAGGATGTTTTAAAATTTCCTTCCAAAGGCAATAATAACATTGAAACGGTAACCAATTAGGAGAGAAATAAAATGTCAAATGGAATAGTGTACATATTAACAAACCCTTGTCTTGACGGCTGGGTAAAAATAGGTATGACGGAACGCAATGATATTGAAAAAAGATTGCAAGAGTTAAACTCTCCTACCAATATTCCTCTGTCATATCGTTGCTATGCAGTATATGAAGTGAATAACCCCCTTGAAGTTGAAAAGAGAATTCACAGCATTATCGATAGAGTTGACGATTCATTACATGCAAGGGAGCAACTTGATAATGGTCGTATTAGGGAAAGAGAATTTTTCAAAATATCGCCTGAAACAGCATAGGGTGTTTTCAAGGATATAGCAATTTTAAGAAATGACCTTGAAAACCTTAAGCTATATACTCCAACCCTTAGTCAATCTCAAGAAGAAGAATTGGCTGAAAGTAGAACAAAACGTTCCAACAATTCTTTTAAACTACTAAATATTAAAATTGGAGAAAGAATCAATTTCTTATACGATGAAAATATTGTTGCAAAAGTGTCCAGTGATAAAAATCGGGTCGAATTTAATGGTGAAACTTATTCTGTCACGGCTTTAGCTATTAAAATATTGGTTGAAAAATATGGCTGGGCGGAAAATTCACACGTTAATGGTTGGAGATACTTTACTAAAGACGGGTTAGCATTAAGTGATTTGCGTGATAGGATAGAATCGACCGAAACAGATGAGTAAAGTACATCATTGAATATTGCATTTTTCGAGACAATTTGATATACTACACTTGCTCCAAAGCCGCACTAAGCTATTCCCATGGGAAATAATATTAGTTTTGCAATGATAAGAATAGAATATTTGTGGCAACATTTTGGCAACAAAAAATTGGATAGCGTATGCTTTACCGATAATTCAAATAATATAAATACTCTCTGATAAATCTCATAAACAAAAGTGTTTAAGATTGGTTTACAGAGAGCGAGTGGGAATAATAAAATCTTAAACAATTAACTCCCGAAACCCTGCAACAAAGCGGGTTTCGGGAGTTTTCTTTTTCGGCTTGATAACAATTTGATAACAGGAAATTGACTTCAATTACTGCGAGATACCGATGGCTTACGAGTGTCGCCACTTAACACTCGGATCTTCTCCCGCAGTGCTTGGCCAGTTCAATTTCCATTCCATATATTCGGACTTGCTGATAATTCCTTCGGCAAGTTCTTTTTTTCGTAATGCCCATTCTTCAAAGAATTCATCAAGCAAAAAATAATTAAATTGAACGGCTTTATGTGTTTCATCAGGATATTCTTCGTCAGGAACATCATGAATAGTAATTCTGTAATGCTCGTCAAGGTCAAAGAGTGTAAACATTACATCCTCTGCCGCATAGTTATAAGGCTCATAAAGTGAACGGAAATTAACCTCTAATGCGTCAGCGATTTTGATAAGTAACTCTTCTTTCGGCTTTCTTGTATTTGATTCATACTGAGCAATGCGAATATCCGCCGTCTTTTCATCAAAGCCCACAAGTTTACCAAGCTCTTTTTGAGTTAAGCCACGGAATTGACGAACTCTTTTTATTCTATCTCCAACAGCCATAATGCTCTCCTTTCACAATCTGTTAAGCACATCATAGCATATTTGTTTAGGACAGTCAAGAAAGGCTAAACAAAAAAGTTAAATAATTTGTTAAAAAGAGTTTACATAAACAAAAATGTTTAGTATAATACGAATTAAACAAATATGTTTAATGTGGAGGAAAGAGAGGTGATTTTATGAAAAACCGATTTATGAGAGTAAACGAAGTAGCTGAAGCATTAGAGGTATCCGATCCCTATGCGTACAAAATTATACGCAAGCTGAACGAGGAGCTTGAAAGCGAGGGTTATCTGACTGTTAAAGGCAGAGTTAACAGAGATTACTTTTATGAACGAATTTACAGCAAAGGAGGTGAAAAATAATGCCTGTATTCAGGAATGAATCAAACGGAACTTGGTATGTCATGGCAAGATATGTTGATTGGCAGGGCAACCACAAACAAAAATGCAAGCGTGGCTTTAAAACAAAGCGTGAAGCATTAGAGTGGGAGCGGGTGTTCCACCTGCAGCAGAGCGCAGATATGGATATGAGTTTTGAAAACTTTGTTGATATATACAAGAACGATATACGCTCACGAATCAAGGAAACAACTTGGCTGACAAAGGTTAATATTATTGATAAGAAGATACTTCCGTATTTCGGCAAAAGAAAAATCAGCGAGATACAGACAAAAGAGGTTATCGCTTGGCAAAATGATTTGCTTCAGCAGAAGGACAAAACCGGAAAGCCATATTCTGAGTGCTATCTCAAAACAATTCATAACCAGTTTAGCGCAATCTTCAATCACGCTGTAAGGTTCTATGCTCTCCGTACAAATCCCGCTGCGAAAGCGGGTAATATGGGAAACGAAAAAAGAAAGGAAATGCTTTTCTGGACAAAGGAAGAATACCTGAGATTTGCAGATGTGATGATGGATAAGCCCGTATCATATTACGCATTTGAGATGCTCTACTGGTCTGGGATGCGTTTGGGTGAGCTGCTTGCATTAACACCGAGTGATTTTGATTTTCAAAACAGCACGGTAACCATTAACAAGTCCTATCAGCGTTTACACGGCGAGGATGTGATTACCACGCCGAAAACAAAAAAGAGCAATCGAATAATTAAGATGTCGGAATTCCTTGCGGAAGAAATGCAGGAATATATTAAAATGCAATATGAGATTGAACCGACGGACAGACTGTTCCCAATTTCAAAAAGCTATCTTCACAGAGAAATGGAAAGAGGTTGCAAGGAAACAGGGTTACAAAAAATCCGCATTCACGATTTACGTCATTCCCATGTTTCACTTTTGATTGAACTCGGTTTCTCAGCAGTAGCGATTGCAGACAGACTCGGTCACGAAAGCATAGAGATAACTTACCGCTATGCACACCTGTTCCCGTCAAAGCAAAATGAAATGGCAAACAAATTAAACCATGAAAGGAGTGCTTAATATGTCAGCGAAGAATTTAGACAAACACAACCGTTGGAGAAGCAAGACAGTAGCATTTCGTATGTCTCCCGAAGAAGCAAATACCCTTGACGAATTCGTTAAGCTCTCGGGATTAACAAAGCAGGATTATTTGATTGACAGAGCGCTGCAGCGTGATGTTAAAGTGCAGGGTAATCCAAGAGTGTATAAGGCGCTGAGAAATGAGTTGATAAGCCTCTGCGATGAGCTGAAAAGAGTGGAGACTGTCAGTCATGTTAACGATGATTTCTTAAGCGTGATGAATATGGCGCTGACGATACTGTCTTGTATGAATGAGGTGTCTTAATGAGTTCGAGATGTCTTTGCCTCGCAGAGCGCAATGCACTTTTGATGTGAAGTGTCAAAAGTGCCATTGCGTTACTCTTGACAAGAGTAACAGAAGCTAGGGAACTTGAACTTATTGAGATAATAATATTATGAAAGGCAGATGAAGTAATCATGTATTTATCAAGCATCAGTATCGAACTCGGTATGGGCATTTTGGATCACAACAATCGTAAATTTATCGCCGAAAATGTTGACCGAGAACGAACGAAAAACAATGTAGAATTTAAAAATATTTCCCTTGAAGAAGCGTATCATATTCTCTTTGATAATGCTCTTCAAAGATACAATGACCGGCAAAAAAGAGCCGACAGAAAGATAGGCAACTATCTTGAACATATACAAAAAAGCAAACAAGAAAAGCCCTTTTATGAGATAATTGTTCAGGTTGGCAATCACAACGATATGGGTATTGGTTCTCGAAATGAGCCCATAGCAAAAGCAATTTTAGAGGACTATATGCTCTCCTTTGAAAAACAGAACCCGTACCTGTTTGTGTTCAATGCTACGCTCCATATGGATGAAGCAACGCCCCATCTGCACATTGATTTTATTCCCTTTACTACCGACAGCAAACGTGGATTAGATACCCGAGTTTCTATGAAACAGGCACTTGAAAAGCAGGGCTTTCGTGGCACCGGCAGGAGCGATACGGAAACAATGGCGTGGTTACAATCCGAAAAAGAATCACTTGCGAGTATTATGGAACGTCACGGCGTTGAGTGGGAACATCAGGGTAATGAGCGCGAGCATCTCTCTGTTCTGGAATACAAAAAGAAACAACGGAGTAAGGAAGTTGTGGAGCTTGAAAATGAAATTAAATCATTAATAACGACTGCAGAAGATCTAACAGCAACGGTTGATAGGGTAACAGATATATCTAACAATGAGGCGTTTGAAAAGGAATTCACACTCCCCGAACCTCAACGTATAGAATCTGCAAAGAGTTACAAGAACCGCATTGAGAGTATGTTCAACAAATTAAAAGCGTTTGTTAAAAACGTATTTATTGATTTAATGAAGGCAAGAAGACTGAACGCAGAATTGTATAGCAAGAATACGAGTTTAGGTTTTGCCAACATTGACTTGCAAAACTCAAACCGTCATTACCAAAAGGAAAACTTGAAGCTACGCAAGCAGTTGACCGACTACCGCTTGTTACGAAATGTACTCGGCAAACAGCAGGTTGATCAAATACTTGAAGCAGCAAAACGGCCAAACAGAAAAGAAAGGATAAAGAATTATGAACAAGACTTTTTCAGATAAGAACAATGGTATTGATTATACACTGGTTGGGGAGGTTTACCTCCCTAACCTGATCTCAACCGAGACAAATTATGAGATTGGAGTATGGGGACAACGGCATCTTGAATATATCAAAAGCCATCGCAAGGTTTTCTATACCTCATTGCTAACGAACTGCAAACTTAACTCATACTTGCACGATGTTGACATTAGAGCAACAGAAATGTATGACCGCCTTATAAAGCAGCTCAAAGACCAGCAAGGCATTACAGAACAGCTCAAATCAAAAGACATGATGGCTTGGGTACAGGTTATGAATAACATCTCAAATCAGGCAAGAGAGATTGTGAATAACGAGGTTATTTATACAGACTAAAGAGTACGGCAGGTTTTAATCCTGCTGTTTTTTTACATAATGATTTTTTGGAGTATTTGGACTATAATAATTAACTATATACTTATTTGCAACTATATGTTATAATAAAACAGTTAAAAAAATAATTCTCAAGATATATGGTGAAAAAATGAACTATCAAGAGGCGAAACAAGCTTTAACAGCGTTAATCAATCGTTATAATGAAACATTACGAAATCAGCGCCAAGAAAACATTAGCGAAGAAACTATACGTGCGTGGATAAATGAATTCTTGAGTGTTTTTGGTTGGGACGTTCAAGATACACATCAAGTAATGCAAGAAAAAGTTCTTAGGGGCGAAGCTAGAGAACGACTTAATACAATACATTCAAGACACAGAAAGCCAGATTATACTTTAGTTAACCATGGTATTATTAAGAGCTTCTTGGACGCAAAAGATTTGGATGTAAATATCTTTGATAGTTGTGAAACGGCGTTTCAAATTCGCTCTTATGGATGGTCAGCACAAGTTCCTTGTGCTTTTGTAACTAATTTTGAGCAGTTTGTTATTTATGATACTCGATTTGTTCCTAATGTTGACCAGACAGCAGATTTCGGTACGATTAAAATTACGGTCGATGAGTATATTGAGAAATTTGATTTGCTCTATGATCATCTTTGCAAAGAGAAAATTTATGCAAATCGCCTTTTTGAAATATATGATGTTGAGCCGATTGAAGGAGAAAATCGTTTAGATAAACGCTTTACGTCTACATTATCGGATTTTCGAATAAAGTTGGCACAAGCAATATTAGAGGATAATGACACTATAGATAATAACGAGATGCTTAATTATTATGTTCAAGTTATTATTGATAGAATCATATTTATTCGAGTTTGTGAGTCAAAGGGAATTGAAGAGCCTGAGAGACTGAAAACTTTTTTAAGTTCTCCAAATGGTTTTTGGAACACTTTCAAAAACTGTTGCTATATGGAATTCTATGAGCACTATGATGGAGCAATGTTCAATAGAGACAACACTTTTAATTCTCTAAAGATTGATGATAACATATTCTCTGATTTTATTAATCAGTTTTACTATCCATATCCGTATAAATTTGATGTTATTCCAATTAAAACTATTGCTAATATATATGAAGAATTCTTAGGTAAGCAAATAATCGTTACCGAAAATGAAGCTAAAGAAGAGTTAAAAAGTGAATACATTAAAACGAACGGAGCTATTTGTACACCAGAGTATATTGTTGACATCATTCAAGCCAACACTATTAAACTAGATAGTATAAATACTGTAAATGAATTGTTTAGCACAAAAATTCTTGACCCTTGTTGTGGTTCGGGCGTGTTTCTTGTTTCTTGTTATGAAATGTTAGCAAGAAAACTTGTTTCTATATTGGATGAAAGTGATACAGAACAAGTAGAATTTGAAAACTATAGTTTTGTCAGTGATGGACATCGATATTTAACTGTTGAAGCTAGAAGAGATATAGTTATCAATTGTATTTATGGAGTTGACATTGATGGGGCAGCGTGTGAAGTTGCAAAAATGTCTTTAGCGTTGAAAATTGTTGACGGTACAAATCCATTGATATGGGAGGAAACGGGAATATTTGGAGATAGAATCCTAAGAGACATATCAAATAATATTTGCACTGGCAATACACTAGTATCAACAGATATAGACATCGATCCAACGGAAATTTTGGATGTTAAACCTTTAGATATCCAACAAGAATTCTCGTCCGTTTTTGAGAATCGTGGGGGTTTTTCATATATTGTTAGCAATCCTCCTTATGTTGAAACAAAGCATTTTAAAAACGCTAATCCAAAAGTTCACGCATATTTATCAAGGAAGTATGAATCGTTTGAAGGTAAGGCGGATTTAGCTATTCTGTTTATTGAAAAGAGCTTATCTTTAATTAATAATACAGGAAAAATTGGATTTGTTATTCAAAAAAGATGGTTTAAAACCAATTATGGAAAGAAAATCCGGAATATTATAAATAGTTCAGGTTTACTGGAATCACTTGTTGATTTTAAGTCAACAAGTATATTCAAGAGAAGGATGACATACGTTGCTGTTATTGTTTTAAGCAATCAGAACAACGAAAATGTTAACTACTATAACGTTTTAGATGAACCTACAACTATTATTAATAAAATTGAAAACATCGGCGCAGTTGGTTATATTGAAGAGAATCAGCCCACAATTGTACCGCACTATTGTGGCTTTAGAAGTTGGACATATGATTATTCCGATATTGAGTTAATAAAGGAAAGATTATCGACCGAGATTGGTACACTTAAAAATTATCCAAACTTGGACATTAAAGACGGTATTCAAGCGCTATGGAAGCGAATTTATCATTTGACTAATGTTGAAATTAATGGAGATGTTGCCATAGGCACAAACTTAATTGGTGAACGGGTTGAGATCGAATCTTGCTTGCTACGAAAAGTGATATACAATAGAGAATTCTATCCGTTTAAACCAATTGCAGAAGATGCTTACTGTATATTTCCTTATTATGGAAATACAACTAACCCCATCCTGTATTCAACAATAAGAGCATCGTACCCGTTACTTTACGACTATTTAGAAAGTCACAAACAGCTTATAACTTTTAATGTTAGATGTAGAGATGGCGAGTACTGGCATACATTTACACGTGAGCATAACCACACATTGTATGACTGTCCAAAAATTATTATTCCTATGACTGCGAGAGATGCTATTGCAACAGTTGTTGAGAATGAAGGTTTCTATATGGATAACTCAAATGTATGGTTTATCAAAGTAGATAATGTCAATTTTGAAACTTTAATAGCTATTGCGTGTATTATAAATTCAACGCCATTTACTGTAATGGCAAAAGCTGGCGCTAATCCTCAATCGGGCGATTATTATAAATTAAATAAACAATTTTTAAATCCTGTTCCATTTCCTAATGAAAAACTTGTTGCTAATGAAGATGGCTGTGTAGAATTCTTAAACAACTGTTATAACTCTATTGTTGAATTGCAAAGAGAATATATTAATGCAACACCAGTTAACAAAGCGGTAATAAAAAGAACATTAGAACAAAAATGGAGCGAACTCGACATTTATTGTTATAGACTATATGATCTCACCGAAGAAGAAATTGCTAAAATCAATGGAATTGGTAGAACGGTTAGTCGAATAGATTTATTGAATGGTGCAAATTAAAATGAAAGTTTTTGATTATTTTAGAAACTTAATATCAAAGAGCCAAAACACTTCTGAATTAGAGAGAATTATTGTTAATGCTTTTATAATAAGCAATTCTATTAATGTCACCAGCTCTACAAAGATTGTGTCATATTTGAATCAAGTTGATCTAGATTCAACATTGTCTATTTTGACAGAGATTTCTAATGAAGGTTTGACGTTCTCATTAGATGACTTAATACAAGTTTTTGAAATACTTGTTCCTTCTTCTGAAAGAAAAGATAAGGGTGTAGTTTATACACCTGTTTCTATTGCTGAATACATTGTTAAAAACACTATTGGAAACAAAAAACTCTCCAAGATTTGCGATCCTTCATGTGGATGTGGAGTTTTCCTTATTGAGTCAGCTAAACAAATTTCACAATTAAATGGAATATCATACAAAGAATGCTTTGAAAAGTACATATTTGGCGTTGATATTGATTCTGATGCAATAAGAAGAGCAGAGATATTATGTTCGTTGTTTTTATTATTAAACGATGAAGATGATAATGTGGAGTTTAATTTCTATTGTGGAGATATGCTATCAAAAAAAACTTTTAAGAAGTTAAAGATGACAGCAGAGGGTTTTGATTGCGTTTTAGGAAATCCACCTTATGTGCGCAATAGGAATATTCCAGAAAAAACAAAGCAACATTTCTCACAATGGGAGACAACAAAAGCCGGAAATGTTGACTTGTATATACCATTTTTTGAAATTGGCATTGAACTATTAAACGGAACTGGTAGTCTAGGTTTCATAACCCCAAATACTTATCTGCAGTCAATTAATGGGAGAAGCCTAAGAAGTTACTTGAAATGTAGTAGTTTTAATCTTGAAATACTTGACTTTAGAGACTCTCAGATTTTTGAGAAAGTCACAAGTTATACATGTATAACAATTATAAACAAATCAAAATCGGATGGATTGATCAAATACGCTAGAATCCAAGATGCCAACCAAATCAACCAACATATAGAGACGTGTTATTTGATGTCATCTTTTGAAAGCAATGCTCCTTGGAGAATGTGTGATGCAATTACGGATGAGAATATAAAAAAAATAGAAAGTATCGGTACACCACTCGCTAATTGGAAAATAAGAAATGGTATAGCGACATTGAAAAATGACTTGTTTATTTTTTCTCCACTTAGTGAAGATTCGCATTGTTTCAAAAGAAGTTATAAAGGGAAAGAATACCTTATTGAAAAAGATTGTTGTATAAAAATCGCAAAGCCAAACACTATCAAAAATGAAGTTGAATTAGAAGAAAAAGCAGAATTTGCAATTTATCCGTATTCTATTAAAGATGGAAAGATAGAGGTAATTGAAGAAAATACATTTAAGAGAAAATATCCGAATGCTTATGACTTTCTTTATGAAAATAAAGAAGAACTTGAAAGCAGAGATAAAGGCAAAGGCAATTATCCCGTTTGGTATGCTTATGGCAGAACGCAGGGATTAAACAATCAAGGATATAAATTATTGATTCCATATATGAGTGGAGAAGCCATAGCAGTATTATCTCTTGATCCAGAATTACTTTTCTATTGTGGATATGCAATAATATCAGACAACATTGATGAATTAAAGCTGCTTAGATTGTTCTTAAAATCAAAAATCTTTTGGTATTATTTGTGTAAAACCAGTAAACCTTATGCTAAAGGTTATATGTCATTAGCAAAAAACTATATTGCTGGTTTTTCAATACCAGAGTTATCAGAAGACGAAAAAGAGGAATTGTTTAATATAGACAATCAAAAAGACAGAGATGTTTGGATATGTAATAAGTACAATATTGATATTAATGCTTTAGTATTATAAAATGTGTTTTATGTAAATGGCTGTCTTTTTTTTCTGAGACAGCCATTTATGGTATGATTTGTTATTATTTATGATTAAATGAGGAATAACGATGGACAGCGAAATAATTGAATTAGTAAAAAAATGGTTTAATAAAACCGAGGATTGGCAAAAGGATTCATTTGTTAGTATTTGGAAGGGTTCTAATATAGATACAATTAAAGAACGGGCATATAAATTAGCTTTAAAAGAACACAACATAGAATTTTGTGCTTATTCAGCCGATGTTACTTTTCCAAAAGACATTGACAAAATGGGTAAAGATATAACTCATACTGCATTATTAGAAATTTCTGATGTAAAAGGGGTATGTGCGCTTGCACCAACAAAATCTTTGAACTTTGGTTTGGGCTTAAACATTGTGTACGGAGAAAACGGGTGTGGAAAATCGTCTTATGTAAAAATACTCAAAAAAGCGCAAGATCCAAAAAGCTCAATTAACATTTTTGGAAATATTTATTCAGAAGGAGAAAAGACGAAACCCTCCGCAAATCTAGTATTTGATTATGACGGTATTAAGAGTACGGATCCATGGTCTTTGACTAGCAAAAAATCACATCCAATACGAATTTATGACACGCAAATAGCCAAACAATTTGTTGAAGAAAAAAATGATGTCATATACGAACCTAAATTGTTACAGGTATTTTCTGATCTCGCCAAAATAATTGAATATGTAAATGTTCGGTTGAGCGAGCAGGTTTCAATTCAAGAATCTATTTTAACTATACCTCCGGAATCTGTTAATGAATGTAGCAGAATTATAGAATACATAAATTTAAAAAATTCAGAAGAAGCGAATAGGTTCAAAGAAACTATATGCTTTTCGCCAGAGAGTAAAAAAGAATTAGAAACTCTTACAACCGCTCTTACAGACAATGATCCTCAGGGAACTCTAAAACAATTATCAGCAAGAAAAAAATATTTAAACGGATTATTTGATGAACTGAAGAACTTTTCTGTAAAACTTGATGATAGTTTTATTGAAAAGTATAAACAACACAGAAAAAAGCAAATTGAAACTAAAGCGGCATATGATGATTTTATCAAAAAATCTAGAGATGTATCTATTTTTAAGGGTCTGGGTTCAGTTGAATGGGTAAATCTTTGGAAATCAGCTAAAAGTTATATAGAGTATATTTCTAATATAGATGAAGAAGATAAGGACAAGGCAAATAATTATTGTGTTTTATGTCAGCAAGAATTATCAAAAGAAGCGCTCGAAAAGAAACAATCCCTTAATGAGTTTTATGAGTCAAAGTTAAAAATTGAATTTGAAAATGCAGATAATGAATATAAAAATTTGGTTCAAGAAGTTTCGGAACTGATTGGACGCTTAAATAAATCTGAAATTCAACTTGGTTTAGAATCCAATGCTATACCTGGCGAAGTATCTGTCAAGGTTCTTGAATTTGTTGACTCTTTATATTCCAGAGCAAAGTGGATTTATGAATACGATGAAGATAGTGATAATCCACCTGAAAATGTTGATGTAAAAACTATTACCAACTATTGTGAAAGTGTGTTTGATGAAATCGACACCAAAGCATCATCGTTAGATAGATTAATAAATGATTATGATGAACAGCACAAAAGATTTTTAGAATTAACGGCAGAAAAATGGCTTTGTGATAATCAAAGCAATTTAGACATTAAAATCAAAATATTTGCTTTAAATAATCTTTTGTCAAAAGCAAAAACAAATATGGTAACGACATTAAAAAAGAATTTATCGCAGATAATGATCACAGAAGCATATGTTGAACGATTTAAAAACGAGTTAAATATGATAAGTTCGAATCACTCTATAAATGTTGAATTGATACAAGGTGCTACAAAAGGAAAAGTTTACCATAAGGTTGCCTTGGTTGGTGCAGTAGAAAAGCGTAGCACCGAAGAAATACTTAGTGAAGGTGAGTATCGAGCAGTTTCTATTGCTGCTTTTCTTGCCGATTTATCTGCATGGAATGTTAATCAAGCGTTTATTTTTGATGATCCTATTAATTCATTGGATCAAAACTATGAAGATAACATTGCTAATAGATTGGTGCTTTTGGCTGGAGAAAGACAGGTTATAGTTTTTACACACAGGTTAGCATTTGCTGAAAAGTTAAACAGACTTGCACAGTCAAAAAACAATGTAGCTAAAGCAAAAGGAACATCCAAAACTGAGATCAACTACATAAAACTTGCAAGAAAACCACTTGGAGATCCAGATTACCAAAATGATTTTGCTAGTTATAAATTGGATTCAAAATTAAACAGTTTAGACGGACCTATTAAAAATGCCGAAAACGCTCAAAAAGTTGGAGATCATTCAACTGCGGATATGTTACTAAAAGGTTTGTGTAGCACCCTAAGAGACATTATCGAGAAGAGTATTGAAACAACATTGTTAAATAATATTGTTTCTAGATATGAGCAAAACATTTCCTCTGAGAAAATACGCTATTTAAAGGCAATAACTGAAGCAGATGTTGATTTTATTAATGGAATGATGACTAAATACTCAAAATATGATCATTCCCACTCGGACGAAGCGCCTGTTCCGTTGCCTTCAATTGATGAATTCAAAAATGATGTTAAAGCAATTCATAATTGGTATACAGAGTTTAAATCCCGATTAAAGAAATATGATAAAAAATAATGATTGATATACATTTAGAAGATCTTTTTGAGGGTGGCAATAAGATACCATTGCTACCCTCATTTTGACGTTTTGAAATGTAGTATTCATGCGGGTTTCAGAACCCCTAAATGCTTACTACTACATGTTTAATTCTTTATATGATTTTACGAATAATCTTGCGTTACTATACTGTGTATGCTATAATAAACTTGCTGATAGGTTGTGAAATATTATGGCTGTTATCAAGGTTGATAACAAAATGATAACAGTATATCGGCAACGATGGATAATATGGATACATCAAATAATCAAGAACAAAAGAAGATAAAATTTCTAAACAAAAAAGTTTAGAAGCACATCTTTGTTGCAGAGTGGGAGTAGTTTCCCTTGGTTTAGATGTGCCGAAAAGCCCAGTATTTATGCGCCTTTCGGGACTTGGCACTTTTCGGGTAACCGTTTTTGCAACACTTTTGCAACACTTTTTTTCAAAAACGTGTTTTCGGGCAGATGAAATAGTCCCTGCCGGGTTACAAGTTAAACATAATTTTGCACATATTAAAAGGCTACCACCTCATTTTGAGGCGGTAGCCTTTTGTATAATTGTATTCTAATTGTTTAAATGAAAATATCTATAATATCATCGATGTTTTCTATAATATAATCGGGTCTTTCATTTTTGCTTTTTACATATTGTATTTTAGCAAAGCCCTGACGCACCCAAACGGTTCTCATTCCTAACTTCTTTGCTGGAACTATATCATTGTCAAGTCTATCGCCTATCATAACGGCTTCGTTTGGCTTACAATTTGCTTGTGCAAGTGCTATATTGAAAATTTCAAAATCAGGTTTATCGTAGCCTACTTCAGCAGAGGCAACAACCACATCAAAATATTTGCCAATGCCCCAATTATCAATTCTCTTTTGCGTTCCTGCTATCTGATTTGCTATAATACCAAGCTTATATTTTTTCGACAATTTATCTAAAACCGCTACAGTATCGGGATAAAGTCTTTCAAGTTCGCCAAACCACCTTGGAATTTCAGCACCGCAATATTGAGCGGCTGCTTTAACGGCATATGAATCAGTTTTGGCAAACTCATTAATTTTAGCGTAAAATTCATCTTTATCAATATTGTTATTTTCGATGATAACATCACATCGTTTCTTTATACACTCGGTTTCATCAACCAATGTTGAACCTAAATCAAAAAATAACCATTTAATATTAGTCATAAGAGAGCCTCGTAATTTTTTAGCTTTTCAAAAAAGATTTAATTTTTTATCATTTTCATCAAGCGCCTGCTTCTGTATTTTAAATATCTAAAATCGATTTTTTCGAGAGTTTTGTACCACAAAAGTTCATTGAACAATGCGTATAATTCAACTTTAACATTGCAATTTTTTGTCGTTTTAATCTTACTTTTATAAATCTAATAGAGATGTAAGCTTTTGCCTGCACCAAGACAGCCTATAACCATAACCTTTTTGTAATTAAACATAACTTTCCCTCCAAATGAGAATTTATAACAATTTCTGCGTTCGGTATTGGAACAGTTATTTTTCGGTGTCAGCCGATGTTGTTAGTTTCTGACTAAACTATATCATATGTACAGTCGTTTGTCTATATGTAATGCTAACGATTGAGTTTTAGAAATCCGAATGAAAACAAAACGGCAAATACAATTTTTGAGAAAAATGACCTACAAGCCGTTGGGAACTATTCATTTACCATATTTGCAACATATATTGCAACACGAGTGATGATAAAGGAAATAACACCGCAAAAAATTACCTCAAAACAGTGCAAAAATGGCTTAGAATAGATATAAAATAGTACAAATGATAATCTCGGAAAAGAGTGGGAATAATTTCTCACCGCTGAAAAAGCCTGTAATTATGCGGTTTTAGCCGTTTGAATGCCCTTTGTGGCAACATTATTTGAATTATTGTAAAAGTAAAGAGCTATCAGATTTTTTGAAAGTCCGATAGCTCTTTTTGCTGATTATAGAAATCTATTTAGTTAAATAATTGTTTAAGATTTTATGGTTAACTGAAAACACAGAAGCCTTGAAGAAAAATGTTATATCGGAGTTGCAAAGGGGCTTTTCAACCGGCATGGTGTATGCCGATATTGCAAGAAATATCAGTAATTGGGAAACAGCCGATTTAAACCGTTCAAAGCGAATAGCAAGAACGGAAGGGCATCGTGTGCAATGTAAAGCGGATTTAAATTGTGCTTATCGTGCAAGGCAAATGGGATGTGATACCGTTAAGCAATGGAATGCAGTCCTTGATGGCAAAACAAGAGAATCGCATAGGCTTGTAGATAAAGAATGGCGAGAACTTGAAGAACCTTTTTCAAACGGTTTGATGTACCCTAAAGAGCCGGGTGCTCCCGCAGCTGAAAGGTGTAATTGTCGTTGTATTCTTGACGATGTACCGAGATGGTATGTTGAAAAGGGTGGTGGTCGGTATCGCAGGGATAATAATACAGGCGAAATTATCAAAGCAAGCAATTATCAAGAATGGAAAGAAAAATACTATTCTGCTATTGATAACTTGAAGAAGGATGCTATAATAAATAATAGCTTGAAGTCTTATAAAAATGTTTTTACAGATAAAAAAAGTAAAACTCAAAGTGTTGCTTGATGATGGTACGAAGGTATATGTTACAGATAATAAGGTTGAAAGCGAAGCAATACTGCATGCCGGAACAAAGTACAAATTGATTGATACAAACAGGCTGATGGATTTAAAGGGTGATTCTTGGCTTGAAATAATAAGAATAATTAAGTAGGTGATATGATGACAGAAGAAGAAAAAGCAAAAAGAAGATTTTTTATGTCTGAAGATGCAAGAACTGTGTTTATTCCGCCTTGTGCTGTCTGCAAAAATGTGGATGGACTGAATTGCAAGGCATTAAAGGGCAGACGTCCTGAAAAATATTATATGGATGATAATCCTGATTTTCAGAAATGTCCTAAATTCGATTTTAATCCAAATGCGTTTTATGCAGACAAATATAAGGAATTATCAAAGCATTATAATTGGTAAGCATCCACATATTGATTGTGGATGCTTTTCTTATGCCAAAATTTAATATTGTTGAATGAAGCGCTTTGCAATTATGCAAGGTGCTTTTTATGCTTATGCAATTAAGCTTGCTCTTTTGGAAGTGTTACAAGCATAACCGTGCCGTTATCCGAGCTTTCTTCAATTTTTATTGCACCCTTGTGGAGCAACACAATTTCCCAAACAAGCGATAATCCAAGACCTACTCCGCCGTGCGCTCTGCTGCGTGATTTGTCAATGCGGAAGAAAGGCTGGAAAATACTTTCTCTGTATTGTTCCGGTATGCCGTGGCCGTTATCACGCACACGTATCAAAATCTTATCTTTATTATCGCAAACGGAAATATGCACTTGCGCATTTGCGCGATTATATCGTATGGCATTTTCCGTCAGGTTAAATATCAATCTGTAAATCAAGGTGTCGCTGCCGATTATTGTGCCGTTGCCGTCATAATTAAGGGCAATTCCTTTTTCCTCCGCAATCGGCTCAAGATCGGTTATGATTTCTTCTATCATTGGGGCAAGCTCGATTCTGTCGTTGCAGGGCACAGAGCGCAGCTCGCTCATTTCAAGCAATGTTTTTGTCATTTGAGACATTCGCTCGGTTTGCTCTTGCAATAGCTTTAAAAACTCTGCCGTTTCCGGCTGCACATCGGGATGCTCTGCGGCAAAAAGTTCAATTTGCGCCTGAGTCAGCGCAAGGGGAGTCCGCAATTCATGAGCCGCATTTCCCGTGAATTGGCGCTGTGCCGAAAAGCCCTCATCAAGCCGCTTGATCATGCTGTTGAACGATTTGCTGAATTGCTTGAATTCGGGAAGCACATCCTCGCTGATTTGCACATCCGCAAGATTGTTTGGCTGCACATTTTCAACCTGAGCGGCAAAGCTGCGAAGCGGCTTTAATGCACGGCCGCTTACGAAATATGCAAGCACACCGCCCAGCAGAGTAACCGCCGCCGTTATATACCAATTTGTTGTGCCGAAGGATTGCTGTGCTCCGCTTACGATAATAGTAACCTCATTATCAAGATTTTCGCTTTGCGGGTCAAATGCTCCCGGCTCGCCGCCGTCAATATCGCTGTAAGCCGAAATGCCGTTTCCTATTGAATCCATATAATGCTTGCCGGAATATCCTATCAGACAATTCATCAGCACACATGTTATGCAAATTAAAATAGCCGTCATTATGGTTATGCGCCATTGCAAAGATAGCTTTTTCATTTTCTTTCCTCCATAACATAGCCTTCGCCTATGCGATTGTGTATGGTGTCATATCCCATGGCGGCACGCAATTTCTTTCTCAAAGCCGAAATATGCACTCTTATTGAATTGCTGAAATTATCAACGCTGCTGTCCCAAACATGCTCAAGAAGCTCCTCTTGGCTTATCGGGCGGCCTTGGTTAAGCATAAGATATTCAAGTATTCCCGTTTCTTTTCTGGTTAAAGACAGGGCTTTACCGTCCACGGCGCCTTTGCGTGTTTTTGTGTTAAATGTAAGCTCTCCGCAGGTTAAAACAACATCGTTTTGCGTAAAGCGCCTGAGCGTCAGGCTGCGAATTCTTGCAGCAAGCTCGTCTAAGTGAAAAGGCTTTGTCAGATAGTCGTTTGCGCCGGCGTCCAATCCCTCAACCTTATCTGCGATTTCACAGCGCGCCGATAAAATAAGCACCTTTGTGTCGCAATCCGTTTTTCGCAGGGATTTAAGCAATGTCATTCCGTCTGTATCCGGAAGATTAAGATCAAGCACAACAAGATCAAAATTTTCAACGGCAAGCATTTCTGCCGCCGCTTTTCCGTTGTAACAATAATCAACGCTGTATGCAAGGCGCTTCAGGCTGCGAACAATTGTGTCGCAAAGTGCTTTTTCATCTTCAACAACTAAAATATGCATTATGTTTCTCCTAACAGGGTTTTGGCTTTAGAATATTTATATTATAGCATAAAGCAAGGCTTGCCTGCACAATAAATATTCCGGAGCAAACGGTTATATATGCAATGAGTGCCGTTTGCAAACAGAAAATTTGCTATGTGATGATATTATATCATAAAGGCATAAAGTCTTTGTTAAATTTCTTTTCTTAACAAAGATTTTATGCCTGTTGTGATAAGATGTGTGCAACAAAGGAAATTGAAGGGAGTGATCATGTTGTTTAAGTTGAAAAAAGCTTTGTCTCAGGGTGGATTGCTGATTGCCGGTGCGGTTATGGTTTGCTGCGGTGCAATGAGGGGCGAGGTTGAATCCGTATTAAGTAAGGCAATAAGATTGTGCTTGGAGTGTATTGGGATTGGATAAAAAAAAGAAAAAGAAAAAGAAAAAAGCATCGCGCCTTATAAGCCGCTTCAGAGGCTTGATACAGGCTTGCGCGGCCCTTGCAGCAAACATACATTTGCCTAATTTCTTTAAAGGCGGAATATATCAGGGCAACGGCAAAGCTGTTTGTGTGCCGGGGCTAAACTGCTATTCCTGCCCGGCTGCATCGGGCGCTTGCCCAATAGGCGCATTTCAAGCGGTGGTGGGCTCATCAAAATTCAGCTTTTCATATTATATAACCGGATTTCTGATTTTGATAGGTGTGCTTCTCGGTCGTTTTGTTTGCGGCTTTTTGTGCCCGTTCGGTTGGCTGCAGGATTTGCTGCATAAAATTCCGGGCAAAAAGCTTTCAACAAAAAAGCTTAAACCCCTAAGGTATCTGAAATATGCCGTTTTGCTTTTTGCCGTGGTTTTGCTTCCGGCGCTTGTTGTAAATGATGTGGGTATGGGCGATCCTTTCTTTTGCAAATATATTTGCCCGCAGGGTGTGCTTGAGGGCGCAATTCCGCTGTCTGCCGTTAACGAAGGAATACGTGCTGCTTTAGGCTCTTTGTTTACTCAAAAGCTTATAATTTTAATTGCAGTGGTTGTTTTAAGCATTTTGTTTTATCGCCCGTTTTGCAAATGGATTTGCCCGCTCGGTGCCTTTTATGCGCTTATGAACAAGGTTTCTCTGCTTGGAATAAAGGTTGATGAGCATAAATGCGTTTCATGCGGAAAATGCGCAAAGGCTTGCAAAATGGATGTTGATATTACAAAATCACCCAATCACACCGAGTGTATACGCTGCGGCAAGTGCATAACCGCCTGCCCAACGGATGCTTTAAGCTTTCATTACGGATTCGGAATGCCGTCAAAAAACATCGGCGGAAATTCGGCACCGTGTAAGAAAAATAAATTAAATAATAAAACGGAGGAACAGTTATGAAAATCTCAAAAACATCAAAAATATTAGCTGTTATAATGGCGTTGGTGCTTGCGCTTGGCCTTGCAGCCTGCTCGGCAAGCAAAGACGGCAACAAGAGCGGTGATTCCGAAATTGCCTCATTAATGGCAACGGAACCCGGCAGCATTGATGAGGCAACAGAGCTTTATAATAAGCTTATGCAAAAGGAAAACGATATCCTAACAAATAATTCTCAGCTTTGGGAAAAAGTGTTTCTTTCGGCCAATAAAAACACTTCCATGATTGAAGACGGCACAAATTACGGCGATTTTCTGCTTTCAACTATCGAAGGCGCAAAAGACAGCTTCACTGCCGAAGAACTTAAAACTCTTAAAGCAGGTGCGGAGCAAATTAAGGAAATTGAAAATAAGCTTACGATTTTGGAGCAAAAATATCCCGGCTGCGGAAGCAAGCCCCAGGAAAACGACAGTGTTGATGCCGCAACCGCGGGAATGACGGGCGGCAATACCGCCAACCTAACAAAGTTTCCGAGCTTTCAGGGAAAGGACCTTGACGGCAATGATGTTAACAGCAGCGAGCTTTTTGCCAAAAATACGGTAACGGTTGTAAATTTTTGGTTCACAACCTGCAATCCCTGCGTCGGTGAGCTTGGCGATTTGGAAGCGTTAAACAAAGAACTTGCTCAAAAGGGCGGTTCTGTTGTCGGCATAAATTCATTCACGCTCGATGGCGACAGTAAGGCTATTTCCGAAGCAAAGGATATTTTGGATAAAAAGGGAATAACCTATAAAAATCTTTGGTTTGATTCAAGCAGCGAAGCCGGCAAATTCACTTCTGGCCTTTATTCCTTCCCAACAACTTATGTTGTTGATAAAAACGGGAACATCGTCGGTCAGGTTGTAGGCGCAATCACATCGGCAGAGCAGTCAAAAACTCTTAATGCACTGATTGATCAGGCAATTGCAAACAGCGCAAACTAAGCAGTAATAATGCAAAATGCCGTGCGTTGAAATCATAAATATTTAAGCTTGTTATTTTAAGGCTTTCGCTTCAAAAGGGCGAAAGCCTTGCCTTTTATCCGTTTCTTTGATTTTTTTAATAGTGCAACGGGCAAAACTTGGAAAGCTTAAACCGCATTCTCCTTTATAAAGTGTGCCCCAAATGGGTCTGCTTCTATTGAATATGGTTGAACTATGTAATATAATGTTGAAAGAGGGTACTGAATGTTATAAGAGGGAAATTATGAAGCTTAATGAATTAAAGGTCGCAAAAAGTGCCGTTATAACCAAAGTCAGCGGTCAAGGTGCGCTTCGGCAGCATTTTCTTGATATGGGCATGGTTCCCGGCGCGGAAATTACCTTGGTAAAAACCGCTCCGATGGGTGATCCTTTGGAATATCAAATTCACGGCTATGAACTTACACTCCGCCTTGCAGAGGCCGAAAAAATAGAAATTGAGCCTATAGCAAAAAGGAGCCGCAGCCATACGGGTATAAACAGGGAGCAAAACATTGATCATCCGGGCCTTGGCGAGGACGGCAAATATCATTCCAAAAAGGATGAAAAACCGCTTGATGACGATGTTGTTCTTACCTATGCTTTGGTTGGAAATCAAAATTGCGGAAAAACAACTCTTTTTAATCAGCTTACCGGTGCAAAGCAGCACGTCGGCAACTTTCCCGGTGTAACGGTAGACAGAAAAGACGGTGTTATTAAAGGCTATCCGAAAACGCTTGTAACGGATTTGCCGGGTATTTATTCAATGTCTCCTTTCAGCAGCGAGGAAATAGTTTCCCGCAATTTTGTGCTGAATGAAAAGCCGAAGGCAATAATAAACATTGTTGATGCAACCAATATTGAGCGAAATCTTTATTTAACAATGCAGCTTTTGGAAATGGACACGCCAATGGTTGTGGCGCTTAATATGATGGATGAGGTTATAAGCAATCAAGGCTCTGTTGATGTTAATGCAATGGAGTCAATGCTCGGGGTGCCGGTTATTCCGATTTCGGCATCCAAAAATGAGGGCGTTGATGAATTGGTGCGCCATGCAATCCATGTGGCTAAATATCAGGAAAAGCCATTGCAGCAGGATTTTTGCAGCAAAACAGATCATGACGGAGCCGTGCATAGGTGCATCCATGCAGTTATTCATTTGATAGAGGATCATGCGGAAAGTGCTCAAATTCCCGTTCGGTTTGCGGCAACAAAGGCAATAGAGGGTGATAAGCTTATTATTGATCGCCTGAAATTGCAAAGCAGCGAGCTTAATATGCTTGAATCAATAGTTGATCAAATGGAAAAAGAGCGCGGGCTTGATCGCAGTGCCGCTATCGCAGATATGAGGTTTTCTTATATAGAGCAGCTTTGCGAAAAAACAGTTATTAAGCCGAAAGAAAGCAAGCAAAGAATTCGCAGCGAAAAAATAGACAGAGTTTTAACCGGTAAATACACAGCCATTCCTTGCTTTATTGCAATAATGGTGGCAGTGTTTTACCTCACCTTTAATGTTATCGGCGCGGGGCTTCAAACCCTGCTTGAGCTTGGCATTGATAAGCTCAGTGCGCTTGCGGATTGTGCACTTACCGCGGCCAATGTAAATCCGGTTATTCACAGCTTGATTATCGATGGTGTTTTCACGGGTGTAGGCAGCGTCCTCAGCTTTTTGCCGATTATCGTTACACTGTTTTTCTTTCTTTCATTGATGGAGGATACGGGATATATTGCCAGGGTGGCTTTTGTTATGGATAAGCTGCTCAGAAAAATCGGCTTGTCCGGAAGAAGCATTGTGCCTATGCTTATAGGTTTTGGCTGCACGGTGCCTGCTGTTATGGCAACACGAACTCTGACGAGCGAGAGAGACAGAAAAATGACAATTCTTCTTACTCCTTTTATGAGTTGCAGCGCAAAATTGCCGATATATTCGTTTTTTGTAAGTGTGTTTTTCCCCAAAAAAGGTGCACTTGTAATGTCTGTTATTTATCTGCTGGGAATCTTAATGGGCATTTTGGCTGCATTCCTTTATAAAGGAACATTGTTTAAGGGCGAACCGGTGCCGTTTGTTATGGAGCTTCCGAATTACAGATTGCCAAGTGCAAAAAATGTGGCTCAGCTGCTTTGGGAAAAAGCAAAGGATTTTTTGCAAAGGGCTTTTTCGGTTATTCTTATCGCAACGGTTGTTGTGTGGTTCCTGCAAAAATTTGACCTTAAATTTAATATGACCGAGGATTCTTCACAAAGCATTTTGGCTGCCGTTTCCGGCCTGATTGCGCCGATATTCAAGCCGCTCGGCATAGGGGATTGGCGAATTTGCACGGCTCTTATCTGCGGCTTTATGGCAAAGGAAAGCGTTGTTTCCACCCTGGAGGTTCTGTTTGGAGGAAGCATTGCAGCTGTTCTTACTCCGTTGGCGGCATTCAGTCTGCTTGTGTTTAGCCTTTTATATACTCCTTGTGTTGCTGCGGTTGCTTCCGTTAAGCGTGAGCTCGGCGCCAAATGGGCAGCGGCGGTTGTTGCTTGGCAGTGCCTGGTTGCATGGGTGGCAGCGTTTATAATCTATTCGGTCGGCACCTTGATAGGTGTGTAACGGCAGAGGTGCGTTATGAATATTTGGGATGTTATTATTTGCGCAATTCTTGCACTTGCTCTTGTGTCGGCAATTGCAGTTTGCAAAAAAAGAAAAAAAGGCGGATGCTGCGGAGATTGCGGCAATTGCGGCGGTGCTTGCAATGCCAAAGACAGCAACGGCAAATGTTAAGCCCGGCTTAAGAATTATTTGAATTGCTTGGCGATAAAAAAATAAAACGCTTCGGATGATGCTTATAAAATCCGAAGCGTTTTTTTATGCCGCAAAGGGCTTATTTAATTGTTGCGCTCTTTTTCTTTTTTCTGCTTATTTCAACTGCCGCAACGGTAACTGCAAAGCCTGCAAAGCCAACAACACTTACGGCCGATGATAATTTAAGCTGTTTATTTTTGTATTTTAGCACAATTTTGTGCTCGCCGGCTTTAAGCGGAATTGCGCAAAAGCCCGTGTTTGCTTTGTAAATCGCGGTTTCTTCACCGTCTGCATAAGCCGTCCAGTTTTCATTATACGGAATTGAAAGAAACAAAACCTTGTTGCTCTCAAGCTTAATGCTGCCCGAAATCTCATTTACGGCAATGTTTAAATCCTCCAAATGCTCCTCTGCAAGAGCATTCAGATTTGCTTTGTATTCTGTTTTCGGAATGCAGATAATTTCAATTGAATCATATGCATATGCGCCGGAGCCAACACGCAAGGTAATGTCTTTTATAGGCTTGTCTCCCAGATTAACGGTAAAATCATTTATGCCGCTGTAATAATCGTGATTCGGTGTTGAAATCGAAAATGGTGTTCTTGCGCCAGAATCGGAGGAAACAATTGCCGATGCATATGTGTTTGGCTCAAAGTTCTTTTCGTTGTAAGAAATCTTGCGGCGCTCATATGTTGTTAATTTGTTGTAAGCATCCGGAGAAATTATTTTTTTAAGTTGCATTCCGCTAAGCGAAGTGTAGCTTAAATTGTTGAATTGAATATAGGTTTGATAGCCCTGCGGAACGGAAGTTTTTAAGTGAATTTCCGTGCCACTGTTTTGTGAATAAATTGTGTTGTCTTTTATTATGCAGCCGTTTTCCGGAAGCACCGTTTTATATTCCGGCTTGTAAACCTCTGTGCTTATCGAAGACAGGTTTGAATTAACATATTCATCTGTATCATTCAGCACTGCAGCCTGTAAAAGAGCTTCTCTCTTTTGCACGGGGCTTAATGAGGAATATTCGCTTTGGGAAATAACATTTTCGTATGTAAAGCCGAAAGGAATGTAATCCTTGTTTTCATACACCTGTGAATTGTATGTGCGTTCGCTGCTGATGTTTTTTAGCGTTGCAAGGCTTTCTGAGCCGATTGCGCTTTCTTTCTTTTCATCACCGCCCGAAACATAGTATTTAACATTTTCAAGAGCATAGATATACGGGTCTGCATGGCTGTCGTCCAAAATGGAAAAATTATTGTAAACAAGGCCCATTTCTTTTTGGAAATTGTTTGTGCTAGGGTCGGTAAGGCTTAAATAGCCCACCGATGAATATGCGCCGCTGAGCATGGAATTGTTCATTTGCTCAAGCTCTATGCCGCTGCCGCCGTATCGCTCAACGGCCGACTCGGTGTTTTGAAGCTCTGCAATGGCTTTGTATGAATTTGAGCCGGAAAATCTGTTTGCCTGCCCCATAGTAAGAAATGTTGTTGAAAAGCTTGCATGGTTGTAATCATAAATGAAAAGTGAATTGAAAATAACACCGGCCGCCGCAATCATGCAAAGTGCAGCCTTGGCAACTTTTGCCGCTTTTTTAGTGTCTGTTTTTTCAACATAAGGCAGTGCCGAGTATATAAGGCATGCAATTGCAAAAAATGCAAAAAGTGCGCAGGAAATATAGTTTTCTTTAATTCTTGCATTCGGCACCAAAGAAATGATGACGGTTGTAACGGCCGCAGCGGCGCATAAAACAACGGATTTTTTAAATGTGATTTTCTTTATTTCACTGATGGAAACCGTAAATGCATATGCGGCTATAAGGCCGTAAATCCAGCTCCAACGGTTGCAAACATATGAAAATCCGTTTATAACCTTACTGCAAATCGGAAACATCATAAGCAGCGTTGCCGTGATGAAAGCAGCTTTAAGGAAGCCGTGCTTTTTCTTTTGCATAAAGAGCAGCACAACTGCCGCTGCTCCCGCCGCCGTAAAGCCCATATAAACATTGCAGTCAAGCTGCACATATCCCATAAATGCGCCAATGAATTCTTTGTAATATTCGCTTGCATAAAACGGATTAAGAGCGTGCTGAACAGAGCCTCTGTTTGAGAAAAGCACGGTGATAATCATCGGAAGCAGAGTAACGGCCGCCATAATCATTCCAAGCAAATATGAGCCTCCGAATTTAAACAAGGCTTGGAAAAAGCCTTTTAATAACTTATCTTTCGGATAAGCAAAGAATATTCTGAGGAAAACATAAAGAATGGTGAAAATTGAAATAACATAAAAGAAATAAAAGCCGCTTACTGCCGCAAGGCAAACGGATATGATAAACAAATACGGGCGTTTGCCGTCAAACATCATTTCGCCGCCGAGAATGATAAGCGGAAAATAAATAAGGGGATTTATAAATGACGGGTGCCTGAGGGTCATATACATTGCATATGCGGAAAAAACATAAATCATTGCGCCGGCGCAAGCTCCGGTTTTGCTTTGCTTTTTGTATTTTGCAAGCAGCACAAAGGCAAACCCCGCAAGATAATAACGCAGGTAAACAAGCAATGAAAACGCATATGCCGCATATTTTGAAGGCACCAATGCCGAAACAAGATTAAGCGGATCGCCTATTCCGTAATAATGCAGGGAAGTGAAAATATCATTTCCCATTCCTATGGATAAATCAAACTGCGGAATAACGAGTGAGCCTGCAAGCAGGCTTTTTATTATTTTGCGAAGATATACTCCGTAATAAACAAATCCCGCATAGTGCTGGGCAATTCCGTCCGGATCCCAAACAAGCGCTTTTCTGAAAATCAAAAACTGAGTAAAAATGATGGCTGAAAGAATTAAATATATTGCCGTGTATCTGAAAAAATATGATCCGATAAATTTTTCGGCGCATATTCTCGCTTTGCTTTTTTCGCCGTGCTCTGCGGCTCGTTTTTTTAATGTGGATGTGTTGCTTTTCATTAAATAAACTCCCGATTTTGCATTGCTTCGGGCAATGCATATAAAAAATTTAAATATTTATATATAAACAAACTTAAACAATAATATATCACAAAGCGAAAAATGTCAAGTAAAAGGGAAAGCGCACATGGGAGTGCCATAAACGCATCATCGCCTGCCTCGGCGTTATATACAATCAAACAAATGAAATGTTGTATACATTGCACATTGGATTTTAATTTTTGCCGTGTTATTATAAAATCAGGGTAATTTTGTGTTTGGAGGCGATTTTTTTTGGAATATATAGGTAAAAAGGAAAAAATAAATTATTATGCCGGGCTAACAGGGCAAAATATGGTTTATTCGCTTATAGGCGGCTCGTTTTTTAATTATTTTATGACGGATATTGCGCTGTTTCCGGCGCTCACGGTTTCCGTGCTGCTTATTGTTATGAAAATTTGGGACGGTGTAAACGACCCGATTGTTGGCTCGTTCATAGATAAGCACACCTTTAAAAACGGTGAAAAGCTGCGCCCGTTTTTAAAATACACGCCGCTTCCCGTGGGCATATTCACCGTGCTTATCTTCGTTGTTTTTTCCACAAAAGAGGATTTGCTTTGGCTTCGCGTTTCATATTTTATAATAATGTATATCTGCTGGGATTTGGCTTACACTGTGCAGGATGTGGCAATTTGGGGCATAACCTCCTGCGTTTCACCTAACACGGATGAACGCGATCGCTTTGTGCAGTGGGCGCGCACAATAGGCTCGTGCGTTTACGGTGCGCTCGGCACTTTGATTCCGATGGCGCTTGAAATGATTGCAAATGCAACCGGCAGCAGTATGTCTCTGATGACTTTGGTATTTGCCTTGATTTTCGGCTTCGGCGGCGCGATGCTCAGCCTCAGGTGCTACGGCGCTCGGGAACGCGTCAGAGTCGTTAAGGAAAAGCAGCAGGTTTCCATCGCCGAAAGCTTTTCGCTGCTGTTTAAAAACAGAATGTTGATGCTTTTAACACTCGGAAATATCCTCGGCTCGGTCGGATTCGGCGCAAATCTTGTAACATATTTCTTCAAATATGAAATTCCAGCCGATTTTCTTGGGGAAAACAGTATTATCGGCGCGCTCGGGCTTACCACTGTTTATTATATGTTCACCGCATTGCCGGGCTTTTTGGGAATGATGCTTGCCGATAAAATCAAAAAATTCTGCAAAGGCTATGTAAATGCCATAATCATGATGCAGGCGGCAAACATTGTTGCGCGCATAATCGCATATGCAATCGGTTATCAGGGGCAAAAGCTTTGGATAGCTCTCACCGTTATCGGAATCGGCTGTATTCCGCTTGGCGCGATTTCAATTGCGCAAACCGCAGTTTTTTGCGACAGCATCGATTATATGGAATGGAAAACAGGGAAGCGCACGGAAGGCGTAACATTTTCAATGCAAACGATGTTCACCAAAATTTCAAGCGGCATAACCGCAGGCCTTGCCGCGCTTGCGCTTCATCTGCTTAAATATAAGGCGATAGACGGTGCTTCCGTATATGTGGGCACTCAATCTGCGGCGTTTGACAAATGGATTTGGCCGCTTGTTATTCTCACTCCGGCAATCGCAAGCCTGCTTTATATCATTCCGCTTTTGTTTATTCGCTACACACCGGCAGAGCGCGAAAAGGTTGAATCCGAGCTTGCCGAGCGCCGCGCTGCGGCAGAGCAATCGGAGTGTGCTCCAAGCGTATCGGAATGATTTTTAAGCAGGGAAACACGGCGTTGCTTTGCTTTTGCCGAAAATAATTATACTGATATAAAAAACGGCTTCGGAATTTTCCGAAGCCGTTTGATATTGACTTTCTATGCGATTATTCGCCGAAGTATCTCTTGAGGAGGCCTTCAAATGCTCTGCCGTGGCGAGCCTCGTCGCGAGCCATTTCGTGAACAGTGTCGTGAATGGCGTCAAGGCCTTTTTCTTTAGCAAGCCTTGCAAGCTCTGTTTTGCCTGCCGTTGCGCCGTATTCGGCTTCAACTCTCATCTCAAGGTTTTTCTTTGTGGAGTCGGTAAGCACCTCGCCGAGAAGCTCTGCGAATTTAGCGGCATGCTCTGCCTCTTCGTGAGCGGCCTTCTCCCAATAAAGGCCGATTTCGGGGTAGCCCTCTCTGTGTGCCACTCTTGCCATTGCAAGATACATGCCTACTTCTGAGCATTCGCCGTTAAAGTTATCGCGAAGGCCCTGAATGATTTCGGGGTCAACATCTTTGGCAACACCTACGATGTGCTCTGCGGCCCAAGCCTTTTCGCCGCCTTCTTCGCGAACTTTCATTTTAGCACCGCAACGGGGGCAAATATCGATGGGTTCGTCACTTGTGTAGCCGCATGCCGGGCAATAATACTTTTTGTTCATAATAAATTACTCCTTCAAAATAATAATTATTTTTTATTGTTACAGCTTGGGCAAATGCCGCTGTAATATACATCTTTTTTTTGCACGATAAATCCTTTCGGCAGGGTTGAAACAGGCTCTTCAAGCTGAAAATCATAAATTTCACCGCAGTGTTTGCAAATGAAGTGGCCGTGAAAATTAACATTGGCGTCATAATGGATTCGGCCTCCGTCAATCGTTATCGCCGTTATAAACCCGCTTTCGCAAAGTGATTTAAGCGCGTTGTAAACTGTGGTTTTTGAAAATCCCGGGTTGCTTTTAAGCACATTTTCATATATGGCAAGCACATCGGGGTGATCCCTGTGCTCGTAAACATAATTGAAAACTGCAATTCGCTGGGGAGTGGCTCTGAAGCCTTTTTCCCTGAAAAGCGCTAAGATTTTTTCCTGAGTCATCGTTTGCCACCTTGTAATGATTACTAACTTGTATCGATTACAATTAGAGTATAACACAAAAATCGAATTTGTCAACTCTTTTTTTGAAAAAACTTTAAATAAACATATTCTTGCCTTGCTCTTAATTGACTAATTGCGCATAATCTGTTATCTTATTTAAACGAAAGAAAAGTATAATTATATTTAAACATATTATATCTTGCACTGCGGAGGTGTCGGTTTTGATTAAAGTAAATTGGAAAAAAATAAAGCCGTTTGAAAGCGCGGCGTTTGCGATTCCCGTAATTATTGTGTTGCTTTTGCTTTTTGCAGGCTCCGTGGCGGCTGCATTTTTAAATCCGCTGCTTCTTATGCCGCTTAAAGCTCTTACGGCGGTTTGTATTTTTATAACCGTGGCGTTTAAGGTGCATATCGAATCGAGAATGCTTCAAATTTATATGCTGCTCGGCGTGCTTGATGTTGCAATGTATTCGGCGGCGCTTGTGCCGCTTCCGTCCGGCTTAACGGTGTTTTTCTTTGTTGCGGCACTGATTGCCGCGTTGCTTTGCGCAGGCGAGGCTCTTGCCGCGGGAATTTTGATTCCGAAGAACACTGCTTATGATTATGAGGAAGCGGATCGCAGTGCGTTTTTCGGCGGCAAAAAGGTTATGCTTTTCGCTCCGCACGAGGATGATGAAATAAATCTTTACGGCGGCGTGATAGAGCAATATGTTAAAAACGGCTCCGAGGTTAAAATTCTGTTTTCCACAAACGGCGATTTTCACCGCCTCGGCAAGCTTAGAATCAAAGAAGCGCTCTCCGTTGCGGCGTTGTACGGCGTTAAGGCGGAAAATGTGATTTTTTTCGGCTATGGAGACAGCTTGGTTGATAAAAAAGGAAAACATATTTATAACTGTGCGGGTGATGAGCTTGTGAAATCAGAGGCGGGTTATGCCGAAACCTACGGCACGGACAAAAAGCCGCCGTTTCGCAAAAGCGCATATACGCGCGATAACATTGTTGCCGATATGCAGGCGGCAATAGCTGAATTTATGCCCGATGTGCTTTATTGTTGCGATTATGACGAGCATGCCGATCACCGCGCAATAAGCCTTTTCTTTGAAGAAGCGCTCGGAAATGTGCTTGCCGAAAATTCGTTTTATGCGCCGCAGGTGTTTAAAGGCTTTGCCTATTCAACCGCGTGGAACGGCAAGTGCGATTACTATTCCGAAAATGCGCTTTCAACCCGTTTGCCGCAGGAAAGTTCTTATATGAGTGAGGTCAATGCCTATAATTGGGCAGACAGAGTGCGTATTCCCGTTGCAAAAGAATCGCTTTCGCGCATTATGCAAAACACTTCCGGCTACAAAGCCATGCAGTGCTATTCAAGCCAAACAGCAACAGATCATGCAAACGGAATTTTAAATTCCGATAAGGTGTTTTGGCAGCGCAGAACGGATGATTTGCTTTTGAATGCCAAAATGCAGGCCACGAGCGGCGATCCCTCGCATCTTAATAAGTTTAAGCTTTTTGATTCAAACGATATTAAAAACAACCCCGGCTTGCCGCTTTCCTCCGTTTGGGTTGCCGATTCGGGCGATGAGCAAAAAATCGTTGCCGCAATGCTGCCCGCGGCCCGCAAAATCTGCTGTGTTGCCCTTTATGAAAATCCGGATCCCGCAAGCCACATCGTTAATGCCGAGCTTATGATAGGCAGGCACAGCTTCCAAACAGGGGAGTTAAAGGAAAACGGTGCGGCCACGATTTTTGAATTTCCGCCTACGGAAACAAATATGATTGCCGTTAAAATTAAAAGCTGCACGGGCGCATGCTCACTTTTAAAAATAGAGGCATTTGATATTCCTGCGGATGACAATACGCGCTTTATCAAGCTTCAAAACTCAAACGGCGATTTTTGCTATGATTATATAGTTAATAAATCCGGCAGGGAGAAATTTTCCGTTTACACATATCCTGCCGTTTCGGATTCGGATTTTGATGTTTCCTGCGATAACGAGGGCGTTGTTTGCACGGCGGAAAACGGAGTTCTTTCCGTTAATTGCCCTGTTGGCGAGGTTGCGCATATCAAAATCACGGATAAGGTCAACCCATTTGCTTACGATTGCGTAACCCTGCGCAATCCTGACGACAGAGAACGCGATATTATCGCTTATAAGCAAAAAGCAGAGCAAAAAATTCCGTCATTCTCAATGCAATGGGATTATTACAGAGGCCTTCTTCGCCGCCTCGGCTCATATAAGCCGATAAATAAATAAGGTCGATTTTATGCTCTTTTGCAAATTTTCGGAATATTAAAACATTATGTAAAAGGCTTAGCCGGCGGATTGTTTTCGCCGGCATTTTTTTGTTTGAAGTGAACAATTTAATGCTTGTTTGCGCCGATAAAATCGCCGCTTTAATTTGAATAAATTATTGCACATATAATTTTAATGTGTTAAAATATTAAAAGCTTAAAATATGTTTAATAATAATTTATATATAGGCGGTATTTCGGGCGTGTGAAAAAATAAAACGCTCAAATCGGCTTTGGCCGAATTCAATCCGTTTTTTGTTACCTTTTTTTGGAGGTTGTGTTTTGAATAAAGAAATAAACGGAATTTCCGTTAATTACGATATAAAGGGCAGCGGCGATTATGTGTTTATTTTGCAGGGCTGGGGCACAAGCCTTGAAGTGTATGCCTCGGTTGCCAATCTGCTGGCGCAAAAATACACTGTTGTTTCCTTTGATTTTCCGGGCTTCGGCAAAACTCCGGAGCCGAACGATGTTTGGGATGTGTCGGCATATGCCGATTTCACAAAGGCGTTTATAGCTTCTTTCGGCGTTAAAAGCGTTATCCTTTTGGGGCATTCCTTCGGCGGCAGGGTTATTTTAAAGCTTGTTTCCGATAACAGCCTCGGCTTTGAAATTTCAAAAATTCTGTTTGTTGATTGCGCCGGGGTTATGCCGCAGCGCAGCAAAAAGCAAAGGGCGCGCACAAAGGTTTATAAATGCGGCAAATTTTTCCTCAGCCTTTATCCCGTGCGCAAGCTTTTTCCGCAGGCGCTTGAAAATTTAAGAAAAAAATTCTCCTCCGCCGATTATCTCAATGCAAGCGAGATTATGCGCGGCGTGCTTGTTAAATCGGTAAATGAGGATTTGGTGCATCTGATGAAAAATGTTAAATGCTCCACCTTGCTTATTTGGGGTGCAAACGACACCGCAACCCCTTTGGCGGACGGTAAAATTTTTGAACGCGAAATTTCCGCGGCGGGCACGGATGTGGGCCTTGCCGTTATCGAAAACGCGGGGCATTATTCGTTTCTTGATCAGCCTGTTGTTTTTGCAAACATCATTAAATCTTATCTGAAGGTCGGTGATTGATATTTATATCGCTTTAAATATAATCGGCGCGGTTTTTGCAATCGCGGCGTCCGTGCTCACGGTAATCCGCACCACACATATGTTTCAGCAAAATTCATATAAGCCGCGCGTTCAGTTTAAATGGATGGCGGCAAACGCAAAGCATTTTGTAATTAACCTTGTTATTTTGGTGCTTGCCGTTTCGGCACTTTTCATAAACAAAATTTGGCTTTATATAATTTTTTATGTGCTTGCGTTCATCTGCGCGCTTGTGAATAAGCCGATGAAAAATGCAAAAAAGCCCCTTGTTTACACGGCAAGGGTTAAAAGAATGCTTGTAACGGACGCAATCGTTTCCGCTGCGGCTTATGCGGCGGCGTTTTTTGCCGGCAGCGAAAAAAGAGCGCTTTTCGGCTTTGCGCTGACGCTTGCATTTATGCCGTTTCTTGTTCTTATCGGCAACTTCATCAATGCGCCGATAGAAAAGGGAATAAGGCAGTATTATATTAACGACGCTAAAAAAATGCTTAAAGCCTGCCCCGATTTAAAGGTTATCGGAATCACGGGCAGCTACGGCAAAACAAGCGTTAAATATTTTCTTTCAACGGCTCTTAAAGCAAAATACAATGTGCTGATGACTCCCGAAAGCTATAATACGCCGATGGGCGTTGTTAAAACAATCAGAGAGCAGCTTCGCCCCACACACGAGATTTTCGTTTGCGAAATGGGCGCAAGAAATGTGGGCGATATCAAGGAAATCTGCGATATCGTTTTCCCTGATTACGGAATTATAACCTCGATCGGCGAGCAGCATTTGGAATCTTTTAAATCAATTGATAATATAGTTAAAACCAAGTTTGAGCTTTATGACGCCGTGCCCGATAAGAAAAATATGTTCTTAAACGGCGATAATCAATATATTTCGGCAAAGCTTGCGAAAAATCCGAACGCGGGCTTCCATACCTACGGAATAGGCAGTCAAAACGAAACATATGCAAGCGATATTCGTGTAACAAGAAAAGGAACAAGCTTTTCCGTTGTTTGCGGCGATGAAAAAATCGAAAATCTGCAAACTCCGCTTGTCGGCGAGCATAATGTAACCAATCTTATGGGTGTTGTTGCGGTTTGCAGGCAGCTCGGCGTTGAGGCAGACGATATTAAAATGCAGCTTAAAAAGCTTACCTCCCCGCCGCACAGATTGCAGCTTACCCGCAGGGGCAACACCGCTATTATTGACGATGCTTATAATTCAAATCCCGCAGGCTGCGAGGCGGCGCTTAAAACCCTGGCGCTTTTTGAGGGCGAAAAGATTTTGATAACGCCGGGTATGGTTGAGCTCGGCAAAATGCAGGATCATTACAATTACGAATTCGGCAAATCCGCCGCGGTTGTTTGCGATCATGTTTACCTTGTGGGCAAAAAGCAAACGGAAGCCATTTATAAGGGCCTTGCGGACGGCGGTATATCCGAATCCGCAGTAACGATAAGTGAAAGCTTTATTGAGGCGTTTAACGAGGCAAGCGCTTCGCCCGCCGAAAAAATTATTCTGATTGAAAATGATTTGCCCGATAATTATTGATGTATTGTTGAAGCAAAAATAATCCGATATTGTTCTATTGGCATTTGCCTGAGTGCGGTGTCGGTCGCTCCTGCTACGGCTACGGCAGATAAGCGTTATCTTAATATAATATACGGTAGTCGGAAAGGCCATGTGATTTATTATGAAAATAAATGTTGCCGTTTTGTTTGGCGGAAAAAGCGTTGAGCACGAGGTTTCCGTTATCTCCGCATTGCAGGCAATGCAAAATATGAATAAGGATAAATATCAGCTTTATCCTGTTTACATCACAAAGAAAAACGAGCTTTATTACGGTGAATATCTTGATAAAATCGATGAATATAAGGATATTCCGAAGCTGCTGGAAAAAAGCATAAAAATAAATATGGTTACGGATGGGAATAAAACTTACATTATCCCTCAGCACCAAAAAATGTTTTCAAAGCCGAAGCCGATTGCCGTTATCGATGTTGCGTTTCCCATTGTGCACGGCACCAATGTTGAGGATGGCGCTTTGCAGGGCTTTATCAAAACTCTTAATCTGCCGTTTGTTGGCTGCGATGTGCTTTCAAGCGCAATCTGCATGGATAAATATGCCATGAAGGTTATGCTGCGCGACGCAGGCTTCCCCGTGCTTGACGGCTTGCGCTTTTCAATCACCGATTATAAAAGCAGCGATTCGATTGTTGAAAAAACAGAGGCAAAATTCGGCTATCCCGTTGTTGTTAAGCCTGTAAATCTCGGCTCCAGCGTAGGCATCAGCAAGGCCGATAACCGCGCCGAATTTGAAGATGCGCTTGAGCTTGCTTTCAATTTTTCCGATAAAATTCTTGTTGAGCCTGCTGTTGTTAATCTTAAAGAAATCAACTGCTCGGTAGTGGGAGATTATATGGAGGCAGAGGCATCCGAGCTTGAAGAGCCTGTTTCTGCAGATAAAATTCTTTCATATAAAGATAAGTATTTGGACGGCGGCAAGAAAACAGGCGGCAGCAAGGGCATGACGAGCCTTAAAAGAAAAATTCCCGCAGAAATCCCCGCAGAGACCGCGGCCGAAATCAAAAAAATCGCCGTTGAGGCTTTCAAGTATCTTGATTGCAACGGTGTTGTAAGAATAGATTATCTTATGGATTCAAAAACGGGCGAATTTTGGATTAACGAGTTTAACACGATCCCCGGCTCACTTGCATTTTATTTGTGGGAACCGCTCGGTGTTAAATATTCCGAATTGCTTGATAAGCTTATTTCGCTTGCGCTCAAAAGGCAGCGCAACCGCGAGGAAATCACTTATTCGTTTGATACGAATATTCTTTCATCGGGTGCTCTTGGCGGTTCAAAAGGTTCTAAGGGCTCAAAAATGTAATTTGTATCGTAAAAGCGGCGTTCCGGGCAAACCGGTGCGCCGCTTTTTTGTGTATCTATCGGCAAAATTCCGGGTGGCTTCAGGCCCAAAAGCGGAGAATTTGAGGATTTAAGGGTTTCTTATTATAAATTATAAAAACATCGTAATTACAGTAATATTGCATAAAATTGCCACAAAAAAGCATATCCTTTTATTGCAATCTGTATCAAAATGTTGTAAAATGAATTATACACATAATATAAATTGTATAAATTGTAACGAAAGGTTTGGTAATATTATGCGTTATGAAATTAAAGGTGTGCCGTTCCCGGCTGCAATTTGTTATCTTGAAGCAGGTGAGCAGATGATAACAGAAGGCGGCGGTATGTCTTGGATGAGCCCGAATATGGTTATGGAAACCACCACAAACGGTGGGCTCGGCAAGGCAATCGGCAGAATTTTTACCAATGATAAAATGTTTCAAAATCGCTACACCTGCCAAGGCGGAAACGGCATGATTGCGTTTGCTTCATGCTTTCCCGGCGATATAAAGGCGATTGAAGTTCATCCCGGCGAGGAAATCATATGCCAGAAAAGCGCATTTTTGGCTTCCACGCCCGGAGTTAATATGGAAGTATTCTTCAGGAAAAAGCTTTCCGCAGGCCTGTTTGGCGGAGAGGGCTTTATTATGCAAAAATTCAGCGGCCAAGGCTTGCTTTTTATTGAGATAGACGGCTCGCCGATTGAATATAATTTGCTTGCGGGCGAGCAGCTTGTGCTCGACACCGGCCATGTTGTTATGATGAGCGGCACATGCTCGCTTGATGTGCAAACCGTTAAGGGTGTTAAAAATATGCTGTTCGGCGGTGAAGGCTTGTTTAACACGGTTGTAACCGGCCCCGGCAAGGTGCTTGTGCAAACAATGCCGATATCCAATCTTGCAAATGCAATTATTCCTTATATGCCCACAGCTTCAAACAATTCATAATTCGGAATATAATAAAATCCCGTTCACAAGTGGCGCACTTCGTAAAGAAGAGTGCGCCCCCTTGAGCGGGATTTTTTTGTATTGTTTGCAACAAAGACAACCACCTGCTATGCAGGCGGAAAAG
>ULYV01027638.1_pt1 | contig 106562 bp, 109 predicted proteins | sample 1962461 | NCBI WGS metagenome assembly ULYV01 (sample SAMEA4835871, study PRJEB28245) | human gut metagenome | biome: gut microbiome; material: fecal sample | place: Denmark | collected 2008 | reverse complement strand
TATAAATGGGATTCTAATTCTACTGAAAAAGGATATGGTGGATCTGAAATAAATAAAAATACATTACCTGTAGTTGCAAATAATCTTAGAAAAGTACTTGGTAATCATCTTGTACAACGTAATGTTCTATTGAGTAATAGTATAGATTCTTCTTTTTTTGCTAATGGCTATGCTTGGACTACTGCATATTGTACATTAATGAGTATGGGACAAGTAACTGGTACATTTGCATCTAATAAAAATAAGTATGATGACGGTGAAGCTAACTATAAACTACCATTATTCAACTATGAAAGTTGGAGTTTTGATGAGTGGGCCTGGTTGCGAGGGCTATACGGCAACTTCAACGAATTCAACGGCAACGTTGTCCATGGCCTTACCAATTCTGGTGGTCCGTATTATAGCTACTGTAACTTTAGCTACGGTCTTCGCCCGCTCATTTATATTAGGTAATGGAACTAGCCACCTTGTGTGGCTAAGTGGAATTACCGTAATATAAATGAAGGGTGAAGACTTAACGAGTAAATATATTATTAATATAAAATAAGAGGTGGTTTGTGTGGCTGTTGTTAAAGGTAAAAGAAATCAATCCGATGTTGAATATTTTGATTATGCATATAAGGTTGTAGAGCATATAACTAAATTTCTTTTATCTGATCTTGGGATTAAGAAAACTTATAGAGATTTAAAAGTTTTTGCTTATAAAGCTCATATGGAGGAGACTGATAAAGAAGAATTTGATCATCTAGTGAGTAAATATGATTTAGAATTAGAGACAGATTTTCCCAATTGGCTAATGTGCTATTATAGAGAAACATTATTAACAATTATGAGAGATCTAATCAATAATATATCTGCAGCCTATACATTATATCCAAATTCTGTTTATGAATTTAATATTAAGAAACAGTATATTTCTGATTCTATTGCTAATTGTTTTGATTTAAAACACCAACTTCAATTAGTAATTAGAATATTTCCAGCTAATATGAAGAAATATATTCCATTTGTAAAAGAAATAGATAAGGAAATAGAACTTCTTAAACAGTGGCGAAAGAACTTTACTGGAATTTCTAAGAAGCATTGTTATAATCAAGATGAAATCGCTAAGAGAGATGCTATTAAAAGAGTGAATAAGATTGAAGCAAAGAATGAGCGTAAGCTTCAAGTGAACAATAATTTCCTTGTAGAATATATGAAAATAGCTTACACTCAGCAAGTGCTTATGGACAATCTATATCATACATCCTTCTATTATAATCAACAAAATCAGTATTGCTCTGAACTTCCTATTGCAGCTTGCACATTCTTTGATCAGAATGGATATTATATTGGAGACTCTGCTCATGATTTTGTTACAACTAACTAAATAGTAAGGTGACTCTCTATAAATAATCTCGCTGGTTGCGAGGGCTATACGGCAACAACAACAACTTCAACAACAACAATGTCTATGGCCTTACCATTTCTGGTGGTTCTGATTATAACAACTGTAACAATAGCTACGGTCTTCGCCCGATCAACAGCATCTTGGCAATTTAAGGATCGAAAGATCTGGCCAGGATGTCTGTATGAGGAGGGAGTTTCCTTTCCGAAAGGAAGAAACAATAAAGCTGGCTACGGTTCTGGCATTACGATGCTGAACCTATTGGGTTGGTATAAACTTTTTTATTTATTATGATTATTGATTTTAGTAATGAAAACTGGGGAGAAAATCCCTGTAAATATATTGAAGGAAAATTAGATTCTATTGCAGATCCAGATAAGTTGTATCAATCATATAAGAAAGCTTCTAAGCCAATTTACTATAAAGCATCTACTCAAAGATATGGATTAAATTTATTATCTAATATTGCTATTGCAAATGAAGCATTAAATAATGGATCTTATAAAATTGGAGATCCATATGAATTTATTCTCACTGAACGTGGTAGAATTAGATATGTAAAAGCATTATATATGTTTGATCAAGTGGTACAAAGATCTTTCAATGATAATGTACTAAATCCTGCTATTGCTAACAAGATGATTTATGATAATGGAGCTTGCGTAAAAGGAAAAGGTGTTGCATTTACTAGAATGAGATTTAAGCAGCATCTACAACAAGCATATTATCAATTTGGATATAATGGCTATATAATGATCATCGATTTTTCCAAATATTTTGATAATATTCTTCATCAAGAAGCTTTAAAACAATTTGAGCCGTTATTAACACCAGAAGAATATAATTTTCTTAAAATTACGTTTGATACATTCAAATTAGATGTATCTTATATGTCAGATGCAGAATATCTAGAAGCTAGAGATTCTCTGTTTAATTTTCTAGAATATTCTATGTTAGCAAAAGAGAATTTTAAAGGATTAAAATTTCTTGAAAAGTCTGTTGGAATTGGTAATCAAACTTCTCAAGGAATTGGAATGTACTATCCTCATGAAATAGACAATTATGTGACTATAGTAAGAGGATATGGATTATATGGAAGACATATGGATGATACATATGTATTTGCTAAAACAAAAGAAGAATTACAGCAACTTCTTGAAGAAATAAAAGAATTGTGTAAGAATCTTGGAATTCATATTAATCTTAAGAAAACTAGAATAGAGCCTATTAAAAATACAATTTCTTATCTTAAGATAAATTATAAGATTATTGAAACTGGAAGAGTATTTGAGTTGGTTCCAAACAAAGTATTTAAAAGAGAAAAAGATAAATTAACAAAATATAGAGATCTATGCATTCAAGGCAAAATGACTGCTATTACAGTTCTTCAATGCTATCTCAGTTGGAGAGGTGTATATAATAAATTTGATTCTAAAAGGAAAATATATGCACTAGATTGTTATTTTAAAGATCTTTATTGCTTAGGATTTAGAGATACAAATCTATATGATTTGCTGCATTTCTATATGCAAGCAGAAAGAGAAAAGTTAAATAATTATCCAGTCATGAAATATTAAAACACCGGGTAAGGAAGTAGATTCCTTACCCATTTTTATTTTTAATTTTCTATTTGACAATTAATTACTAAATTTAAGGAGACTTATATATGTCTGACAAACGTAACGATTATATTTCTAAAGATCAAATGTATATGGGAATTGCTCAGCTTGCTGCAATGAGATCTAAAGATCCTAATTCTCAAGTTGGTGCAGTTTTTGTATCTTCTAATGATCGAATTCTTAGCATCGGATATAATGGATTTCCTAATGGAATTTCTGATGATGAATTTCCTTGGGCAAGAGAAGCTGAATCTGAAGAGGATACAAAATATCCTTATGTGGTGCATGCAGAAGAAAATGCTATTCTTAACTTCCGTGGAGACCTTTCTGCTTTTAGAGGATCTACTCTTTATGTAACTATGTTTCCTTGTCATAACTGTACGAAGGCTCTTATTCAAGTAGGAGTAAAGAATATTTATTATGGTATTAATAAATATCCTGATACGGCAGATTTTAGAGAAGCTACTAGAATGCTCGATGCTGTTGGTATTTCTTATGAGCAAATGAATAATGATATTATTATCAATAAGGGAGTTATTAATAAACATCGCATTCTTATCATTGATACTTAAAATATCTTTTAAGAATATATTATAATACTGATAGAAAGGAGTGTTAATATGATTAGACCACCGTAACAATATTATTCTTAAATCTCCAAAAGTATAAAATCACTAAGGAGGATAATTTCAAACATGGAAAACAATAATGTCAATCTATCTAAATATGGATATCAAGAGCAGAGATATCCTATTGATACTACTGGTTATAAGCAACTTCGTGACTATAACATCGAGTATCAGATGGCACATCAGAAGGAGTTTAACTTCCTTCAGCCTCTTCCCAATGATCTTATGTCTACTACTAAGACATATCCTCATTCTGATGAGTTTGAGTTTTCTGGACAGCTTGAAATCATTAATTATGATAAAGCCTGTGAAGAAGATCTTAGAGAAGGAAACGGTTTTATTGTAGAACCTGCTGGCAGAAATATCAAAAAAGATCTTCATGCTGAAGATGGTATTTTCTCTCCTAAATTTGGACAAACCTTGGCTGATACTAATCCCTTTATGGATCGTTATCGTTGTCGGTGTAAAGAAGGAGGGCTTCATGGTCGTAATAATGCCGGTTTGCGTTGTCCGAAATGTGGTCATCTATGTTCTTATGTAGATGATAATTTTAATTATCGTGGATGGATTAAACTTTCTGAGCCTTATAAGTTTATCCATCCTACCTTCTACACTTATATCGATTCTATCCTTGGTAAAGGTATCTATATCCAGGGTAATAAGCGTACTAAGCTTGAAAATATTCTTGACGTTACTGATACTAAATTGGTTCTTAATTCTATTAAGATTGATGATCCAAAGCTTAAAGATGAACCGTTCTTTGGTATTGGAATGATTGCTTTTGTAGAACGCTTTGATGAGATTATGGATTATTATATCAAGAAGCGTCCTAATAAGCGTAATTATTACGATGCCATTTATCAGTCTCGTGATTCTGTATTTTCATCTTCTCTTCCTGTTATAACCACATTGCTTCGTCCGTTCGATATAGATGGTAACAATATGACATATGAACCTACTAATGGAATGTATACAATGATTAACAAACTTGCTACTTCTATTAATAAGAATAAAACTGCTATTCAGAGAGAACCTAAAATCAAGAACCAGCAGCTTTATAATCTTCAAAAGAAGTTTATGGAAATCTATGCTGAACAGATTTCCATTCTAGCAGGTAAGAAGGGAGACTTCAGATGCCTACTTGGTGGACGTTATAACTTCTCTTCTCGTTGTGTTATTGTTCAAAATCCTAATCTTCGTATTGATGAGATTACTATGCCTGCTGTAGCATTGACTGTTATGCTTGAGCAAAGAATTAAAAATATTCTCTGCCGTATGCATGGCATGACTCCTACACAAGCACATGATATTTGGTATAAAGCTACTATTGAGCCCAATAAGCGTATAAATACCATTATTCAATCAATCATCGATGATTTTAAGCACAAAGGCATGCGTGGACTTCCGGTTATAATCGGACGAAATCCTACACTTGCTTATGGCTCTATTCTGCAAATGTTCTGTGTTGGAATTACTGATTCTTATACCTTAGCAGTTCCTCTACAGATCTTAAAATTCTTGGCTGCGGATTAAATAGCAGTGGTGCTATTTATAATATATAATATCACCACAGAAGTCCCTTCTCTAAAGTAATTTAGAGTCGCTAATATATCTAATTGCTGGAAAACCATAATGCCTGTAAAGCTACAACGTAACTAGCAATGGTAAGCGTGAAAGCCGACGAAAGTCAGAAAGAATTTACAGGATGATCTAGGATGCAATAAAAGCTTAATGAAAATTAAGTTCCTTAAAGATCAATACTATTATAGTATAAAATTGACAACCAGCAGCGAAGCTCAGAAATGAGTGTGCTCACAGATCATTATGTAGAGCCTATATTATATAGGTATGGTACTGAGGCAGCAGATAAATCCATTTAAATCGAAACGGTATATATCCAGATAAATAAAGAATTGCAGAATCTTTACTGGATAAAGATATGATCGCTAAATTAAAAGAAAAGTTAAAATATGCAGATTTAAGTAATTTTAAATATTTCATGCACAAGAGTACATGAATGATGTAAGATTCGCTTATTTCAATTTTAACTTTTCTAAAGTGTCCAATTTAGATTTGATGGCGATGTTATATATTGTTTGGTTCCGATGAATCAGACTTTTATTCGTCTTGCTTGGGAAAAATTCAATCCTCGGAATGCTATGTATATTTCTAGAGATAATGGATATTTCAATCCCAATGCATTAATGCAAAGAGATACTCTTATTAATGCTAATACTTTAGCAAGATTAGGAAGGGAGAATTATACACAAGAAGATCTTAATAAGTTTGATAGAATTCAGAAAGCTATTAAAGCAGTTGGTTAATACTAAATGCGCAATAGTAGTAGCCAACATTTCTGAATGCTATATTGATAATTAAAAAGACCGGTAGAGATTTGATTCTCTACCGGCTTTTCTTTTTTTATTTCTTATTAATATAATATAGTCTAATATCAATACTATCATTTATTGAGGCTTGAGTCGCAGATATTTTTATTTTATCACTTCTATTATTATCAAGATATTCATTTAGATTTTCATTATTAATATACGAAAAATAATAATAGCAACTAACAATAGTTGTATTCGATTTATTATTATAAAATATTGAATAAAATATATGAAGTGGTACACTCCATAAACCCTCCAGTATTGTTAAAGATATTACATTTAATATAGATATATTATCAGTTGTAGAATATTGTCCATAAGTATCTGTTTTTACATCTTTCTGTTTTATAGAAGCGTCAGATTCATTAAATATAAACAATATTTGCATTACATTCTCTATTGCCAGATGATGCTCCACCATCACTCCAATGTTTTATCCATCTGCAATATAATTTTCCACTATTTTGATAGATCCAGACTGCATCATCACTGACCATACTAACATTTATTAGATCAAATCCTATCAATGTACCATTTAATACATATCCAGTAGTATCAATACAAATATTATTAAGCTTCTTTATAGAAGCCGTCATATTCATTAAATATATAATAAAATACTAAGAGTTTCAGATGTGTAATGTATAGAAATATTTCCGCTTGAATCTGTACCAACTTCTTGTATATATACCATATCATTTAATTGTATAATCTGTATACAATACGCACTACTACTACGTGATAAATTTGCATTGATTAAAGTGCCATTTAATTTATAACCTTTATTACTAATTTTAATATCATATAGCTTCTTTATAGAAGCGTCATTCTATTTATTTATGAATGCAAAAGACTTTCCACTTAACAGTTGTGTTGTTATCACAAAGTTTCATACATTTATACTTATTACCACTGATTGTAACATCGGTTAATTTAAATATTAAGCCACACCATATAGGATCATCGTTATTTGAAGATATGCTTATATCATAATTAGTCAAAGCTATTATATTTTTTTGTATTGATACACACTCTAATATATGACACTTATAAAGATAATCAAGATCTCCAATATATGTACCACCATAATCGTAGCCATTCATAATAATTTGATTAGCATTTATTGTTGTAAGATCTTTTATTTGTATAGAAGCGTCAGATTATATATTTAAAATATTTATTTTCGCTTACATAATATAAAAGTGATAAGAAGGAATATATTCCTTCTTAGAAAGAATATTTTATTTGAGAGGTCTATTAAGGAGGACTACTATTATGGTTAGCAATATCAATCGTAGATTCAGAAATTTCATCACTGCCGATACATTGAGTTTCTATGCTTTTACCATCGCTGCAGAACAGCATAATGTACATGATATCCGTGTGCGCTTTACACGCAAGGGTAATAAATGGGCTAATGTATTATTCCATATGCTGGATACAGGCAAAGCAAAGTCTGGCAAGACCATGCGCCAGATTTATCGGTACTGTTGGGCCTATATGAAGGACCGAGGATATGCCGGTGACTTCGATATACCTTTGTTCAATACAAAGGCAAAGTATTCAGTTTATATGGATGATGATAATGGAATTATTTACGTGATGAATGTCAGTGCAAATAAGAGATATCCATTATCAATTAATGAAATGATGATCAAAGAAGAAAAGCTTTCTCATTTCAATCAAATAATTGAAGGCTATACCTATTAATAAAAATAGAATGGGGTGAAGAGTAAAATCTTCACTCCTTTTATTTTTTTTTGAGAAAAATAGACTAAAATTTAACTTTATAATAATTCACTATATATCAAGGAGGATATGATATTATGGCCAGTGTTAATAAGGTGAAGGTCGAAACAGATATATATGATATTTCACCGTCTCCTAGTGGTACACTTGATACAACTACTGCTAATAATAAATTTGAGTCTAGTGATGTTGCTCAGGGAAGTGCAACATCTTGGACTAATGTTGATCCGTTGGCTGCTACTGAAACAAATAAGAGTATCTTTACTAAGATTACTCAGATGATCAAGAATGTAAGATACTTGTGTAATATTATTGGTACTGGCTTTTCTACATCTAATACTATTAAGAATCAAATCGATAGTAAAGCACCATCTAATCATACACATACTAAATCCAGTGTTGGACTTGGTAATGTTGATAATACAGCAGATAGTGCGAAAAATGTTAATTCTGCTAATTATCATAGTTTCACAAACGCAGATGAGCTTAATTTTACAGGTGGTCCAGGATCTCAGAGTAAAATTGCTTATATTGGTTATCGCAATGGAGAAATTTCAGGATATAAATTCTGTAATGGGGGGGGATGGTACATTAGTTCCTATTTACGCATCGTCATTTCAGGGAAAAGCTACAAGTGCCACTACTGCTGATAGTGCGGAAAAAGCCACAAGTGTTGTGGATTATAATAATACAAATTCATCGATTAAAATCGGTTACAGCGGTGATGGCTTAAATACCTCAAATTTAAAGTATATTGCAGGCTACACAGAAGACAATGGAACCAAAATCAAAGACGTCTCAAAAGATGTGCTATGCAGTTGGATTGGCCTTGGAGATTATGCTGTTGCTTCTCATACGCATAGTAGTGTTAAAGACATTGGAGACAATTCAAATACGGTATTTGCTTATTCAAAAGCTAGTATGAATTATGTGGATTATACTTGGCTTGCCGGTTGGAATGGATATGAACTTCGATCTGTAAATAAGAATCAATTTGCTACAGCAAGTCATACTCATGATGATCGGTACTATACAGAATCTGAAATAAATTCTAAACTAGATGGTAAATTATCAACCTCTGGTGGTAAAATAACTGGAAAAATAACAAAATCTACCAGTGGAAGCTGGATTGGTGATAGAGATCGTGCTTGCGTAGCAAGCGAATATCCTGGTGACTCATCGTATGGTGCAGTAGCTGCAATGGCAACTAAAAATGGATATTGGACAATTGGAAACTTAGGTGGAGATGAAAAATTAATATTTAACTATTCTACAGATGCCAATTATAATGCTGGAAAAAATGAAACAATACAAGTTTATTTACCTCCTCAAGCTGGAACTATTATTACTTCAGCTACAATAGGAAGCCAATCTGTTAATCATGCTAATAGTTCAAACTCTGCTGATAGTGCTACAACATCAAACGGAGTAAAAGACTATAATGACGCTAATAAAACTATTAAGATTGGTTTCGCTGGTAATGGTTTGAATACTTCAAATTTAAATTATATTGCAGGCTATACAGAAAATGGAACAAAGATTAAAGATGTTTCAAAAGATGTATTAAAACAATGGCTTGGAGCTACTAATGTTACAGTTGACGGTACCACTGTAGTATTTGGATAAATATTATAAATAAAATTCCCATAGGATTTTTATATCCTATGGGATTCTTTTATAATCTTATAATCTGACGCTTCTAAGAATTTTGGAAATGGAAGTTTAATTAAATCGATTACTTATGAAGGAACGTATACCACAGGAACTGTTCCTTCATATCAAATCGATAATTGGCTAAAAGTAAATTGTACTTCTACCAATCCTATTAGAACAAGAATATCTAGATTATATGATATAGTATTTTTATTCGATGTAACGATAGGAGTATACAATGATAATAGTTCTTTTAAATATTCTACTAATAAATATTTAGATACACTTAGAATGCTGTTTGAATTTAGTTATAAAAGTATTGGAGGATTTGTATTCACAAAGAAAATTGCAAATACTTGGACTTCTGGACAATCTCTGTATGGTTCTGGCAATGACCATCGTATTGGACCATATATAGAATATGGAGTTGCTCCTAAACCATTCGTGAAATATAGAGTAACTAATGGTAATAATGCATATTATATAGATAGATATGTTGATATATATGATAGTAAATATAGTAATAACAATATTTCTTATCAGATACTATATAGGAATACAGAACCGCATACATATCTGATATATGGAATAGATCTGGAAGATAATCTATCCAATATTGTGAACAACGAATAAAAATAATGATATGACGCTTCTATAAAGCATAAATCTATTATGTCTTATGAGGATGGATCTTTTGGTTTTGACAATTTATATGTTTTATCTGTATTTCCTGGAAAAGTTGAAGATGATTATCATGATGGGCATATACTTATTTTTATTAAATATGGCCGTATATATAGTGGTTTTGGTAAATTGTACACATATTCTGGACAAGTAGTAAACGCTATATATAATAGCAATAATAAAAATTATATAGGTATCGAATTGGTAAAAATTGCTTATCCTGTCGAAATATTGTATATTTAAACTTTAATACCTCCTAAACAATATAATACAAAATATTGTAGGAGGAATATTATGGACAAATTTGATTTTTATAAAATTCTTTGTTCATCTACACCTGAAGAAATTAATAACTTTATTTCTTCTAAAGGTAAGATCAAAAATGTAAATGCTATTACATTTTTAGATGATCAAACTTTACAAGATCTACATTCTAATACGGATTCGAATCAGTCTAATTAAGTTATTAGCTCTTTTATATTTGCAGGAATGGTGGAATGGCAGACACGCTAGACTTAGGATCTAGTTCTTCGGAGTGAGGGTTCAAGTCCCTTTTCCTGCACCATGTAGAATTATCTCCCCTAATTCTACTCATAAGGGCTATTAGCTTAGTTGGTCAGAGCTTCTGGCTCATAACCGGATGGTCGTAGGTTCGAGTCCTACATGGCCCACCATTAGAGATTAAGATACCACACACGCTAACGCTATTTTAATCTCTTTTCTTTCTTGTGTATAGAGGGTGGAAGAAACACAAGATAGAGATTCAAGTTCATTTCTTTCTTTCTTCTTGAATCTCGAAGCGAGGTTCGATTCATTAGTTCCGCAACCTAATGATGGTGCAGTACGATTCTGCAGGGAATAAATAGTTTTGGTGCACTCCTTTCGATTTATTCCTAACGCTTAGATCCATTTAATCTAGCCTGCGTGCCTATTTGATCTATTACGTAAAGATTCCTGACGGGAACTACGTTTAATTTGAAATACAATAGCCGCGTATAAAAATTGTATTTATTATTTCTTTCTTTCTGATCAATAGAATTAAATTATAAATGCAATGGATGATTAGATGGCCCAAATAATGACTACTGGGAGAATGTAGTAAGTCTTGAAAGTATCTACCAAGACGGGAGAATATAATGTGGCTCATAGAACCATTCCTTTCGTAGGCTGGTCATTACTGCCACATTATGAATGGACATAGATACTCTTGTAAGTTCTAAGGAGGCTAAGTTATACTTGTTACTACTGATCATAGTGGGTATAACTTTATTAATGGTGGCCGCAGATATAAAGAATTTACTGGATCTAATGTAAATCATCTAGCATTAGATTAAGAAAATAATTAGGTATTTATATTGTGCGATATAGATATTTAATTAAGATGAGCTGTGGGTATGAGATTTGAGATTAAGCAGTTGACCCTCTATACTACCATCTAAAGCATCCTTTTGGTAGTGAAGTTAGATGCCTTTTTCTGGTATTGGTTTTCGTAGGATAAAAGACTGTGCTCGGGCAGAACGAGCGGAATAACCTATACCCTCCTAACTAAGATTGTGGCGGACATTTATCAAGTTCGAGTCTTGAATCTTGGACAATAAGAATAATTCTATTTGAGAAAAAGAAAGAGAGATGACAGATCATGACAAGTGCATATGATATCATTAAAGATGTCAAAAGTAATGTCACACAGTGCTCTTCATCTAAAAAGGATGAGATTACTGTTATGCAGGCTATGATGAATGACACTAACTTTTCAGTTGATGTCTATTCTAAGGGTGGCAAGGTTGATGAATACTATCCTTCTCGTGAGTTGAGAAAGGTAGTAACTAATGTAGTAGCTTCTACTACTCATATTCCTGTTAAGGAAGCTACTGAACTTGTTAATGCTTATGAATTCACTAGAGTAGATGCGGCTGCTATGGTGAATATGTCTAAGGAATTTGTTAATACTTATCTTCAGACTGGTAGAAAACTTCCTCTTGGAGGCCGTAAGAATTCTGATATTGAACTCATGTGGAAGAACATTGAAGATCGTACTACAGAAATTCCTATTAAATCTGAAACTGGTGAACGCTTGAATACGTTCATTCCCGCTCATGGTGGCATTAAGGCTATTAATCCTTGCCCTGAGTGGTTGAAATAAATTTTTAAGATTCTGGGGAAGGCCATTTTAGGTCTTCCCCGCTTCTTTTGTATAAACTCAACTTTAGTATAATACTTTTATATGTAAGGAGGTAATCAAGATGGCTAAGTCTAAAAACAAAGACAACAATAAAACTGGCCCTATTGCATATGCCAAAAATGTAGTAAAGTCTGCTAAGTATATTGCTGTTGAGACTGCCAAGGGTGTTAATCCTACACTTACTAGCTATATTGCTGATAATGCTTCTGCTGCAAAGGATATGTACAATGCAGCGAAGGATTATAAAGGAACTATTCGTAAGAAACTAGAAGACTCTATCGGATCTAAAAATACCGATCAACTTGGGCAAATTAAGAAAGATATTTTTAGTGATCTGAAATCTGGTAAATTCTACAATCCTGAACGTGAAGCAGAGTCCATGAACAAACTAGCAGAATCTTGGGGAATGACTTCCTTTGATTTTGATATGGATGATGATTTCGATCTAGATTCTGACGATACTGATAGCTCTACAGAATCTTCTTCTAAAACATATAATGATCTAGATGCAGTTACTGGAGCTATCCATGGTCTTGGAAATCAGATTTCTTATCACCAGCTTATTACTGGTGAGGGAATTGCTGGTAAGATCGGTGGAGCTAATATCAAGAATACTAGAGCAATGATGACAAATAATAATAGACTCGCTGGAATGTTGAATAATTCCTTGTCTGTTATTAATACTTCTATTCTTGATCTTCATAAGGATTTAGTGCAACCTCTCAATGGGCACATTCAGAATTCTACTAGTTTTTATCAGACAGCTACATCTGAGCTGGCTAAGCAAACTAGTTATTTGGAGACTATCACTAAACTACTAACAGATAGATTTGCTCCCGTTGCTACTAGTAAAGGTAGTGGAATTAAAGAGACTCCTTGGGAAGCAGTTATGGGTGGAGATTTGCCGAATCTAGGTAACTGGATCAAACATGCTAAGAATAAAGCAATGGAAGATTCTGGAATGGATTCCCTCGCTGCTATTATGAATCCTGAGATGCTGGAGACTTTACTAGGTGCTGGTATGCATTCTCCTATTGCATTGGCAATTACTATGGCTCTTACATCTAAAATTCAAAATGGTCCTACTGGTAAAGCTCTAGATAGAACTGTCAATATCTTTAGAGATGGTATGATGAAGGTCGCTGGACAGATTCATAAAGCATCTAAGAATGATGGTATTCTAGGTACCATTGCTAGTTTCTTTGACATTACCCCTCATTTTAATCCTAAGATGAATTTCGGCAATTATAATAAGGGACGAGTAGATTGGACTGGTAAGGACTCTAAAGCACTGAGAGATGTTATTCCTACTTATCTGGCAAATATTGAAGCTTTGCTATCTGGCAGAGAAGCTAAAGTATTTAACTATGAAACTGGTAGATTTACATCTGCAAGTAAGGGCTTTAATGAATTTAAGAAATCTAGACAGGCTAATATTGGCAATGCTTCTAAGGGTATGAAGGAAGAACTTCTTCAAGAATTTATCGATGAAGATAAAGAGAAGTATAAGAATGATGAAAATCATATTGCTTATACTAGAGAATCTAGAGCTGTTAGAAGTCTATCTGATGATTATGATAAGATGATGTCTCTTATTACTCTAAATCATATTGATCCTTCTAAATTTGATTCTGCTCAGAGTATGCTTACTCTTCTTCGCCAAAGAGGATGGATTAATGATGATCCTACTAAGGGATTCATTTCCAATAAAAATGCTCGTGCTATTGCTAGACTTATTTTCAAGAAAAAGTCTGGTATTGGTAAAATGAATAATGCTATCTATTCTGGACAGATTGCAAATGCTAGATTTGTTGATACTATTAACGAAACTAATCCTATGTTTGCTGCAGTAGCAAATGGATCTGGTATGACTAATACTCATAAACTAAGAAGCAATCTAAATAAGAATAGTGCAGATGCTGTTATGGCACTTGATGATCATGGTAATAATATTTTCTTCTATCTGCAAGACTATTATAAGCAAATTAGAGTTATGGTAGACTCTATGTCTGCATCTAACTTTAATTTGTCTACTATCAAGAATGAAATTATTAGTAGATTTAATGGAGGATTTGGTAATACAGAAAATTCCACTGGAACTTCTGGTAATAGACGTCAGTCTAAGAAGAGAAAAGCATCTTCTAGAGCAAGTAGAGCAGCTGCTGCAGATGCTGGAGCTGGCGGCTCAGACTCTGGATTTAGATCTCTATATAATTTCAATTACGACGTTCCTAACAATATAGCTCCTGATATTATTACTCCTGAAATGGCCGAAGCTTCTGCTGGAGCTTCGGAGAGAGAAGCTGCAATTGAAGATCCTGAAGGAAGAATGGTATACAATTCCTCTACTAAGCGATATGAAGCTCCTAAGGCTTCTTCTAGAGGATCATTCTTAAAGTTTAAGGAAAATGTTAAAAATCATAGTATCCTATCTATCATCGTTGATAAATTCAATGATTTTATGGATAATACGCTCTTCGGTAATGCTCCTGCTGCATTTAAGCATAAGATTGACGAAGAAGGTGGTCTGTTCGGATATTTACAATCTTTGCCCAATAAGATTGCTACAGGTCTACAGGATCTTCCTGATAAAATTGCAAATAAAACTAGTGAATTGTGGAAGAAGTTCCAGGAATCTGATTTTGGCAAGAAATTCATGGAATCTTCTAAGAATATTATTTCTAGTTTCTTTAAAGATACCGAACAATATGCTGAAAGAAAAGCTCAGGGTACTTTAAAGTATCTATTTAAGAATACTAGATTTGATCTCGATAAGAAAGAAAAAGAAAACGAAGAGACAATTAATGGACCTATTGCTCTATTACCTCAACATGCTGAATCTTTAATTCCTGAAGATGCTAATCCTGAAGGATCTTATAGAGGTGGATTAGTTAATAAATCTGGAATGGTTTCTGTTTCTAAAGGCGAATTGATCATTCCTGCAAAATATAATCCTCTTTATAATGGTGGATTGTCTGATAAACAGAGAGAACAGATTGAGCATAGAAATTATAGAAACTGGAAAAAGGCTGGTGGCAAAGGCAAGTTCTTTGGATTCTTTGCTGAAGGAGGCACTGTTGGAGAAGCGGATAATTCTCCGAATCTAACTGATGAGCAGGCTAATATTATTCTTAATGGATTTAAGAATAACAAGTCTACTGTAGATATTGCTAATGAAGCTGGAATTGATGAAAAAGTTATTCAAGACATGAGAGTTGAGTATGAGAAAGATAAACTCAATGCAAGTCTTGAATCTATGAAAAAGAGTTTCAAGAAATTTGCTAAAGTAGCATCTAAAGTTGGCAATGCCGTTAAGAATCAAGCAAAGAAAACTTCCGTGTATCAAACCATTGAGCATGGAGTTAAATATGGATATGAGAGAATAAAGCAAAATGCAGAATACATTTTTGGTGATTTTGATCTATACAAAAATATCAAGAAAACTGGAAATGAAGTTGTAAAGGCTGCTAAAGCTGATCTTCCTAAGGTTGCTGCTGGTGGTGCACTTGGTGCACTTGCAGGTGCTGCTCTAACTGGATCTGGATTGGGTCTAGTTGGTGGTATGGCCATTGGTGCTGGTAGCATTATTCTTAAGAATTCTGATACTCTATCTGAAGCACTGTTTGGTAAATTTGATGAAAATGATAAGCTAGTTAAGAAGGGAATCTTACCTCCTAAACTTTCTAAATTCATTACTGATAAACTTCCAGATGCTGCTAAAGCTGGTGCTATTGGTGCAACGCTTAGTACCTTTGGATTAGCTCCTGGAGGTATCATGGGAGGTTTTGTACTTGGAGCTGGACTTGATCTAGTTTCTAATACAAATGCTTTCCAAAACATTATGTTTGGACCTAAAGGTGCAGATGGAGAAAGACATGGTGGCATCGCTGGATCTATCAAGAATAGAGTTGTTGATCCTCTTATTGCATTTACTGAAAATGGAATGGAGAAGATCAAGAATTTCTTTACTACTAATTTTGTAGATCCTGTAAAGAGATTTGTTAATCCTCTAATAGACTATGTCAAGGGTAAAGCTAAGAGTATTGTAACAGATTTTATTGATAGTGCTAAAGATATTGTCAAGCGTACTATCGGTGAAAAGTTTGATATTATATTTGGACCTCTTGTAAATCTTGCTAAAGGATTAGGTAAAAAAGCCTTTGGGCTAGCAAAGGGTATAGTTACTACTCCTTTTAAAGCTCTTGGCGGTATTGGTGACGCTCTGCAAAGACACAATATCAATGCAGGCTATACTAGACTATCTGCTGAAGAACGTAAGTATTGGCGTGAAGAGCATAATAAGAATAAATTCTTTGGACTTAGTAGAAAAAAGAAGATTAAAGAATCTGCTCTTGATAAGTGGGAACTCAGTCTTGATGAGAATAAGAGAGGCGATCTCATTAGAGAAGCAAATGATTATCTTAATTCTCCTACTGAGCTAAAGAATCAGAAGCATAAAGCTCGTCAGGAATTAAGAGATAAGATTACTGCTTCTATGCCTAATGCTGGACTTGGTGAAGATCATGCACTAGGTAAAAAACTTAATAGACTGATGAATAGTGAAGACGTTGTAAAAAATAATGACTACACTAAAGTCAGAAAATTTGTCGAAGGACTGAATATCAGTGATGAAGACAAAGAGAAACTTAAGAAGTCTATTATTGATACAACTGCTAAAACAACTAAAATTACTGATAAAATTGCTAATTTTGATGTCAATAAAGAGCAATTCTTTAGAGAACAAGGTCTAGATATCAATAACATGTCTAGCAAAGAACTCAGAAGAATGAGAAATCAGCTAGGTATTGATGCCAAGAATGAAGATGAGAAAGAAAAAGCTAAATCTGAGGATAGACTCAAAGAGCTCAAAGAAAAGGATGAAAAGGCTAAGAAGCTAGCAGAAGAAAAGCGTATGAATATGATTGGCAATATTGTCGATTATGTTTCCATTATCGCTGGATACGTTGAAACTCTAATGGGTAAGACTAAATCTTCTGTAACTGGAGAACCTTTTAAATCTCCTAGTGAGAACTTTGAGACCCCTCTAATGACTAATGAACAGGCTAAAGCTGAAGAAGCTAAATCTAGAATTGGTAAAGATACAGCAATAGATGCTGAATTTACTGAAGTTAAAGATAATAAGAAGCCTGAAATTACTATTAATGCGGATGCTATTGATAGAGTAGTAAATCTTGCTACAAGAGGAGTATCTGTAGCAATTATTGCTAAGAGACTCAGCATTTCTGTAGATAAAGTAAAAGAGATCATTGCTAATAATAGAGCTGCTATTCTTGCTGCTAAAGCTACTGGACAACTAGATGGAGTTGGAAAGTCTGGTGCACCTGCAAAAGATGGTGGTAAGCTTATTGAAAACGATTCTCAAGATGATGGCGAACAAGGAATCATTACTAAGATAGATGCAGATGGCAATCCTATGCAATATATGCGTAATGCCAAGGGAGAGCTTGTTCTTAATACTGCCGATGCTGCTACCAAAACTGCATCTGAAGAAAAGAAAAAGTCTAATGAACTAAGAGATAGATTCTATGGAATGTGGGTTAATGGAGGAATCCTCGGAAAACTCAAGGATCTACTATCTCCTAAGCAGGAAAAAGAAAAGAAGAAAACTTTACTTGATACTATTAAGGAGAAACTTGCAGATGCTGCAGGTGCAGTTGGTGGAGCAATTTCGAATTTCTTAGGATCTAGTATTGGAACTTCTCTTACATCTTTCCTTGGATCTCTAAGTAAAGATATTATCACTAATCTTCCTTCTATTCTAGGAACTGCTGCTACAGTAGCTGGTGCTGTTTACCTTGGTAAGAATGCTGCTGGTACAAATAACGATTCCGGAATGCGTAAGGGAATGGATCCTGAAGAACGTAAGAAGGAAGTAGAGAATTCCAGTCTCTTTAACAAATTCACTCTTGGTGTAGATTCTCTAGAAACTAGAATTAGTGGCAAAAAGATGACCACCTATGATCAAGATGATCATGTAAGTGAATTCTTCACTTCTAAGTGGAAAAAGAGAATTGGAAAGAATGTTCTCATGAGCTTTAATCCTGAAACAGCTGCATCTGCTACTGCTGCTTCTAAGCTTATTAGTAAGATTCCTATTGTAGGAAAGACTTTTGGTAAACCTCTAGAAGCTGGCGCTAATGCTGCATCCATTGTTGGTAAAGCAGGAAAAGCTCTAACAGGTAATTTCTCTATCATTGATCCTGATAAGGCATCCACTGCTGATAAGGGTCTAGAACTAGTTTCTAAGATTTCTAGTAAGGTTCTTGGTTCTGTTAAACAGATTCTAAAACTTGTATCTAAGAAACTTGGAAATTCTGGAGAATGGGTAGATTCTGCTGCTGAGAGTATTTCTACTGCTTTGGGCAAAGCTGGATCTAAAGTATCTGGAGCACTATCTAAGCTTACTGGTGTTATCTATATTGCACAAATTGCACTAGCTGTTGAAGATGGCTTTGAAGATGCAAGAGCTATGAGCATCTTGGGTATCATTGAAAAGCCTTCTCTTGGTGAAAAGTGTCTAGCTGCTGCATGCAATGGTATTAACTATGCTATTCCTGGTATTGGTGGTATTATTGGTACTTCCACTATCTTCAATATTGTATTTAATGTCCTTTCTAAGTTTATTAAGTTTGGCACTCTTGCTACTAAGAGAGCTGAAGCTCAAGAGACTGTTAAGCAATATAATGAGGAAACTGGTCATACATACAATGTAGAAGAATACATCTACAATGTATTGAATATGAGTACTACTCAAGATAAGGTTAAGTCTTGGGCAAAGAATACTGTAAGTTCTGTTAAGAATACTATTACAGATATCAAAGAAGGTAAACTTACTGTTGGACAAGCAGCATCAAAGGTAGGTAAAGGCATTGTAAATGCTGGAAAATCTGCTGGACATTGGATCGCTGGTATTGGCAAATCTGCTGTTAATGCTCTTGATAGCACTAAGATAGGGCACAAAGTAGTTTCTGGAGTTAAGACAGTTGCTAAAGCTGCTGGAGAGAAAATCTCTAGTGGTGTTGATGTAGTTAAGGATGCTGTATCTGCATTTAATAAAATGCAAGATAAACTGAAGGCTACATTTAAGAGCAAGGATACTACATTTGCCGATATGGTAAATATTCATGTCGATATCGATGAAGATAATCCTCTTGCTGGATTTACCAAGGGTGTAGGTGAAGTATCTAAGGTAGTTATGATTCCTAGCCTCTACGTTGGAGCTATTGGAAGAAAACTATATAACGACGTTTTGAAACCTACTGGACAATCTCTACTACAGGCTGGTACTGATACTCTTGAAACTTTGAAGTCTGATGGACAACTTGCATTGCAAGGAGATCTGATTGGACTCTGGAAGAATTCTACCACTGCAAGTCAAGACAATGACATGTGGTTCATTCCTGGAATGGCTAATATCGGAGCTAAGGTTGCACTTACTGGACCTACTATGATATTCGGAGCTGCTAAACAAGTTTGGGGAGTCATTAAGGGTATTGGTAATGGAATCAAAGCCGCTGCTGATACACTAGGCAATAGTTATGATGCAGCTAAAGAGTATTGCTCTAATGGAGATATGGGAAGTCTATGGACCAAGACTGATTCTGATAAGGGAGAAGAAGGTCAAACTGCTCTAGGCTCTATTCTATCTGCAACTTCTGATTCTATCATGAAGGTTGCATTGACTATACCTACTGCTGTAAACTGGGTTGGAAAGAAACTCAGTGGACTATTTAGCAATATAGCTGCTGCAATGCCTGATGTTGGTGTGATGGTCGATGATCTTTGGTCTTTTACTTCTTCTGATAAGAGCATGGATGATTTCTCTAAGACTGTTGATTCTTATAAGTCTAAAGACACTGGTGTATTTAGTCTCATTGGTAATGGTATAACTACTATTATTGGTGGTATTATGCATCTAGCAGTTGGCTTCCTGAAGCCTTTTATCTCCATTGGAACTAAGCTATCTAATGCTGTTAAATCCGTTGGCGATTGGGCAAATAAGGGACTAACTGCATTTAAGAATTGGCTAAATGGAGACGACGATGATTCTAAGGAAGCATCTGGATCTGGCTCTGGAATTCATACTGAGCAAAAGGGTAACTATACTAAGTTTGGCAATAGTACAATTGATGCAGATGGATGTGGTCCTGCTGTAGCTTCTACTGTTCTTAAAGCTTGGGGCAAGAAGTCCAATATTTACAGTGCTGCAAAGTATGCTGAAAAGATGGGCTATGTAGCTGGAAGTTCTAAGGTAGTAGATAGAGGTACTAAGGCATCTTACTTTGGAGATATCTTTAGTAAGAATGGAATTAGTACTAAATATACAGACAATCAATCTGATATTAATTCTGCTATTGCATCTGGTAATCCTACTGTCTTGCTTGGTGAAGATTCTCAGAATACCTCCAAGTCTAATAGTCCATTTGGACCTAATCCTCATTATGTTGTAGCACGTGGTGAAGATAGCAAGGGAAATGTTATTGTTGATGATCCTGAGCTGAAGGGAACTGCACTTTATAAGAAGAGCATTCTTAAGAATGTTAAACTTGGTGCTGTTACAGGTGGTGCATCTGGAGTAACTGATATTATTAATACTGGACTAAATGCTGGATTTAATGCTATGGCTAATACTTCTAGTGGACCTATGTCTAGTATTATTAAGACAATCTTTAGTGGATTCAATTCCTCTTCTACTGATGCTTCTGGCGATTCCTATGGAGATAGTAGTGCAGGATATGTTTATTCTGGAGATTCTCCGTTCCCCATTGTTACATCTAAACCTAGTGCTAGTGATCCTTATATTTCGTATTACAATAACTCCAATCGTGGTGGGCAGAATACTTGTATCAATGGATCTCCTATGGATCCTGTATGCAATGTCTTGTCTAACTGTGTTGGCTGGGTTTCTGGTCGTTTCAATCATATATACAGCGTACTATCTGGTGATAAAACCATGAAGTACAAGGCATATCACTGCAATGCTGGCGATATGTATGAAAAAGCTGCTTCCTTCGGTCTTAAGACAGGTTCTACTCCTCAAGCTGGTGCTATCATGGTTTGGGGTAAACAAGGTGGAGCTGGTCACGTTGCTATTGTAGAAAAGGTTATATCTAGTGATGAAGTCATGACTTCTGAATCTGGATATAATTCTTATGCATTTAGAAACAAGAATCGTAAGAAGGGTAATGGAAATTGGGGATCTAATTCTCCTTATTATTTCAAGGGATTCGTTTATAATCCTGCTGTTCAAGATTACTATGCTACTCATTCTACTTCTGGTTCTACTAGTGCGAATGCTAAAACTATCTGGCAGAGACTTAAGACTAAGGGAATGTCTGAAAATGGTATTGCTGGTCTTATGGGATGCTGGAAGAATGAATCGAATTTTAACCCCATTAATTTGGAGAATAAATTCGAGAAGAAGTATGGTAACGATCAACAATACACTCAGTACGTTGATACAAATAATAAATGGCCTGATTCTCCTAATGATCATGTCGGATATGGTTTGGCTCAATGGACTGGTGCAAATGGAAATGCTACCTCTGGTAACCGTAAGCATAATCTACTTGCATATGCTAAGAGTAAAGGAACATCTGTTGGTGATCTGAATACTCAGGTTGATTTTGCTTATGATGAGGTCAAGAATAATTATCCTAAGGCTTATAGTGCATTGATGAGTGCTTCTAATCCTTCGGATGGTGCTGCAGCAGCTCTTGGACTTTATGAAATGCCTGGGTGGGGTGTTGATAGAGCTAAGAGAGATACTAAGTATTATCCGAAACGTAATCAAGCTGCAAATGAGCTTTACAACTCTCTGCATGGAACTGCTACTCTTACCGGTACGATTGGTGGTTCTGGTAGTGCACTTGATACATTGGATAAAGAAGCTCAAGCAATTGAAGCTTCTAGAAAAAACTCTATATCTAAGAAGCCTATTCCTGTTTCTTATGACTTTACTAAGTCTAAGAATACAGCAAAGAAATTCTCTATTAAGAAGAAAGCAATTTCTAGAGGTTCTGCATCTGATATACCTGAGAATCAAGACATCAATACTTCCTCTATGAGTAATGATGAACTTATGCAGGCTATTATACAGTATCTACAGCAAATTGCTAATAATACTTCCAATAATAATACTCTACCTGCAATTCAAAGTATCTTGAGTGGAATTATCTCGAATATGGGTAGCCTTGCTCAACTAGCAACTTCTGCTGCTTCTAGTGGTGGAAATCTATCTGATAAAGCTGCTCAAATGAAAGATAATATCGAACAAGAACTGAATGCAATGAGATCTAAAATGGAAGCATTAGCATCTACTCCGTAAATATTAATGGGAGTTGGGCGTAATAGCCCAACTCCCTATTAATATTTTATCTGAAAGGAGAATAATATTATGGCGGTCGTAAGCACAGTTGGTGGAACACTAGAAGTACCTGAATTCACAGAAGATGAAAGAGCTGGAATGTCGGCTAATGAACTTGCAGAAACTGAAAAGTTTCTTGGAGATATTCAGAAAACTACTCAACAACCTAATTTTCATTCTATGTCTACTAATATTGCTGGTATATTTGGAATGCCTTACCAGTTTTCTGATTATGTAGATCCTTGTATTAAGCTAAATGGAAAAGATACTCATATTGGGCGTAAATTCAATGAGAAAATATTTTCCATTATGCCTATTCTATTCTTGACTCCTGGTGAACCTAAATTTATGGCTGATTATGGAAATAAAAAATATAAAGCTGTAAAGCAACAGACAGCTGCTAGACTTGCTGGTATGCTAGATGATCCTGGAGATGATGAGTCTAATGAATATGATGAAGGAAGATATTATTCTTTTGAATCCAACTTTCAAGAATATAAGAAGTATGCTAATGTTTCTCTAAGAGCATTAGCTTTATATATGGGAATTGATAAAGTTAGAATACCTGTTCCTGGTGGAAATAAAACTGTTACATTAGGAAAGCTTAATATAGAAGATTTTCTTAATAGTAGCTTTGCAAAACTATTTGGGTCTCAAGTAACAGTTCCTTTTTTCCTTGATGCAGAGACTGCTATAAGTGAATCATTCTCTAATGGAACTACTGAATCTGCACTTTCTCAAACTGTAAATCAATTTTCTCAGAATGCTAGAGAAATTCAATTTATTATGGGATCTAAAGACTTTGGTGGATTAATGGGAAATGTTCAAGATGCAGTTACTGATGTTTCTCAAGCAGTTACTGGAGCAATGTCTGGCATTAGTGATGCTCTTATGGGAAAGAATATGATCAGTAGAGTTGCTGGAGAATTGACTACTATTATTACTGGTGGTAAGATCGTTTTCCCTGAGATCTGGTCAGATTCTGATTATGATAGATCTTATGATATTAATATTAAACTTAGATCTCCTGACCCTGATCCTGTAAGTATATTTCTTAATGTTTATATGCCTATAGTTCTTTTGATCTCTATGACAGCTCCTAGGCAAATTGGAAATAGCTCTAATTCTTATGAAGCACCTTTCATTGTAAGAGCTACTTATAAATCTATCTTTAGTTGTGATATGGGAATTATTACTAGCCTATCTATTAATAAAGGTGGATCTGGTAACTGGAACTCTATGGGTATGCCTACATCTGCAGATGTAACTATTAGCCTAAAAGATCTCTATGGATCTATGCAAATTTCTAAGAGAATGGGTTTATTGACAAATACTGCTCAGATGGATTATCTTGCTACAATGGCTGGTGTAGATCTTAATGAATTTGAACCTACACGACAAATTAGACTTGCATCCCAAATCATTGGTAATACATTTAATGATTGGGGTGATTATGCATGGGGTGGTATTAAAGCAACAGCAAATAAAGCTGGTGGTAAAATATTCTCTAGGTTTACAGATACAAGATATTTGACTTAATATATTCAAAGAAGTAGGAATTTATCCTACTTCTTTATTTTATTTTTTAAAACTAGCTATAACGGTACAATAAAGAATTTCTGAAAGGAGGTGTGCTTCTTTTGAGTAAATCTAGAAAAGAAAAATCAGAAGAATATGATCAGAAATATGGATGTATTCCAAGAGATAACGAAGAACGATTAGCTTGGCTAATTGATCAATTTAAATTATCTCCAGCAAGAATGAATGATATTATTGAGAAGAAAAGAAATATGGAAACTTTTCTTCAATATTATGAATATAAACTCATTCTATATGAAGATCCAGAAGGTGCTAAGAGACCTAGATTTAGATTAGTAAATAGAAAGAATTATATGAACATAGCAATTCAAGCAAAAGATTTCGTTCATGTATATTCTCCTAATGCTGCAGATGATCATAGATTTATGCATAGATTAGTGGATCAAGAGTTAATTCAGTTAAATGGGCTCATTTCTACACCTATGCAAGTATCAATAAACACATTTTCGCGTACACCGTCTTATTTCAATCAAGCAGATACTATACTTGCCGAAATTGGTCTTCATAGACCAATGCAGAAGCCAGACGTAGACAATATTGAGAAAAAATATTATGATGCATTTAATTATAATATTTGGCTAGATGATAGTCTTATTATAGATGCAGATATACATAAATATTATTCAATATTGCCAAGACTTGAAATATATATTCGATATTTAAATTATATTACCAATGCTTATCAATATAATCAGATAATCAATAGAAAAGATTATAAACCTGAATTTGGTGTAAGTTATCTAGATAGCATGGGTAATCCAGTATAGGAGTGAATTATAATGGCTATTCCTTTTAGTAAAAGTGCTCTCAGAAATGAAAAAGATAAAATGGCTAAAGAACTATATGAACAAAAGAAAACGACTATAAGCAATAATACTTATGATGAGAATACATCTTCTAGTGGAACATCTACTGAATTTAAATTTAGAAAGAATCCAGTAGATGAATGTAAATCTACTGATCTATCTAAGAATATTCAGTGCGCTAAAGCCGACAAAGGTAAGTTGCCTATTTCTTTGGTTCCTATGACTATTATCAAGGATATTGCAGCTATTCGTAAGTATGGTGAAGAAAAGTATCATGCTCCTAATAACTGGGTTCTAGTAGATAAACAAAGATATGTAGATGCAATGTGGAGGCATCTAATTGCATATCAAGAGGGAGAAGAATATGATAAAGAGTCTGGTCTTCCCCATCTCTGGCATGCTGCTTGCAATATGGCATTTATCCTTGAAATGGAATCTCCTGATTGGGATGTACGTAAACAACAGCTAATTGCATCTGATCCTAAGCTGCAGGAACAGCTGAAGAAATATATGGAGGATAATAAGTAAATGAACGCAACTTATACTGATGAGATTACTAGTATTATTAGTAATCTTCGAAATAGTATTTATAACTCAGATGCTTTTATTCAGAATACTATTAATAAGCTAAATGCTTCTGGATATAATCCTGTATTTAGCTATGATCCTGCTGGTGGTATTAATATCCTGATTACTATTGATGGCTTTAACATTAATGCTATTAATGAGTATATCATTGAAATTAAATCTGCTATCTATTCTGCCATTCGAACTGTTAATCCTGATATGACTATTACTAATGATATTCTTAGTATTCTATTCAATATAATCTATGCAGGGAATAATACATTAATGGTGAAGCTATGAAACTTATTGCATCTAAAGGTTCTAAAACTAAAGCATTCCATTATTCCTATTGCAAATGTGCTAAGAATATTAAGAGTAGTAATATTATAGAATTTAACAGTATAGATGAAGCAGAAGAACAAGGATATTATCAATGTCCCATATGCTCTAGAATTATTGTAAAATATAATGAAGATAGAGTAAATATAGATAATTATTTATGCTCTCATTATCTGAAAATGTATATTGAAGGTGGATCGATGTACATTGATAATGTATTCTCTTCTTGGAAAATATGTGCAAGGCCTAAAGCAATGGATCTTATGCTATATCATGCAAATACTGAAAATTATGGTGAGCTACCTATTAAGAATGGCCATCTAGTTCATCATTATCATATTCAGAAATATCGCGGTAAATCTGATATTCTGAGTATGCTAAAATATATTGTATCTCATGATAAGTATAAGGTAAAAGTTCTAAATGATTTTAGAAGACTTCCTTGCCATACTCATAAGCAGAGACTTATCCATGATGCAGAGATGAGAAAGTCTCGTAAACTTCAAGAAGTATACAAGAGAAACTTTATTCTTAAAGTAAAGCTAGAATCTGATGAATAAGAATAGGAGTAGATCATAATGATCTACTCCTTTTATTTTATTTCAAATAGATATTATAAAATTGATAAGAATGAAATCTCTTATCAAAAAAAAATATTAAAAAGAAAGAAGAGAATTATTATGAGTGAAAAGAGAAAGAGACTAAACTTAAATGATTTTATGAATAAGAAATATGGATCATTAACAATTATTGGTATTGTAAAAGCCAATAAAAATGTTAGAAACTCAAAAGTACGAGTTAGATGTGATTGTGGAAAAGAATCTGATAAAACATTAAATAATGTATTACGCTTACCTAGTGGATGCTCAAAAGGATGTGAAATGTCTATTGCTAATCAAAATATAAAAATGTTAGATAAATACATTAATAAGAAATACAATCATTTAACAATAAAATCGTATGTAGGAAGAATAAAAGATCCTTCTTACTATGATGGTGGTGCGAAAAGATATATTGTAAGGTGTGAATGTGATTGTGGACGGATGATAGATCTTAGACTGAATGATGTCATTTATGGACGTAAACCTACATGTGGGCAATGTAATCTTTCAATGGTAATGCATGAAGTATTTATTAATAAAGATAGCGATCCTGTTGCAGTAAGATTATATAATATATATCATCGTATGGCTAATCATGCTCGCACTTCAGCAGAATTTCTTTCTGATGAATGGTTTAATGATGAAGATCCTATACATGCTATTCATAACTTTATGAATTATTGTAAACCATTATATGCAGAACTTATGAACGATGGTAGCCCTAAACATATTTATATCCATAGAATAGACATCAATAAACCATTGGGACCGGATAATGTATATTTTGATCATCGTAGATTTAATATTAATTATTTTGGCAGAATAAATTACTAAATAAAAAGGCCGAGTGGACTAAATATCCACCCGGCTTTATTTTTTTTTTAATACTTAATAGACTTTAGTGTATCTTCAATGTACTTATTATCAACCTTTTCCAGTTGAATAGTACCAATAGTTTCCAGCAAAGAATACATGCAGCGAGCAGATTCAACAATAGAATCCATATTCAGCTTACCATTCTCATCAATCAGAGAACCCTTTGCATCCTTATTCTTAACAGCTGCTTCAGACAGGTTACGAACCATACGATCAAAGACACTACGATAGCCTTCATGCTGAATCTTGTAGATCTTATCCTTAGCAATACGAGTTTCAGATTCCTCTACACTCTCAGCATAATCATTATCATTGGTATCCTTAGCCATCTGAACACGGTCAGCAGTCTGCTTTAGAACAGTCTTTACATTCTCCTTATCCTGCTGGTTTCTATTAACAAAATTCTCTTCTGCATTAGAAACACGCATTCTAATAAGGTTAGTGATATCATCGACGTCTTCAGTATTATCAACATCCTTCCAGAAATCATCAAGACTTCCAGAATCAATATACTGAGTATCTTCATCACAAGTAGCATCCTCAGTAATAGTCTTATAATGACTATTAATCTCAGACCAGCAAGTACGCAGGAATCCATTCTCAGAGAAACGCATATTCTTTAGAAGAGTAGTTTCTCCAACCTCAGAGATATAATTCTCAATAAGATTCTCACAGATAGAATACTCACGATGAGTATAGTTTGGAATAGAACCAACACAGAGTTCCATAAGCATCTTCTTAATCAGAGACTTCTTTACATTAGCCTTGAATTCAAAGAGCTTATCCACACTCTTATTGAATGCCATCTTCTGATTTTCTTCTTCAACGATATGCTGATTAAATTCATTAATGGACTTTTGGCGAGCAAGCTTTGCTGCTTCTTCCTTAGCCTTACGCTGTTCAGCAAGATACTGACGATCTTCTCTAAGACTCATTGTATAATCCTCCTAGATTTATTATTAAATTTCAGAAACATAGATATTGATATCAGGAGCTGTAGTTCCATCCTTTTCAAGAACATTATTTACATTCAAGAATTCAGGAGCAACATGAATAGGAATTTTAGAATCATCCAGTTTATAGATATGCTGGACATCTGCACCATAATCATTGAATCCTAGATACTCGAAATAAGTAATTTGTTCTTTATAGTTAGTAGTAATCTGTGTAACCAGATTAGGAATATGCAGCTCACTAAGATCATTAAGATCTTCAATATAATCCTTAATTTCTTGTACAATATTTCCCTTAGTGTAGGAATCATTATCTGCGACCAACTTGACTCTGAAGTATAGAGATAGATTGACCTTATTAATGAATTCAATATTATCATCGAGCAGACCATTATTGTCTTTATCTTTGATAATATAGAATGTCTTAGAAGGTCCATAAGTATTGAATAGCTTAAAGTCAATTCCGAAAGAATTTTCGAGCCTAATTAGAGCAGATTCAATATATGCTTTTCTATAATTCAAAGCATTGATTGCAGATTGTACAAGAACTTCATCTTGTGCATAATCATATCCAATCATCGGAACAGATGCTACATAATAGCCTTTAAGATTCATAGTAGTTGCACTAGTATCAGATTCAGCTTTTTCCACATCAGTTCCATAAGGTTTGACTCTAGATCCCATAATTTCAGAATAGTTATGATACATCGTAACACCATTGACGACGTCATAGGTATTAGTCAATGTCCAATTTCTCAAACCAGGGCAAATAGAATCAAAACCATTTCTTGAATATGTTCCACTAGTATCAGGAATTGCTACTAGAGTGTAAATCTTCATTTCCGTAGTAGGATTGAAGAATCCATATTCAGTTGTAGCAGGCTGAGTGCTAGTAGCAGTCAGAATAGTAGGTGTATCAGTAGTTTTGTCAGTATAAGCAATTTGAATATCGCCAGAAAAATCAGTGAGAGAAATTACTTTATAATCAATGATCTTTTCATCCTCATCCTTAATAGGAATTAGAGTAAGAGCACTATTATTACTGACTACCATAGTATCAAACTCTGTAGGAACTTTAATTCCTAGAGTATTTAGGATAGCAGATAGAGTAACTATTGCACCATTGTTTAGAGTATACTTTGTATCTTTATTATTTTCACCGGTAATAGTGACAATATATTCATTCTGACCGCAGACTTGTACATTGGTCAGCTTAATATTATTGTCTTGATCAAAGATATCTTCTGCATTAAATTGCTGAGTAAAAGTGAAAGAGTAGTTACTCTTATCAAAAGACTCTAGATTCAATGCTCTATATCTATAATCAGTATTATTACGTCTAAAGACAACAAATGCTTTGATAAGAGGAACAACCTCATCATCTTCACCTTCAGGAATAACACCAAGATCATCCTGAACAGACTGCATAAGCTCGATTCTTAAAGTATACTTATCATTTTTATCTTCACAGAAAGGTCTATTCCAATTAACATTTGTAGAAATGAATTGGATATTAGATTTATCGTTTATATAATCGAAATGCAGATAAGGATTCTCTTCCATAGACATCATATAGAATGCGGAATATAGACGATATCCATTAATATTAATTGCATAGGGATTAGTATAAACAAATCCACGTTTTCCTTCCATAGAAGTTTCAGTAGGTTCATGCTGATAGTTTTTATCTCCATACTTGAGATAATTATTAAACGGCAGATAATCCAAACCTCTAGAAAGCTTAATAATAATCTTAGGATTATAATTATAACTAGTAGATCGATAGCTAATCTTATAAGTAATCTGTGTATTGTTGGTAACAGAATTAATCTTGTTGACCACTTCAATCTTAGGTACATAGGTAATATGAATATCTTTCTTAGTCTGTACTGCACCCTCAGTAACGTACATACCATTTTCAATAGCATATACATCTTGAGTTAGATTAATAGTATAAAGCTTACTATCAATAACTACATTCAGACTAATAGGTTTATCATCACCAAATTGCTTAGCAATAGTAATGATATATTCATTACCTCTCATACGATTAATAGGCTTCTCGGGATCATCAGGATCACCTTCAGCATATTCTACTCCATCGACGATATAATACCAATTGTTCTGAGGACGATCTTCGATAGCAGGAAGTTCATCTTCTTTAACAACATTCAGGCTATAATCATTCTTATCATCAGATTCTTGTTGTTCTGCTCCATTAGGAACTCTAGTAGAACTAACGATACCCATGTACCATTCATTTTCTTTACGATCTTTCAAAGCAGGCATATCCTTTTCAGAGGTAACCTTAAGATCATAATTATCTAGAGTTCCAGCAGGTTTAGTAGAAGCATCTTGATCAGTTTGCTCTACTTCCATTTCTCTGTAGAACCATTCATTCTTTTCTCGAATGCTTACAGGAGGAATAGTCTCATCTGTAACAACACTGAGTTTATAAGGCTTATTGGTTTCATTTTCAGATGGAACTCCTGCTTCAGGATCATTAGGATCCATGATAAGAGGTTTATCTACTGTACCATTAGGAGTTACTGTTACATAATCAGTATTAGAAGATTTACAATCAGAAATCTCACCAGAAAAATCTAGTGCACTTAGAACAGTAGACAGATTCACCTTAAGATTCTGAACGAGATTATACTGATTGGAACCATACTTGAAATATGTAATACCATTAGATTTCTCATTCAATCTACGAACGATACCAAAAGTAATCTTAGTATCTTTGGGAAGATCTGTGATAACAATAGGTAGGCTGCTGAAATGTCTAGTGACCCCATCTACTGTATAATATGCATCAACAAAATCTAGATTAGAAAGATACTTATCTCTTGCTTGAATGATAGAATTATCATTCTGAGTAATATATTCAGTAGTGTAGACATATTTCTTACCTACGCCCATTTGAATATAATCTTCTACTTGCTGAGAATGAGTAGACTCATCTTTCTCATAAGTAAATTTTCCATCAAGAGATCCTGTAGCAGTATCAGGGAATACATGAGTAGCAGAATTGCATCCTCCAATTTCTACAGTAGTAGAAAATTGTTTCTTTTCTTCTTCTGTAATTTCAATAGTGAAATTACTTTCCACTATATCTCCACGAGAAACAGAAGGTCCAGTGAATTCATATCCATTACCCAGGATAGGCATTTCGTTAATATAGCCTACTCCATCTGTTCCAAGCTTAAAGCAAGTTCCAGCAGGTAATAGATATCTAGGAGAATCTATTTCATTAATTCTAGATTCAATTAGAGCATCCATAGGAACTCTAATATCAATAGTATTAGAAGGAATGATATCTCCATTTGTATCTTTTGCTACAAAGTAAGCATAATAGACACGCTCAATTTGATTATCAATTTTCTTTTGAATGACAATTCTACCATAATCAGAATCAAGCATTCCAAAGTAGTTATTAAGATCTGTAATAGTAGTAAGAGATCCTCTAGATAAAGCTTCTTTAGGAATAATTCCTTGAAGTTCTTTCTTAGATTTTCTATCAATACCACCGGAAGAATTACTAATAGGAGTAATTAAGCAAGTGATATTCTTGTAGTTATAATTACTCGATTCAAGAGTAGCATAGACATCTTTACCATAAGTAAAGTTTCCGCTAGATCCTTGACAAGTCTTCACTAGACATTCAACAGTAGCATTTAGACCAGGCATATAGGACTGTCGGTCAAAACGAACTCTGATAAGATTAGTATCAATATATTGATACCAGCAGTAATATTGAGCATTTACATCATCAGGAACTGCACTGCCCTCAAAGACTGGAGTAATATAATAATCTTGATCAGATTCTTTAGAATGAATTTCGAAATAAGCCAATTGATTGGTAAACTCGAAATTCATAGTCTTATTATCAATGATATTAGAAGTAACCAATTTCTTAGAAACTACATTATGCTCAACCTGAGCAAGGATTGCTGTTAAGTAAATATAGTTTTCATGATTTACATTAACAACAGTAGGAGGACTAAGATATTGGTTAGCAGAGGTAATAGTAGATGTAGGTACATCTCTATTTGCAGGAATGTCATATTGAGCAGTATAAGTATTAGTAGCTTTCTTCTCAATATAAATTCTTTTTAGCTTAATATCATATTCCAGATGAAACTCATAATCGCCAATCATTAGAGGACAGTCTCTATCAATTGTGAAAATATTATTTTCATCAAAGTAATCGGTAATATCAGATTCTTTTAGAGCTAGAAATGCTGTCATCTTTGCAGGAACTGCATTAATGTTTTCGATATTCATCATTATTGCATGAGTAATAACATTTCTTTCTAGCCTTGCTCTAGAGGGAAAAACTTCGTTACACAATTCTCCAGTCATTTGAACTTGTGTCTGAAGTCTTTTTGCTTCTAGTGCACCAAGATATCCATATGTACCAATTGCTAAGGTTTCTTCATTTTCATCTGGAAGAAATACTGACTTAACATCTTCAACCAGTCTAGACAGGTTGTAGATATCAGAGTTGACTGTTTTCTTTGCCATCTGAAATTCTCCTTATCAATTTTATTTTTTACCATACCATCTAAGACGATATTTTGCTCTTTCATCTGTAGCTAATTTTCTGCCATCAACAAGAGCAGCAATTGGCAATGTACCATCTATTCTTTCAGTAGCTCCAATATTATAAGTCGTTTTACCAATCTTTTGAGTAGAGCCGCCAAGACTAATAGAAGTATCATAACTATGATTTCTACCATATAGCATATCAGATTTTCTATTTTGACGAACAACTGGCAACCAGTTATTTTTGTTAAGTCCATGCTTAGACATAACTCTATTCATCAAAGTATTAAATTGATATAAAATAGTAGGAGTCATATCTTCGATAAATGCTGCATCAAAGCTAACAGAGAAAGTTAAGCCGTCAGAAAAAGATGCATCCTGAAATGCATCTCTTGGACAAGATGTTGGGTATACACCCCATAAATATGCCCAGTAGATTAGGGTTTCCATATCTTCATCTACAATGAATTTATATATACCCATTGTATTATGAAGCTTTTTATATTGATAATATTTCATATCTGGAGGAGTTACCAAACCAGATTTTCTAGCAATATGATATTCAGAGTATGCTTTGAAGAATTGATAAGTATTTAAACTTCTGTCATCTACAAATTCTAGAGAGAAACTATAACTTTCATCAGAAGGTTCTGAGTCTTGAAGATATTTGTAAGATGTACCATATATTGTAGCAGGGTTATCCATAGTCTGAGCACTAGAAGAATCTAGAGGTAAGCTACTATTAACAGAGAAACTTAATAGATGACTAAAAGGATCTGGATTATAAACAGCACTCATTTGAAGCTCTTTAATAACATCTGGATTTGTATTAAGCAAACCAGAGAAATATGGAGCAGAAGTTAATTGAGGATTTAATCTCAATCCATTGCTAGAAATAACTCTAGATTTTTGAAATCCTCCCATTGTATATAATGTATCAAATTGTGATTTTCCATATGGTATGCATATATGAAGATCAGGTTTCACAAAGAAAAGGTATTCTCTTCCTCCGTTGAGTCTTCCATATGGATCAAGGACTCTACCAAATCTAGAGTACTTATTAAACTTAGCATTGTTAATATCCTTTTTAGAATATAATCCTTGAGAATTTAACAGTTCATCAGTTATATAAGTAGATGCTTTGGCATTACCACGATCATTAAGCTCTCCATATTGGATAGACTCTTTCGTGTATTGACTAGACAATACTCTTACCTCCTTTTCTTATATAATAAATATTATACGGATGTTCCAGTACTAACATTATAGAGCCAAATTCGGATATAAAAAGATATTATAAACTTGAGAGAGTATGGAAACGTATTTTTCTCAAATAAAATAAAAGAGGTTGATAAAAATGGAAATCTGTATTGAATCTATCTTCAGAGATGCAATCCCTTATGTAGTAGACACGGTAGTATATACCGCCTATGATGCAGGACGCAGATTCGTAAATAATTATGATAAGCGTCGTGATGTAGGATTTACTCCTTGGCCTTCTGTAAAGGGTTCTTTCCAAGAGACTAAACGGTATTATTGTGATACTATTATGGGAAGAACATTTATCGAAGATAAAGCAGCCGTATATTTTGTTAATGGAAGGAAGGAAAAATAATGGATGGAGTAATTGTTATTAGCCCTATTCTCGAGAGTGCAATGAAAAGCACTGCAGTAGAGAAAACTAAAAACAGATTTATTGAACTTTCTGCAGAAGATCCAAGAGTTGAAGAAGCAATTGATGAGATGTATAAATCATTTGCTTTTGTGGATGGAAATTTTAATAATGGTAATTACAATAGGAATGCTAAAGTAAATCTTGAAAATGTAGAAGGATATATTCGTGGTAGCAGATTAAAAGAGTTAATGGAAATCTGTGAATATTCTATCGTAATCAATAAAGAAGACGGTAAAGAATATGTATCATCAATTAATAAAGAAAGCATTGAAAATATTGATGATGCACATGAATATATATTTTATGTATATAAAGATACTATCACTGTTGCTGATATGACTTTATATGCTGAATTAAAATATAAGGCAAGCATCAAAGGAGGAAAGAGTAATAAAAAATGGATGTCTACAAAGAATAATAAGCTTACGAATAAAGCTAGAAATAGACTTTATAAATCTATGGTATTTATGGATGCATGCTATGATGATGTAACAGATAAAACAAACTGTACATCTTTATTTAGAAAGCCTATCAAAGGTAAGCTTTGTAAGAAATATTTAAGGCATTGTAAATATCCTGGATCTAGCGGAAGTTTTGAAAATACGGAAGATAATAGATACTATGTTTTGGTAAAATATTATGATGCATTGGAAATCAGTGAAGTGTATCATCTTTATGGAAAGAGTGTTGCAGAAATTCATGGTGAATTTAGAGTAATCTATTAATCAAGCAAAAGTGCTCTGGAGTCCAGAAATGGATCCAGAGCATTATTTTTTATTTTTTAACATTAGTATAATACTTGGTATTATACCTAAAAAGGAGGTTTTACAGATGGGGAATACTCTTCATGAAGCCGGTAGCGATACTGTAGATACTATTGTTCAGATCGCTAAAGGACTTAGCAATGTTGCTACAAATAAAGTTGCTAATAAGAGTGAATATTCTTATTCCTCTATTGCAAAGGCAGCATCTAAACTGATTGCTGTTTTTCCTGTTCTTACTAGTCGTACTGTAAGTTTCGATACTGCACGTATGGCTTCTAAGTATATTGAACAAATTTCCTGTCAATTCTTTATGTTTGCTCTACAGCAAGCAAATATTAGTAATGCAAAAGATGGTATTGCATATCTAAGACAATTTCATCAGAACCTAAATATGGGAGATGATAATACAGATGCTGTTATTGCAGCTATGCAGTCTTGGATTGATGCATATACTAAGGGTAAACAAGAAAGTACCACATTTGCTGATGCTTTGAATAATGAAGTTCTTAGTGAAGCAATGGTAGATCCTTTTATGATGCAATCTGATGATGTTAAGATCAGTGCTTCTGATATGAGAGAGCTAATGCATGTTATGCAAGAGAGTGCAAATATTCAGTTCTACGATACTAAGCTGAATCCTCTTTCTATCGATGATTACGTTGTTAGAGAATTTGCTGGTGGTGACTATAGAGTCACTGTCTCTCCTTATATCCTAAATGAAGCTAAGGCTAATAAGAGGAAAGCAAATAATTCTTATAATGAAAATAAAGAGCAGCATCGTCATGAAGAAGAGATGAATAAGATCTTGAATGATCGAATGAAGACTTATCAAAAGGCTCAGTCCGAAAGAGATAAGCAGGATGCTGAAAATGAAAAGCAACAAAAAGAAGATCAGAAAAGTACAAGTAGAGACAATGATTGGCGAGATGCAAATAGAATGCATAATAATACTGCATTCCTAAAAGATCAGGATATTAAGAAGATGAATGATGCTCTTCCTTCTATTTTGATTGTTAAATTCTATCAGAAGAATAGTAATGATGCAGTATCTGGTGTTGCTACTGAATTTCTGATTGGTATTAAGTCTAAGGTTGTTCCTATTACAACTACTGAGATTCTTCGCCGTATTATGAATGATAATAAGGATGGTCAGAAATTCCTTAAGTTCATGAGAGTTATTACTGGTGAGCTAAAAGCTTCTGATGTTCTTTTGGGATTGTCTCGTATTACTGACGATGTCAAGTCTTATAAAGTTAAGGGAGCTCGTGGCGATATTTGGACCCTACTACAGAATCGTGCAGTAGCAGCCAAAGAACAAGTTCGATCTGGTAAGCATAATGACTTCTCTGCTATTACTACAGTTCTGATTTCTCAGCAAGATGCTGATGAACTGTATCGTGAAGAGAACTTTGATATCAATGATCCAAAGAATGCTATTCACTTTATGCAATCTTATAATCTAATGGGATTTGCTATTGCTGATGATTCTAATGAAGTTCTTCATCTGCTGCTAGATAATGGTAGTAAGAATTTTGAAGATATTTCTTATAGAATGCTTGAGAGAGAAACTCAAGATAGTACTTATAAAAAGCTGATCAATCTGATGGCAGCTTCTAAGTAAGAGAAAGGAGAGATACAAATATGATCACTAATGCTGACTATATGCAGATCGTAAGTGAAGCATATGATCTATCTGATCCTTATATTAAGAAGAAAGTTATCTTCTGTAATGAAGCAAAGCGTCAAGAAAATATTGAGAATATTGTAGGTAGACTTTATACTCATATTAAGAATGACGTTACTGGAATTGATTTTGGTACTATTCCTAGATCTAAGGGAATTATTACTAAGATTGATAATTATAATGGTCTTATTGATTGTATTAATAGCATTCATGATCTTGTTAAGAGCTATAATCAGCCTACTAAAAGTGTAGATGAACTGACTACAGCTATTAATAATATTAAGAATAGAGAAAGAGTATTTACTAAGGCTTTTACTCTTAATATTGAATTTCCGATTATGCTATATAATATGACAGTAACTTCCATTGTAAGTGCTACTTCTCTATTGATGAGCTCTAGTGTAGAATTCATTAAGAATGGTCATGATTCTTTTACTACTTCTTTGGACAAGGTTGGATATATTAAATCTAAAGATCACCTTATGATTGAATATGTAAGTCAATTCAATAGAAACTGTGCAAATGGCACTATTGATAAGCTTGTCAATAGTTGTATTAAGAATAATATCACTAATACTAATGAATCTACTATTTCTGATGCTCAGAATGTAAAGAGTGTTAATGAGGGAATCTTTACAGATACCGATGATAGAGGTAATACTAAGCTGAATGATACAGCAAAAGCAATTATTGGTATTGCTACTGGTGCTGGACTTAAAGCAGCTGCTCCTCTATTGAATAATCCTTTTGGCATTTTTATCACTGCAGTTATCGGTGCTGGTATTACAGCAGTTCTTTTCCTATTTTTGTTTAGAAAAGTTGCATTCTTTGTTCTTAAGACCCGTATGGATATCTCTGATTGGTTTGAGATTCAAGCAAATTATCTTCAGATTAATGCTGAGAATCTCAAGTATCGTGATGATCCTAAGGGTGATGATCATAAGAAGAAAGTATATGACGCTCAGATGAAATGGGTTGATAGATTTAAGAAGATTGCTAATAAACTAGCACTCACTGATTCTAAAGCAAGAAAAGAAACTGATGATAATGAATGGAATGAGTCTCATCAGCATGATGACGATGATAGTGGATCGTCTGATGGTGGATTGTTCTGACTTTAATTATATAACTTTATAATAAATCTCAGGAAAGGAGAGAATTTATACAATGAGTATTTTTGAAGATCTTCTTCATGAAGATACTTGGCATAAGAATGAACCTCATGACACCTGGGATGATAGCCAGGACACTAGTGGATTTGATACAAATACTACTAGTGAAGATGAGGATAAAGATGATACTGACGTGAATGAGAGCGCTGATGTATTTAATGAATCTGATGATGAATCTGGCTTTGATGGTTTTGGGGTTGATAAAATCGATCGCCCCTCTAAGTCTGGCCTAACCACTGGAGTAGATGCAGCAACTAAGTTTGCTAATGCTACAGATGGTGGCCTGGATTGTTCTATTGATTTGTCGTACCATGATGCTTTTGGTGAATCTGACAACTCTGGGTTCGAAAAGGACGCGAGTCTAGTGATGGAAGATGGATCTGAAAGCATTCCTGTTGATCCCACTACTATCCCTCATCATGATCTAGAAGATGATCAATATTCTGATAGTCTTGATGAACCTGAAGTTGATGGAGCAAGCCCTGCTGAGTTGGCTGCAGATGACGATAGTAGCTTTGGAGAATCGGCTACAGGATGGGACGATTTATATTAATCCATTCCTTTTACGATCGTAAATTTTAAATTAAAGGAGAATTATCATGATTGTTAATGTTATTAACAGTGGTATCACTGAATCCGCTAGCAATGTGTTTGCTGGTATGAGCCTGGCTGAAGCATGTGGTCAGCTGCAGGCTAATGTGTCTGATGCTCTGAACGAGATGAACATGAGCATTCTGCTGAATGAGCACCTGTATCTGCGTGAGAATGGTGAGGACATCTCTTATGTCAATGAGGGTAAGCTTGCTGATTTGAAGAACAAGATTACCGGCGCTGTTGACAAGGTTATTTCTCAGGTTTCTCAGCTGTGGGATAAGCTTGTTAGTTGGGTTCAGGATCGTGTTGAGGATGTCCGTATGGCATTTGCTCGTGCAAAGGTCAACAAGGATAAGGCTCAGAAGGCTTGTGCTGCTGGATTTGAATTCCCCACTGGTCTTACGATTAAGAATGTTAAGGATGAAGATATCGAAAAGATCATCGCAAAGATCGATGATATCGATTATGATTCTCCTGATAAGGAAAAGAGTGAATTTAAGCTTGATACTTATATCACTCCTATGACTAGTGCAACCAATTCTGAGCTGAATGATGCTTTCCAGAATGTTTTCAACACTGAGCATACTACTATTGGTAGAATCAGAACTGCTAAAAAGACTTCTATTGAAGCACTAAATGCTCTTAAGAAGGAAGTTAAGGGATCTGACGATAGTGATAAGTCTGAGCAAGTTAAGAAGATCAATAAGCAGTGCCGTAATATTTCTGCATATAGTTCTCTTGCTATCAAGGCATATCATACTAATATCGATGCATCTGTTAAGCTGCTTCAGACTGCTGTTAGGACTAATAGTGCTCTCAACAAGATTTCTAAGAATAATGAGAAGCTAGAGAAGAAGTCTGAGAAGTTTGCTCAGAAGTATAGCAAGACTAGTGAGTCTGCCATCTTCACGGACGATCGTTTCTTCAAAGCTTAATTTGCTATAAAATTATCCCGTAGGATCATTAATGATCCTACGGGATTTTATTTATTAACCTTCAATAGAAAATTCAAGATTATTAGAAATTTTATAATTACTAGTAATATTCACTCCAGCAATCACCACATGTCCTCCAAAGAATTTATTAGAATTTTTGTTACTTTTTGCAGAATTATTATACCAGAAAGAAACATTAAAAGTTCCATTACTAAATTTTTCAATATCAACTAAATCAAGAGTTCCAAATTTCATTACTTTATCAACAGTATTTGCGTCGTATTCATAACTTCCATCATTATTTTTATACCAATCATCAAGATATTCATTAATCTTATAATAAATCATTTTCTTAATCTTTGGCCAAGATGCATTTAGACATTTAACAAGCTTATCATCACTCAAACAATTTTTCTCATCATTAATTTTACACTTATTATCAATAAATGTAAGTCCGGACTTATTAGATTCATTAAACCAATTCAGGCATACACTTTCAGTAAATATAGCCATAATATTAATTCTCCTTTATAATGTATTTTATAAGGCCATTATAAATTAGTAATCAAAAAAAAACTATTTGAATTTAATAATAAAAGAGGTGCTATGGAGCAATCCATAGCACCATTATTTAAATTTCTACACTTATATCGTCATCATAGATTTCATAATCATTATCGCCATTTCTATAAATTTCAATATAAACTGCTAATTCATTCCCTCCAAGAAAATCTTTTACTTTTCCATCTTTATTATAAGTCATATATACATTAACTGTCTCTGTATCGTCTTCGAATGCAATAGCATCAAGATTAACTTTAGCTAGAATCTTATCAGGATCTATTTTCTTATTTCCATAATATTTAGAAGATACAGATAGAATATACTTATAGATTTTTACTTGAATCCTGTGCCAATTAGAATTCAATGCTTTTATTACTTGATCTTTATCTTTTATAGATTTATCCCAGTTTATATGAGTTTTAGAATTAACGAATTTAAGAGATGCTTCATTAAACCAATTCAGGCATACACTTTCAGTAAATATTGCCATTATTATATTACCTCACTTTTTCTTAATAATTACCAATTATAAGGCCATTATTAATTAGTAATCAAAAAAAAACGATTTGGATTTAATATATAAAATAAATATATACTATAAATTTTAAATAATATTACTTCTGTCTGTTAATAAATCGCTAGGTTATTATAAATACAATATCGAATTATAATGAGATTTAAGGTTGAAATATGCAGCAACTTCATCACTATAATTAGAATACATACCTTCTAATGAGATATATCCATTTATCTGAACAACACAAAATAATGTATTATTATTAAAATTATTATTATAATTAGCATATTCAAAATCAAAATCATATCCAATCATAATTCCATCTATTTTATATGCATGGTTAAAGTCAAAGCCACTATTATGATTATAAACCTTAGACGTATAAACATTAGTTATTTTCTTTATATGATTATTTTTAGAAGCGTCAGACTTATTTATTTTTTGGTAAATTTTATTAAATTGCAATAAAATGACGCTTGTCTTCGCAGATCTGGTGGTACAATGACTGGAGATATAACTTTTAGCGCTATTGGTGATACTGGAAAATCTAAAGGATTATACTGGGAAGGATCTACTGATGGAGCTAGTATTTATTATCAAACATCAGCAGCAGATCAAGGAAATCTTGTACTAAATCTTACAGATGATGATAATTGCTATCTAAGAATAGCTAAAAATGGTGCATTTGCAAGTTATTTTTCACCAGATGGAGCTTTTCATGGTAAATGCTATGGTGCTGTTTATAATGACTATGCAGAATTCTTTCCTCGTGGTGAAGAAACAGAACCTGGAGATATTGTTGCACTAGATCTATCTTCTGATGATGAAAGATATATCAAAGCTACTTCCAATAGTAAAAATATTGCAGGAGTTCATTCTAATGAATATGCAATGATTATTGGTGGTGAATCTGAAGAACAAGGAGAAGATTATATTCAAAAGAATATTAAAAAATATATTCCTGTATCACTATGCGGACGTGTTCATTGTAAGTGCATTGGTGCCATTCATAAAGGAGATATTATTGTAGTATCAGATATTCCAGGAATTGGTAGAGCTAAATTTCCTAATGAAAATGTTGAATTTACTCAAATTGTAGGATATGCAGTTGATGAAGATCCAGATACAAGTATCCGTCAAGTACGTATTCGAGTAAGGGGGTAATATATTATGGCTGCACAAGGTGGACTAATATCTGCTAGTGATTTTACGACACTTAAAAATCTCGTAAAGAATGAAATTAATCGTAGAAGTAATTCTAAGAGCGTTGGTAGTATGAGTGCATATAATGGTAGTAGCTATAATTATACTACTACACCGGCAAAAGGCGGAAATATAAATCTTGAGCATATTCAAAAGATTACTAAACCTTTGGATGCTGTTACTGGAAATAATACAACTCCAGGAACGCATGCTACAATAACTGCTGCTCAGATTATTAATGCTACAAATACAGTTAAAAATTTAAGTGGTAAATCTACTACAGCAAATAATAGCTCAAATGCTGGATGTAAATCTAGTTGTAGTGGATTGTGTTATACCGGATGCTATAGTAGTTGCTCTGGATGTTCTGGAAGTTGTTCTGGATCGTGCAGTGGTGGATGTAATAATACATGTAATAATACTTGTTCCGGTGGATGTAATGACCATTGTTCAAGTGGATGTTCTGGTGGCTGCTCTGGAGGATGTAATAGTAATTGCTCAAGCGACTGTTCAGGTGGATGCTTTAGTTGTTCAGGAGGATGTGGTAGTAATTGCGGTGATACTTGCACAGCTCAATGTACTGGAGGATGCGGAGGAAATAGTTGCCAGGGAAATTGTGCATGGGCATGTGATGATTGTGGATCATTTTGGTAATCATATATAAATTGAAAGGATGATATGATATATGGCAATTATAAAATTCTCTATAGATGATACTGATATTTTAAATAAAGACAATTATTTTTCTAAAAGAAATAGTTTATTAGTAAAATTTCTTTCTTATGATGATAATATTAAAGATGATATTAAAAAATTTATAGAAAGAATTCAAGATGATAATAAATTCTTCATCTGTATTGCATATATCACGACATTTAAACGTAATAATGATATTGAATTTAGTGAATATTTTAAATATATTACTAATATTATTAATACATTATTGGAGACCTGTGAATATTCGATTACTGATTTGGAGAAAAAAGCAATCATATATTCGATTATAATTAAAACAACCGATAGATTTAGTACAGAAGATATTATGATGAGTAATATAGAGCTTAGTAACTTTGCAGATTTTGATTTATCAAAATTATCAAATATCTGGTCACTAACTATTCTTGGAAATTATTATCTTGACATTTTAAAAGCAGATAACAATCTAAAACTTTTTCTAAAGTTATTAAATGCTGTTACAAATGCACGAAACAAATACGAAGAGATAGATAAAGTAATTCCTCATATAAATTCTGATATTCTATGGAAGGAGTTTGAGCAATATGAAATACAATAATGAAAAAATTGTATATATTAAAGATAATATTATGCTCAACATTGAAAGAGCCAATTATATTTATAAAAGTTATTCTGCTTTTATATCTATATTAGCTAAAGAATTTGCAAATAATAAATCAAAAGAAACTGAAGATCTAATAGAAAAATATCGTATAATGTATCAGAATGCATATATAGAATTTAATGTATATATTAATGCTATTATTGATGATAATTTAGGCAGTATGCCTGATAATATACAATATAATATTGATTTTGCAGAAAGGAAAATTGTATTTAAATGGAATTAAATAATAAATATGGATCAATAGAATATCCAGAATATATAAGACGTTTATTTTATGACGATAAAGTAGATTCAATGGAATTATGCAGAGGAATTACATTTCAAGTCACAAATCAATGTAATTTAAGATGTTCATATTGCTATGAGCATAACAAATGCTCTGGATCTATGAATATCTATACTGCTAAAAAATGTATAGATTTACTTCTAGATATGTATGAAGCTAATAATAGTAATTTTATTAATCATAATACAAAGGCATTGGTGCTAGATTTTATTGGCGGAGAACCTTTACTAGAAGCAAAGCTAATAGAAGAAATCATAGATTATTATATTCATGAAGGCTCACGAAGAAATATTCCATTTATTCCTTTTACTAGAGTTTCATTTGCTACAAATGGTCAAAATTGGTTCACTTCAGACTCTAGACATCTATTAGATAAATATCATGATATTATTTCTTGTACTATTTCTATAGATGGTGTACAAGAATTGCATGATAAATATAGAATAGATCAATATGGAAATGGATCATTTGAAAAAGCATGGCTGGCATTTCTTGATTGTAAAAAAAGATATGGCTGGGTAAATTCTAAAATGACATTTACTCCTGGATCTATTCAATATATGTTTGATTCTGTAAAAATGATGATTAATAATGAATGTGAAATTATTAATTGCAATTTTGCATATGAACCAATGTATACAATAAATGATGCTAAAAATATTTATTTTGAACTAAAGAAAATTGCAGATTATTTGATACAAAATAAATTAAATATATTTATTAGCATTCTAGATAATACAATTGGTACTAAACAGGATCTGATTCTAGATGATAAAAACTATTGTGGTGGTACAGGTAATATGCTTGCATTTGCTACAGATGGTAAAGCATATCCTTGCATTAGATACATGCCTATATCTATTGGAAATGAAAAATCTTCTAATGCTTGTATTGGAGATTGCTTTAATGGATTATACAATCGTGAATCTGAAAAGAAAATAAAAGAAGAATTAGATTCTATTACTTTTACATCTCAATCACCTCAGAAATGTATTGATTGCCCAATATCTCAAGGATGCGGATGGTGCTCTGGATATAATTATGAATTATATGGAACTCCAAATAAACGATACACTGGCATTTGTAATGCTCATAAAGGTCGTGTATTAGCATCTTGCTATTATTACTGCAATCGATATATTAAAATTGGAGATGTAAAGCCTAAGAAGATCAATCTTCCTTATAATGAGGTAGTAGATATTCTTGGTAAAGAAGAAGCAGATTATTTATTTAATCTAGAAAAAGAAGCATTTAATAAGCAATAAAAAGATTATCCGGTAGATACATATGTATCTACCGGATATTTATCATCTATATTAATTTTGATATTATGTAGTTTTTATAATAGTACAAGACTTAATTATAAAGGAGGTAAATTTATTATGGGAATTATTGTAAATGAAAAATGTGTTACTTATAATAAAACTTATGATATCAAGAATTCTAAATTAGCCAAATATAAATTGGTTATCATTGGTGAAATGCATGGATCTTCTATGATTGGAGTTTATGATAAACTTCTTAAATCTTCTAATTATGATTACTTTCTTGCTGAATTTGCTTATGATGATAAAGCTCTTACTAGAGAAGATATTAAATATAAGATGGATCATGCTACTAATGGCGGTATGAGTCCATGTGATTATCAGTATAATTATTGGCTTTATGAATTAGCATATAAGTATAATATTCCTTTGATTGGTATTGATAGAGGAGATACTAATAGTTTTAAATCTAGAGAAGAAGAATTTAAAACTAGAGAATCTATTATGATCAATACTATTCAGCAATATTCAGGAAAAGGAAGATGCTTAGTACAAATAGGAGATGCTCATGTAAGAAGTATTCCTATTAGTAAAGAATATATTAAGCAATATAATTATGATGATGAATTCTACGAAGGAAATATTGATAATCAAACAGTATCTTTTGCAAGTCCAATATATGAAAAATATGTAAATGATCCAAATGCAATTATATTTAGAAATAAAAAAGAATATGAAGATGAACAAAGATTCTTAAAAGAAAATTCATAAAGATAAGATGGAGGTAGAGTATTTTTACTCTACCTCCATTTATATTATATTTTTTAATATTACGATGAATATATGATAGATGATGCCATTTAGTCTACTCTTCGTTCATTTATATACCAAATATTAAGTTCGACATTAGGGCACAATATAAAATTACTAAAATTATTGTTTACAGCTTGTCCTACAGCAATTACATAAATATCATTTATATTTTTATATTGCATAACAAATTGAAATCCAGAACTATGATCATCTCCAATAATAACATTTATTAAAATTTTATCATTTGATAATTTATAGTATCCATTTTGATCTGATGCTGTAAATATGTATTTTATAGAAGCGTCATTAATATTTTTTAAAAGTATATATTTTCATTTACATAATATAAAATTGAAATAGAAATATAAAAATTTTCTATTTCGGATTGTTTTAATCATCATAAAAAGGAGGTTAATTATTATGATGATAGATACTCGTATTTCGCTGAGCACTAATGAGTGTAAAGCACTACTTTCCAAATACTTTGATGTTGATGTATGTAATTTTGTTGCATATATCTATACAAAGCATGGCGATAATGTTTTAGTATTATCGTCCGGCAAAATCAGCATGGTATTTAACAATACCAAAATGGAAGAAATCATTATTAGTTTATTCAATAATGATGTATCCAAAATTGACAACGTACATGTGTATATTGTCAATAAGGAGGACAGAAAGTATGTTGGCGTTACCTGTATTATGTCCAAAGAAGGCATTAAGTCTATTATGAGCATAATTGAATAAAGCCAGCATACAATCGGAGATTATGCATCAATAAGCATTTTACAGAAGGAGTGGGTTTCATTTGCCCACTCCTTTTATTTTTTATACTCTGACGCTTCTCTTAAAGTAGTACAGATAAGTATTCCACCATCTACTGGAATTGACTTTAACCTTGGATCTATAGTTTCAGTTGTATTATTAAATACTAGACTTACAATGGAAAATGAATATCCTGAAATATAGATTGATAATGGAGGAGCATACCATATATCCATAATTCCTACTTATTATGCACAAGATTTCGGGAATGAAGGAGATAAATATGTAATTCATAGAAATACTAATCAACTTGCAGCAAATAATTATACTGCAAATGTCTATTATATATAATAGACTGACGCTTCTCTTAAACGAATCGATATAGTTTCTGAATCTGCTAATTACTATTTTACGTTAGGAAATATTGTATCAGCAATCTGTTTAGATTCATATAAAACAGATTATTCTGAATATCTTGAAGTGTGGTATGTTCTAGATCCAGCATATTTTTTATCTTTTCATGCCTTGAATGAAAATGGAATTATTCCATCTGTTTGTAGAGAAGCTAGAATATATTATTTTCCATGGTAAATGACGCTTCTCTTAAAAGAGAATTGGTCACTATAAATGGATATCAAACTGGATATCCATTTACATTAGGAATACCAATAACTGCTATCATTATCGATAGAGGAATTGTTGGATTTGATATTCAATTTATATTTTATTCTGAAACATATAATTTATATTATATTATATTTGGAATTGCACCAGATAATAATTTTAATAATTTTGAAATAATTACTGATTATAAATGTATTGTTTATTATATTCCAAACTGAATGACGCTTCTATTAAGCAAACAGCCATTACTCTTACATTTAGTGGTAGCCTTAATGGAATTACAGGATATAAATTCACATTAGGAATTCCATTTGCAGGATATATACATAGAGACTTAATGTGTTGGATCGGAATATATAAGCAAAATTCTATGTACTACATATATGGATTTTATGCTGCCACTTTTAAAGGTGGAGGAGTTATTGAAGACTTTTGCATTATGAGTAATAGTACTGCTACTATATTTTACATTTAATAGTACCCCTATGGATTAAAAGTCCATAGGGACTTTATTTTGAAAACTTTATAATAAAATCGTATCGAAATCGATACTCTCACTCTAGAAAGGAGCGTATAATATTATGGGACTTAATATGAACTATCATTTTTTCCTTGAAGGATATCAGTCTCATTGCCATATTCCTGATTATATTAGATCTAATAATTCTCAGATTCCTGTAGATGAATCTATTCTAAAAGCTACACTAGAATTTGCTAATACTTGTAGAAACTCTGTTTCCACTATTACTTCTGTTTCTGAAGCAGATGCTGGTACTGTTCAATTTGAGCAAATTTATTCTTCTCTATCTGCTGCTATTAGAGCTGTAGATTCTGTAAAAGCTACTATGCTTCAAACAATTGCAGAAGCTAGAAATAATGTAGACAGATCTAGAGATCATAAGAATGATCAAATTGAATCTCAATATAATATTGCAGAGAGAGTAAAGTATCTAGATAAAGCTATTCATCTTGCGAGTGTATCTAATCCAGATGATCTAATGTATAACTCTACTGCTAAACTTGCTGCAGATATTACAGTTAAAGATCAATCATTCCCCAATCTGAATGCTATTAAAGATATTCTTCATGGAAAGTCGATTGCTATTCCTGATAATATCACTGCTTCTTCTGATTATACCACTGGTATGATCATGGATAAAGATTCTGTTCTTTATACTCTGCTTGGTAAGTATTATTCTCCTGTAGAATCTGCTAGTATTATGCAATTTGCAGTGAACTTCACTAATGATTTTATGGATAATACTAAAATCGATCATATGATTGAAGTACAGGATTATCTAACTGCGTTCTCTAATATCAATGCAGTAGATGATATGATTAAGTATCTAGATAATCTTAAAGCAACTACAGAGTCTGCTTTTAATGATTGTCTAAAAACTATGTATGACTATTGTGATCATCTTAAGGGAGAAGCTTCTACTAATTATAAAGAAAATTATGGTACTGTAATTAGTGCATTGATTAACAATGTACAGAATATTATTTGTGCTGCTAATATTGTCACTACTAGAAAAGTAAATATTATTTCTAATCTGTACGGTGCAGATGGAGATAGTTGGAAGACTATTGGATTTGCTCATTCTCTGATTGGTAAATACTATGATAAGATTATTACTCCTAATGTAATGGCACAAGATGCTGGAAAAGATATTCCTAATAATGCTATTGTATTTAATGGAGCAGATCAAGTTCAAGAATTTTATAATATCCAGAGTCAATCTAATATTCTGGATATACTTATTGAGAATGCATATAATGAATATATGTATGACGATGCTCTAGAAAAGGTTTTGCAAGAAGCTACTGCTTTGCATGAAGTTGATAATAATGGTGGAAATGCTGCTCCTGCAAATGGTGTGCAAGCTGCAAATTCTGGTAATCAAGGATCCACTGGACAAGCTGGTCAGCAAGCTAATGCTCAGCCTGCTCAGTAGCAGAATGCTAATAATAGCCAGCAACAGCAGCAACAATCCGGAACTCAGAATTCTGCCAATAATACCAATGATAAGACTAAGAAGAATAAGTTTGGTATTCTTAATTGGCTGAAGCAAATGATGGGTAGACTCGGTGAAGCTATCAACAAGTTTAAGCTTCGTGTTGAGGAAATGATTACTAAAGGTCCTGATAAAAAGTTCTGGGCTGATAATAAGGATAAGATTAGAAATATTGATATTTCTGGTACTGAAGTTAATCAGTGGTATCAATATAAATTTGATATCTTTAAGAATTCTACTTATATCAAATTCAATCCTACTGATAATACTCTTAAGTCTGATACTGATCTGCAAGATGCTATTCTTTCTAAGATTAATGGTGGTACAAAACCCAATATTAATACTGATGAAAAGGATACATTTGCTACCAAAATCAATAAAGTATATCAGGGTGAATATATTAATATTGAAAATGGTAATGGCAAGACTCTAGGAGATATTCAATACAATAAGGATGCTGCATTTACCTTTGTTGACCAATTTATCAATAAAGGATTTAATAGTGAATCTCTAGGTTCTATTACTGAAGATTATCGTAAAATTGATGAAGACTATAAAGATGCTGCTAAGAGATATGATGAATATGCTAATCAGTTTAAGCAGACTCAATCTCAGAATCAAGCATCTAATAATTCTGGTGAACCTAAATCTAATGGTAACACTTCTGGAAACTCTGGCAATCAAAGTGGTAATACACAACAGCAGCAAGCAAATGCTGAATCTGCATTCTCTGATTTTTCCTCTGGATTTAATCTGGCTGAATGCCTTGGATTGATGAACTGTGGAAATGCTATTAATGAAGCAGATATTAAGCCTGATCAATCTACTGCACAATCTGCAGATCAAGCTAACGGTACTATTGATAATGCTGAACTTGATAAGATGATTCATCGTTGCTTCTCTATGAATATTTCTGCTATTACTGCTAAACTTACTAATGCTATGGCAGCATATAAACAGAATATGCAACTCTTTAAAGCAGTTACTAAAGCATCTGCTGTAAAGAATAAAGATAATAAAAAGTAAAAAAAAATAAAGAGGAGTAGAGAATCAAACTCTACTCCTCTTATTACATTATTATAATGCAGATTCAATTAGATTGGAGCAAGTGAATTTTTAGCAATAGCTGCTTTAAGTTTGGTATTGAATTCTTTATCTACTTGGCATAGTCGGTCAAAGATATTTGGTTTCGATTTCTTCGGAACCTCAATGACTTTCTTATCAAGTGTTGGGAATAGCTTTGCTACATTTTCAGGAACTCCAGCAGGGATTGTTTTCATAGTAACAATGTTTGTAGATCCATCATCATTATGTACGATGAATTCATTTTCCTTGTAAAAATCAAAAGCTTTGTAAGTATTGTTAGACATAATGTCATCCTTTCTTCTATCATACGATAGAGCTAAAATTGTTAATAAATATTGAAACTTTGGTACCGTTAATACCTTTGCTTCATATTTATAATATCTAATTGAATCTGCATTTTATTAAAATAATCCGGGTAGAGGATTAACCTCTACCCGGTTTTTATTTATTGAATATTATACTTATCTAATGGTAGTGTAGGAATAATTTTTCTACACATATTATCGATCTTCTTGGAATTATAAACTCCAATACCACCAATAAACATATTGAACAATCTATCATCAATGCTCTTATCAAGATCTCCAGGACTTACTAAACTGGCATCCTTAGTAACTCTAAGTTTCAAATTAGCAATTGCTAGGATAGTATAGACGAATTGACTACATACCATTTCAGTTTTGTTCTTAAATTCATTTCCAAAGTCAGAAGCTTTATTGAAGAAAATATTAATGATAGTCTTCATAGAATATTTGGTATCATCTTGATGCTTAATATACCAATCTACAGCATCTCTCATCATATCTCTCTGAGCTGCAGTGACAAATAATGCATGAACTTTGAATTTAATACTAGGATCAATTTTCCAATACTTCTCAATGGATTCAATAGTGAATCCTGCAGACTTACCATCTGCAGAAACATTATTATTTGCATTGAAAGTATACATTTGTTTCATAGAAGAATCAAAGCTCATTGCTACATGAGACCATTCTGTATGAGTATACCATTCAATTGCTCTACTATGTAATGCTTTACCACTAAATAGGCAAATGTACACAGGAACAATCTTATCCTTTAATTCTTCATAAGTAGCTTCATTAAAAGAATGGATACTTTTGATATAATCTTCAGCATCAACTTCTCTAAAGATATGCATTGTATGCTTACTATTTCTAACTCTTTTCAATGCTTCTTCATTAAATGGTATTTCAGGATTCCAACCAAGCATAGAGATTTCACTCTTGATTGCATTTTTCTGTCTAGAGTCACTAGTATTCTTCATTCTTACACAAAGTTCACTAATAACTCTTTTCCAAGAAGTTTCATCTACTACTTCTTCATGAGAAACATTTACATCAGAACTAGAATAATCAATTTTATCCGTAGGAGAATAATATTGATCAATAGGAGCAATAACCATATTAGAATTATCACTAGTATATCCATCTTGACTATTCATATATTTGGATAATAGTCTTGAATACATAGTATCATTATCATATCCAAAAATATTATATGCAGTTCTGTTAGATAGAGTTCTCTTATCCTGATTAAGAGCAAGATATTGATTATACTTTGCTTTTAGTCTATCAATATCTTCTTTACCTTTATTAGAAACAATATTATCTGGATAGATAAGTACTAGTCCATAATTCTTTTCTGCTTCCTCTGCTTGTTTAACTTTTGCTACATATGTAGTAGCATCATCAGAAAAGACAGTATCATGGCTACTAGAAGTAGAAGCTTCATGAAGAGTATTTAGATTTGCTAGATTAGAAACCTGTTCCTCTAATCTAGTAACAGGATCTCCAAGGATAAAGGATCTTACACCTTCACAGATATCTTGAATCTGTTCATCAAAACTCTGTACCTGCTCAAACCTAGTATCATATTTAATCTGATCGTCAGATAGAAGTTTAGAACCTTCTGTAAGTCTTCTATAGATATAGTCTCTAGAAACTTCTCCTGCAAAGAAACTCTTTCCATAAGCTTCGCACATTGCTAGCTCATCATATAGTTCTTTTGCTGTTTGCTTATCTTTGATCTTAAATGTGGTATACTTTTTAGAGATCTTAGATTTATCAGTTTTAAAGACTTTATAGAATCCATGTTCCTCAGGATCTACAGAGTACATTGTATATTGTACAGGATCTTTAGTAATAGAATAATTAAATACATTATTCTGCATATGCTGAATAATATAATAATTATCTTTATCACACTCGTAAGGAATAGGATTCGGAGTTAGAGGAATAGCAGATCCAATAGCACCAGACATAGACTCTACTTTTACAGGATTTGCTTCTAGAAGCATACTTTCATTAACTTTAATAACAGGATCCTTATATCTATGAGCCATGTTATATTTCAGTACTGCCATAATACTCAATACCTGACTAAAGTCATTATTAACTACCCTTACATAGCTAAATTCATTAAGCTGTCTAATAGCTTCTTCCTTTGCTATAAGTTTCAGCTCATCTTCTCCAGTACGGTGAGGATGATTATTCGGATTACTTCCACCATCTTTAATCTCAATAATAAGATTATAAGGAATATAATAGAAATCAGGAATATAAAGATGAGTCTTTCCTTCATATTGATATTTAATACTAGGAGCAGGAGCTAGAATATCTTCAGATTCACAATGCATTACTTGATCCATAAATTGAAGAAATTTTCTCTCATAGCTACCAAAATACTCAATCTTTCCACCATCGGCGAAAGTATATTCTCCATGCATTTTACGTCCAGCTAGTGCTTTTCTCTGGACATATTCTGCATACTCAGGATCAGTCTGAAGGCGTTCAGTACCATATTTCTTTTTTGTTCTTTCTGCAACCATCTTCTTATATGCTTCATGGCATTTAGGATCATTACAGAGTCTTTCGTATCTTCCTTTATCTTCATTCCAATCAGTGACATTGCCGCACATGATGCAATGTCCTTCAGTTTTATTATTAATAGTATTAAAAGCAACCCTAAGTGCAGTATACCCTTCAGGAATTAAATCTTCATGCTTTTCTTGAATATGAATATGAAGCTTTGCTCTTGTGAATCGTCCTTCACAATACGGGCACTTATATTTCTTCTGGTAAGTGCTCTTAGTAGCATTGGAAACCATAGCTTCTGATTGCATACTTATTCCTCCTTAAATGATATAATCAGTGAATTATTGTGATGTTTTAGAGGTCCTATTTTCACTGACTTACTATTAATATTTGATATTTAATACAATTATATAATTAGGTAAAGGTGGTAATTCATATGGTAGAACATTTGCTAACTACAAATGAGTATCTTGAACCTAAAACTCTAAAAGGAGCAGATGCTTATGGAACATTGCTTTTTCGTCTATTAATTTTGCAACCTGGAGAGAATCCATTGCATCCTAGAATGGGTGTTGGATTAGGTCCAAAATATAGATTTATTTCTGAAGACGATCTTGAAATGCTAAGATCTAGAATTCAAAAGCAAATCGAGACTTATCTTCCTGGTGAATTTCTAACATTGGATGTAAATCTGAACCTAAAAGAGAATAGTAAGTATTTGCAAATAATTATTATAGCTGATGAAACAAAATTTGTATATGATACAGAGAGTAGTTCTACTCCCATAGAGTTGAGTGATCTTGTATCATAACATTGAAATCTTTTAAAGAAGGAGAATTAACAAATGAATGTAAACGATCTAAATCGTACAGATACTCAGAGAGTAGCAATTTCTCAGCCCGGTGTATCTAATAATAATGCTACACAGAATATTAGTATTTCTGCTGTTAAGCCTGAAAATACTCCTATTTCCATTAATGCAACTAATGGGGCTTCTGGAATTGAAGAAGATACTAATGGAAATCGACCTGTTATTAGAATCAATCCTAATCGTAGAAAGGGCCATCGCTCTGTTGCTGCTAATGAGACTATTGAGACTGTAAATCCTGATGATTATATCCAGACTCAGACTAAGAAGGTAGATCCTAAGTTCTTCCAGGATAAATATATGACTGAGCTAGATGCTGCAGTTGCTCGTAAGCAGCAGGAGTATGTAGATGCTGTTGAAAGCATGACTGCTCAAGATGCTGCTAATAGAGAAAAGGTTGAAGCAGGTCTAGAAGATGTCGGTGGCGAGATTCAGTATATGCCTGATCCTCTACACCATCCTATGAGTGAAGATGAAAAGATCAAGACTACTGCTTCTATTAATCCTAATCGTGGTATTGTTACTGAAGATCTAGAAGATGAAGTTCTAGATAATGATGATGAGGAAGAAGAGATTTCTTCTCCTGTGAGAATTCAGTGTAGTGACTATCAGCCTATTAATGATCCTTTCAATACTCCTGCACATCAGGCAGAGCCTACTTATGGTTCTGGACCTGAGCCTGATGAAGATATCATTGATGATGAACCTGCAGAAGAGGAAGAGATTATTCCTGAGGCTCAGCCTTCTAAGGTTGAGGATCTTGATACCAAGATCATTAGCGTTACTTCTGATGATCTAGAAGATATTGATGATTCTGACTTTGATGAAGAAGATGATGAAGATACATCTTATGATGATTCTACCGATGACGATGAGGAGCAACAGAAGCTATCTGAAGCTGCTGCTAATAATCTTCGTAATGATATTATTACTAAGATTATTAATGCTGGTCGTAAGATGAATACTTCTCAGCTAGTTGTTTCTAATAAGGTCATTAATATCAAGGACGCTATGAAGAATATGAAGACTACTACTGCTAAGACTGCAGTATGGCCTCTAATGTTCGCAAATCGTCCTTATATTGCATCTGCTCTTAAGGGTGCTGAGCTTGCTATGCTTAATGAGGATAGTAATAATAATGGTATTATGACTGTGCCTCAGATGCAGATTCTCTTTGAGCACGATGTTAACCCCAATCGTCCTTCTACTGTTGAGGCTTGGGCTAAGACTATCCCTTATGCAGATTTGGATAATGTCTTTGCTGCACTATTTATGGCATCTCTGGATGGAGCTAATTTTATGCCTTGCAATTGCTCCAATGATAAGTGTCTGAATTCTTGGCTGTCTGATGATGTGCCTATGGAGAAGCTCATGCACTTTACAGATGATGAGACTAAGAAAAAATTTGAAAAGATTAAGAAGATGGAATTGACTCCTGAAAACTCTGGAGCATATGAGTCCGTAGTTACTGTTATTAATAATAATCTAGCCGTTGGCGTTAAGATTCCTTCTCTGTATACAATTATGTATGAAATTGGAGCTCTTGATGATGCATTCGTAAATAAGTATGAATCTATCATTAATATTACTCGCTTCATTGATCGTCTATATATGATTGATGAAAATGGTAATATGTATCCCATTGGATGGAAAAAGTATCCTGGCGATCATGCTAAGTCTTTCAAGTCTAAGATTATCACTTATGCTAAGATTCTTAAGAATCTAGATCCTGTTGAATTTGGCGTCGTATCTACTCTGATTATTACTATGATGAATAATATGCATGCCAATATTACTTACAGTATTCCTAAGTATACTTGTCCTAAGTGTGGCCATAGTAGCAACGAGGTTGAAGTGAGTCCTCGTAACCTACTTTTTTTGCGCCAGCAGTTGGTCCGTATAGCAACTTCTCTTGGAACAAAATAATTCTAGCACGACATTTTAAAGGTGCTACATCTATATCAGAACTGAATGATCTTCCTGTATATGAACTTCAAATGCTTAATTATATTTGTAATAAAGAAAGAGAAGAGGAAGCTAAACTTTCTGATAAAGAAAAAGGAGCTAGACAATTTGGTAGAATGATAGAAGACAATCTATCTTAAAGGAGTAGCTTCTAATGAATATGCCTGATTTCATTGGACAGACATATCAAGCATCTGTTTATCCTATAGATGATATACTTAGATTCTTTGACCATTCTATGGCTATATATGACATCATTAAGAGCTATAATGTGACTGGTGTGTATGGTATCACAGATAACAATCATTATTCTCTTCAAATGCAAATTATGGCTGCTAATCCTGCCGATTTAGATAGTATGGTAAACTATATTAATTGTACTATTCATAATCGTAAGGATATGTATGGCAAAACATTTCAAGTAAATGCTCAATCTATAGGAACCTGTGCTAGTCTGTCTGTACAAGAGTGTCGCTAAACTTCCAATTGCTGAGATATTATAAAAATGAGACCAATAGGAGAAATCCTATTGGTCTTTTATTGTTTTATTACAATAAAAACTGTACAATAACAATTATAAAGAAAAGGAGTAGCAAAACATGGAAGACCAGATTAAGACTAATATCGGTAAAATTTTTACTAAGTATAATAAGGATACCGATTCATTTGATATGATTCGTATTGTTCATAATAATGATGAAAATATCTTTTATAGAAAACTTGATGCAAATTATAAGTTTGCTCAGAATGGAATTGATGTCCTTAAGATTAATGAATTCAAAGAAACCTTTAAGGATTGGGATGTATTGTCTCCTGATGGTATTTTGTCTTTGACAAATGCTGTTGTTACAGAAACAGAAAATGGATCTCCTATTAGAGATATCATCATGATGTTTTTCATTAGAGATAATACGACTCATACTTTTAATCCTCAAAAGCCTTGTGTAATTGCACGTCAGGCTATCAATAATATTTATAAGATGGCATTTGATGACCATGCTGATGATGTAGGAGTTTCTGTTACTGAAGATTGTATGCCTCCTGAATATACATTTGCAGATTTTACATCTGCTGAAAAATGTATTAATTCTTATCTTACTTGTGTTTATAAAATTGACACTCCTAAGACTCTAGCAGCAATTCTTAATAATGAAACTACTACTGATATTCTTCATACTCTTTATCAGAGTGCCATTGATTATGATAAGAATACTATCATTAATTTCAATAAGGCAATTGAAGACGACTGCTATAGAGGATATTGTAATACTCTATCTGCATTCATTGGTAATTCTGGATTGATTATTGATATCTATTCTAAACTTGGAATCGTAAAGGTAGATTTCGAATTGAAATCTAATGAACCTATCAATGATGAGAATAAAGTATTTCTTTCTATGCTCTATGGTGGAATTACTATTGTAAAGGCAATTCCTCTTAAGTTTGGATTCGATATTAATCTGTCTTGTATTAAGATGAAATATATGCTGGTAATGGATTCTACCAGTACTCTTTGGATTGTTCCTTTTACTTCTACAAAGGATGAGTTTAGCCCTGTAGAATTTTACAAAATTACTGCAGAGCAAACTAATAAAATACAGGAAAGATTGAAGAAGTGTATTGAGTCGTATGATGCCGTTCAAAATAATATCTAAAAATGGGATGTTAAAATTAAGAATGGCAAGATATTATAATAGTGATAGAAAGGTATGAAAATACCTTTTTATTGATAGCACCAAAGTACACGGTGTATCTAACAATCTATTTTATTTTAGGAGGCATTTTCCATGGAAAACAACATCAACAAAATCACTGGCGCTCACATCAACGACAAGCTCACTCTTAGTGAAAGTGGTGTCAAGAACATTGACAACGATTGCAATGTCAAGCGTGTCATGACTACTACGTATGAGCTTGGCCCTATCATCACCGATATCTTTAAGAAGACTTTCGCTGATTATTGTGGCACCGTGATCGAGGTCGCAACTGTTAACAATGTTCAGACTGTTGTTAACGTCCGTATGGTCTTTAACATCTTTAAGCCCAACGAGTATCGCAATGATGTCTATTATGCATTCAAGCCTGAAGGTGCTAACATCTCTAGCACTGGTAGCCTGGATAGCAAGACTATCGTTGAGAACATTGTTCGCAAGAGTTCTTCTGTTCAGCGTAGCACCCGTAGCATGTACAATGTCGACATCACTCAGGATGGCAAGGATGTTCTGTCCGATTTCCTGTACACCACTAATCAGGCTGTTGAATGGGGTAAGCTGTTCAAGGCTTTTGATATTGCTGATTATTACAATCAGTATCGTTGCACTAAGGTTATCCTCAGTGGCATGGATATTACTAAGATCCTGAATCAGATCTATAATACCCGTGATGAGGAGGGCAATCTGATCGGCAAGCACAGCTATGCTGTTATTCCTCTGCGTCCTCTGGTAGATATCAATTCTCAGTTCAACTATCAGCAGGCTATGTATCAGCAGCAGTTCCCGATGATCCAGACTAACAATAGTCCTAAGGATAACTGGCTGATCGCTATCGATGAATACGATGAGAAGAACATTGCTAAGGTCTTCAGAAATGTTTATCACATCCAGCCGCAGACCGATAACGATATTTGGTATCTGTAATTCTCAATTCTCTTAAGCAATAAAATAGGTAAAGGGTCTGGGGAACTTAAGGTCTCCCCAGACCTTTTATTTTTTAAAGGATAAAAGAAAGAAGGAAATAATTATGGCTTTTCGTAATAATGCAGAATTTAAGTACTCTATTCGTGGTATCAATCGTATCATTGATGAAAAGAATAATCAATTTATTCGTCTTGCAGAGATTGCATGGGCTGGAGCAGATGAAGAGGTTGATCCTAGTAAGATTAAGCTTGACATTCGTAAGTATACTACAGATGCAGATGGAAATGAGAGAATGCTTAAGGGTTGCAGTTTCTTGACCGAAGATGGTCCTCATGAGCTTACTCATGCTCTTGTAGAAGAAGGATTCGGCAATACTGAAAAGATTCTTACTGCTATTAAGCAGCGTAGCGATTTTCCTGATGCTGTAAAGTCTTGCTATGGTGAGAAAGCAGCTGATGCTACAGATGATACATTTGATCTGCGTAATATCATTGATTAAATAAATACGGAGTAGAGAATAATATCTCTACTCCTTTTAATTTGGAGGATTATAAAATGGGATGCGTAAAAATTACTACGTATGAATCTGTAGAACAGGCTTTACTGACTACTGAAGTTAAATGGAATCTTATTGAGAAGATTAAAGAAGTTAGAAAAGAGAAAGATATTTCTCAAGATGAGTTAGCAAAAAGAGTAGGAGTATCCCATTCTACTATTAGTAAAATTGAATCTAGATATCAAGTAGGATTGGATACATTGATTCTAATCTATGAAGCTCTTGATCTCGATTTTGATTTGCTAAAAGAGATCAAGAAATCTAAAGAAAAACTCGGACTTAAACTTCCATCAGATACGGAACATCGTCATACAGGAAAGTACAATCCAAATAGAAAGGAAGATATTAATGGTTGATGAAAAGTATACTCTTGAGCAATTGCTAACTGGACACTTTATAAAATATAATAGACTGTCTGAATTAATTGGCGCATCATATGCAGGATCTAATTGTACTAAGATCAATTTATTTATTGATTTAAATTCTCTTGTAAAAGGCTTATATAGCATTGATGCTTGGGGATATAAATCTGTAAGTAGATATGAAATGACAGCCATTATTTTAAACATGTGCGCTCATTATAGACAGTTCTTCAGAAACCTTGGAGTGTCTACCAATATTTATCTTATATATGGATTAAATTGTCCGAAGAGTAATGAGACTTATGTATTCGGATATAACAATTCTTTTGTAAGATCGTTTACTAAGAAGCCTTCTATCACTAATCTTATTGATGATAATATGGCAGTATTGAATATTATTACTCAATATCTTCCAGATATATTTTTCTTCAATGTAGGATTATGCGAAGTATCTTCTATGATTGCTCATATTCTCAGAAAATCTAATGCTGTACAGAATGGATTTGAGAATATCGTAATTAGTAAAGATATTCTGATGCTTCAATTGGTACCAGAATACAATGTAAGAGTTCTTAGACCTATTAAGACTAAGAATGGTGATGAATCTATCATTGTAGACAATAATAATCTTTGGCAGCAATTCTATGCTACCTATAGAAAATTAAAGTCTCCTCCTGACAGTATTCCTACTACCTTTATCTCTAATATTCTAGCAATGACAAACGTAAGAGAAAGAAGTATTAGTACAATCTTTACTATTCCTAAAGCTATGAAATATATTAATATTGCTATAGCTAGTGGATTCCTAGAGCCTAATAAGTTTTATACTCAGGCATCTATAAATACAGCATTGGAAATTATGGATGTAGCAGCATATAATCCAGTAGAATTTGATATGCGGTATAAAGCAATATCTACTCAATTTCAATCTATGTATATTCTTCCAATTGAAAGACCTGATCTTGTAGATTATCAGTTAGTAAATTTGGAAGATGTACAAGGACTTCAGATGGTTATTTCTAAATATTTATACAAAACTCCGATTGACTTAGACAGGTTGTGATACTAAATGAATTTTAAAGAAACTTATGATGACTATCAGGTTGGCAATCTAATCACTAAAACAAGAATTGAGGAAGGAATTCATCAAAAAGAATTAGCAAAACGATTGGGAATTGCAGCTTCTACAATTTCTAAGATAGAAAATGGTCATAGAGATTGTAGAATTAAAGAGCTTAGAAAAATTGCTCATGCTCTTGGAAAAGAATTGAAAATTTCTTTTGTAAATCCTGAAGAGGAGAATGATAAATGAAATTAATTACAACCGATATTGCAATTGAAGCTGTAGTAAGATTCATGAAAAGAAATTATCATAAATTCTCCAGATTAGAGATTTTATTTGTAGAGCTCTATAAAGAGCATGTTGTAATTGTAGCTTCTGTAAAACATAGTAGAGAGGATAATCTTAAATACTATGTATTTGAGTATGTGATGTGCCAATGCACTGAGCTTCCTGTGAATCTTCTTCAGTTTGCAATTGACAATAATAACGTATTACAATATCATACAATTGGATTCTCTACTAAAGAAGATGCAATGGAAACTGCTGGGCAGATAATGCAAAAATTAAAAGAAGAATAAATAAAAGGCCAATAGGAGCAATCCTATTGGCTTTATTTTTTTTTTAATTATTCTTATTTTCACTTGTATAGTATAAAATTGAAATAGAAGGTTAGATAATACCTTTTATTGGTGTATTAAAAAACAAAATATAATTGACATATGGAGGTAAATACTATGTCTATGATGAAACATTTTACTGAAACCCGCAAAACTGCTAAGGTTGAAAAGATCAATGAGGTTAAAGGCTTTGACTACCTTATGCATTTGGGCGAAGTTGAAACCAGTGGCAATAACCTCGTATCCTGGGGTACTGCTGCTGATCATGAGCGGGCCAATCAGGCTCTCGTGAATCATTTCACTAGCCGTCGATAAACAATCAAAAAAAAATAAAAGGAGATTTTTACTATGTCTATTAATTTTGAGAACGTCATTTTTGCCAGCAATGGTGCTTCTGGCCGTGTCGACATTGGGCTGATCGGTATGGAAGTTGCAACCGGCCATGCTGATTTCAATATCATGGAGATGAAGACTGGTGTTACTGTTGGTACTGCAACACTGGATATCAATTGCAAGGGCATGGAAATCATTGGCTTTGATGGCCAGGTTGATTTCAAGATTTTTGACCTTGATGGAACTCAGGTTTTCCATACAATGGTCAACAGCGATAATGGCACAGAAGGAGCAGATGAATTTGTTAATCGTATTGGCAAGTTCACTTGCAAGAGCGAAGCCAATGTACGAGAAATCCTTTATAATGCATGCATGGCTATCAGTGATGCATCTGAGGTTTATGAAGAGCACATCACTTTTGGTAAGCATAGTGCATAAGCACTAAAATAAAAGGGAGTGGAGAAATCTACTCCCTTTTATTTTTTTTTTGATTTATTATGATCTCCGAAACTCACTAATAAAATTAGCCTAGGAGGTTATTTACTTATGGATGATAAATCTAAATTTGATTGCATTTATTCTTCTATTAATGAAGATGGAAATAGATTCTGTTTATTAACCTTCTCTGAGTGTATTCATTCTTGTGAGTTTAATAACGACTGTAAATATTGTAATGCAAAATTAAAGAAATGCAATGAGTGCGATCTTAAACTTTAATATAATGATCTCTACAGTGAAAGGAGCTTATATATGCCAGGTGATATCAATTCAAGAGAGCAGATTAGCGAGGATGAAATCATTGATCTTATAAATATTGATAGATTTAGACCTTCTCTAAAATGTGATCTATTTATTCCCTCTTATGTGCACTCCTTATCTGTAGCGACTGAGTTTGTGTATAACTACGTTTTGAGTAGATTTCCTCAAAATTATTTTCAGACTATTCATATTGCAGGTAAGCATCCATACGAGGATTTTCGTAGACTCCAGAAGGGTAATATGCAAGTTAGAGAAAACCCTGCTGTCGCAATTTCTTACACTATTCAGTATGATTATAATGATAATAATATTGATCTAAATCTACTAAGTACCAATAAGTATCTAAAAAGATCTCAGTGGCAGAGAAGCTTTTTTAAATGTCCTCATAAGGGACTATACTTAGGTATGGATCTTGAAGCTATGATGATTAATTATAACTTTAGATTTAGAGTTAATACAAAAGCTCAACAACTAGATTTGTTTAACAGGATGCGTAAAGTATTTCGTTTAGGATGTACGGAAACTATTGACATTGATTGTGACTTTCATCTTGATAAATATCTTATTGCAGAAATGGCTAAAGAAGCTGGATTTGCGATAGATAAAGAAAATGATGAAGTTGTAGATCCTTGGAATTTTACAAGATTTTTGAATCAATATTCTCAGATGCCGATCCTCTATAAGCTAAGAGAAATTAATCAAAAATATGAGTATTTTCTAAGGATGAGAAATCTTCCTGTTCATTTGGATTTCCAAGATGGTTTAGATGTAGATGAAGGAAATCAAATCGGAATGGTATCCAAAGATTATATTGTAGAATTCCAGATAGCTATGCGTTTTCCTGCACCACGTACATTTGCTCTCTATAACGAGGGACACAATCGTCAGTGGATTAAGATTGAAAACGATGATGCTGTTAAGGTATTCTCTATGAAGGTCTTTGATATACCTGAAGAGAATTATAAGCATTGGCCAATTTATGGTCATAGTAATTATCTTGCAGATGAATCTGAGAATGTAGTAGAAAAAATTGATATTACAGAACTTTTCAAAGCTCCTGTGGATATTAAAGTTGGAACTTGCTTAGACGATTTGATCCAAGATGCTATTGATCAATTTATTGACCCTAGTACATTTATTGAAATTGCTGTGTATACTAATGAATTGGCTATAGATGGAACAGGAAGATTGCCTATCCAAATGGATTGGAAAAATAGAACTATTCTTTTACCAGACAATACTCCTAATACCTATTTTTATATTGCTATCTATATTGATCGAGGTTATGTAAATAGTAAGGTAATAGAGAAAACACATGCACAGAGCAATAGAGTTGTAGAAAGTAGGATTGATTCCGATGATGAGATGGAACAGAAAGTCAGAGAGGCATATGCTCAAGATCATATAATCGAAGAAGTAAATCCTCAAACAACTACAATTCTAAAAAGAGGAAGCAAAGCTAGATTCATTGTAAATAGGTAAACGCTTCTCATTTATTAGCTCTGGAAGAAAGCACCAAATATTTTAAATATAAGGAGATTGTTCCAGATGTCTATATATGAGATTTATCAACTGATTGTTGCGAATCCAGGGCGACTTGGTATTTGTATAGCTTGCATTATTGCTGTAACTAAGCTTATTAAAATAAATCCGTTTAATGTTCAGAATCCTTTTGTTTTGCTAGGTCATGCTATTGGCACAGCTATTACTAAGGATATATCTGATCAAATAAAGGAAATGAATAAGAAGATAGATGACAATAATAATGCAATGAAAGATCATATTAGTGCCGTGGAGAAGAAAGTTGATAAAATCGATTATCAGTTTCATGAGAATAATGCTATTGAAACAAGAACCAGGATTCTAAGATTTGGTGATGAAGTTAGTCATGGGAAAAATCATTCTCGTGACCATTTTCAACAAGTATTACTTGATATAACAAATTATAATCAGTATTGCGCTGATCATAAAGAGTTTAAAAACGATATGACAAAAATTACTGCTGAAAGAATTAAAGAAGACTATATGATCAAAGATAGAGATAATAGTTTTCTTTGAGCCTTTTATAAGGAGAGATTTATTATGGCTATCTTTACAAAAGAATTCATTCTTCATGAAAAGTATGTATCTAAATATGCTAAGTATTTGGATGACGACGATGATAAGATAGAAGACGAAGAAGATGACAATGATGAAGAGGAGGAAGATGATGACGAAAAATCTGATTCTAACAAATCTAAAGATACTAAATCTTCTAACAATGTAAAGAATCAGTCTAATAATAATTCATCTTCTGAAGAAAAGAAAACTCCTCAGCATTTATCAAAAGAAGAGATTCGTAGAATTATGACTATTGCTACGTCTACTCTAATGGATTTTCCTAAACTAAAAAAGTGTTGTGATTATATAGATCTTAACGATAAAGATCATATCAATGATGATGGTGTACGAGAATCTTCTTTTGGTAAATATTATAATAGCTCTGCTAAAGCATTTATCGAATTAATGAATGGAGATATTTATAGTGGATATCCTGACTTTAAGGATAAAGGTAGCGAAGCATATGAAAAAGATGCTCATGCTTTTGTAAAAGCTGTAAATGAAATGCTTGAAAGCAGACATATTCAAGCTAAATTTTCTATTGGTTCTGATAAAGAAGACGATGCTATTAGTTTTGGAGTTAAAAGTACTAAAGAAAAATAAGAAAATATCGGAGTAGGATTTTAAAATCCTACTCCATTTCTTTTTAATTATTCTTATTTTCACTTGTATAGTATAAAATTGAAATAGAAGGTTAGATAATACCTTTTATTGGTGTATAAAAAATAAATGAAATGTACTATTAGGAGGTACAATATTATGATGAACGCTAATGAGATCGCTGCTATCGATATGCATGATTTCGATGCTTGGAGCAAGCATATCGATGAAGAATTTGATCACATAATGGCAGAATATGAGAAAACTAAAAAAGAAATCGAAGAAAGCAACGCTAAAGATTCCAATTCCAATGAAATCGACAATGGCATGTTTGATCATATGATGCTGGTTGATCAGCAGAATAATCTTGCTATGCAACAGTTAGTCGATCAGCAGCATCATATGATCGATGAAGATCGGCGTATTACTGAACAGAACAATTTCTTTATGGATCAACAAAATATTATGATTGAATGCAATCAGAATTTTGTTAATCAGCAAAATCTTATGATGATCAATATGCTTCATCATGGATTTTGATTTCAGAAAAAAAAAATAAAGAGGAGAATAATATCCTCTTTATTTTTTTTTAATAGTCTGACGCTTCTTTTAAAATGACAACTGTAACAGTTAAAAATGGATTACATACTTTTTCTATTGATGGAACATATTTAGATATTATAGCCGCATATCCAAATATTAGTAGTAAACATATAGTGGTGTATAAAATTAGTAGTTCGAGTAGTCATAAATGTGTTATCGAAATATGGGAATGGGGATTTACTAGACGAACTAGTGTAAATGTAAATTGCACAGTATATTATTTATAGTCTGACGCTTCTATTAAACATACTACCATTCAATTAAATGGAAAAGATGGATATCCGTTTACATTGGGAATTCCAATAAATGCAATTCATATAGAAGATCCTAATCTTGATGGACCAGAATTTGTTGAATTATGGTATCAAAATGGAACTTATTATGTATATTCATATATGCTGGATACACATGTTGCACTTGCTAGAAAAATTATAGTTTATTATATATAAAATCTGATTCTTCTAAATTAAGATATGGTGTAACTATTTATGATTTCACTACATGATATATAGAATTCAACATATCAGTAAGGTATCCAATTTTGGTGCTGATTGGATATCTGTCCAATATCATCTAAAATGATATTGGTAGGCATAATATTTTCTCCAAAAAGATCGGTAGGAAGTTTAAAACTTCCTACCGGTTTTTATTTTTAATTATCCCGTTCTATTATCTTAACATGTTTTTCTAGAGTATAAGGATTATAGTAATTTTCATCAATTAGATTACTATGAATATTAGCACCAATTAGATACACGTTCATAGCATTCTTAGGAATACTATCTGTCTTTTCAGAATCAATATCATCAAAGCTAACTTCACCTTTAACATTGATAGTATTATAAGCTTCAGCTTTAGCTTTCATAGCAGCAGCCTTAACACGAGCATACTCAGCAGTAGTATTCTCTAGATTTAGTGCCATCGCGCCCTCGAATTCTTTATTTGACTCTAGGCCACCTTTATCGGTACTCTGAAGACGTCCTGTTAGCTTCATATCACGTTTAGCAATTTCAATAGCTGTATTATTCTTCTTAGTAAGCATCTGCTTTAGACGCTTAATATTTAGATATCCTACCAGACATTCTTTACTCTCAATAGGTTTGCCAGTTACAGGATCTGTAGCTAGATAAGGAAGCTTAACCTTTTCCATTAGAGGCTTATTAAGAACTTTAAAAGCCTTAAATATATCAGGCATCTTAGGCTCATTATCAAAAGGAGCCACATGATATCTAAAAGGAAGTCTACCAGAAATTAGCTTAGTAAATTCTGCATCAGACATGTCTGCAAATAGTTTCTGATAATACTCAGTATTAGCACCAGTAGGATCAATTGCAGAAAATGTTTTATAAATAAGCTCTTCACATTTTTGACGAGTTTCAGGAGTTATAGTCTTAGGCATAATTCATTACTCCTTAAGATTGTTTGTTAGCCACATTAACGGTAATTGCAATATAGCCAAGAATGGATTTATAATAATTATTTTTTGTAGCTTGTGTTTTAATGTTTTGATATCTTTCACTAGTATTAAGCCAATTAAGAATGATATTTTTCATTTCAATAATATTCTTATCTTTAGTGTTAGGCTTCATAGCAATACTATTAGCAATAAATTTAGGTCCAGTCATATCCTTTTCATCGGGATATTTAGTATGGAAATCTGTTAGTAGAGTATTGATAACAGTTCTAAGATCATTTAGCCTTGCATTGCTATTAAGAATATTTTCCATAATAGCTTTGATTTCATAAGGATCTACTCCTGTACTAGATACGCTATAACAGACATTAATACTAATTTGAGTACTAGTAAAATATGTCATTGCTTTTTCTGTAATAGCAGATATTACAGTAGAATCATTATTAGCAATTCTATAGTCTTCTTTATCATAATTATCAGATTCTTTATTTAGATAAAGCTTATTATCATATGCTTTATAATAAGGAACTGAAATATTCTTTAGAAATGCTAGAATTCTATTATGTAGCTGATGAATAATATAGCAAACTCTTTCATCTGTAATATCAGACATTAGTTCATCTTTATATGCTTCTAACCAAGTCATAGTTAGACTTCTAATAGCTCCAAATACACTCTTCTGTTTAATAAGATCATATTTTTGTGATAGCATATAATTGATAACATAATCCATAACTTCTCGATTAGGCAAGCTATGAGGCCATAGTTTATAATGGCATGATGCATAGAATTTACCAGAGAAAGAAATGTATACAGCACATAGTTCAATAAGTTTTTGATCTTTCTTATTACTCAATAACCATCTTAGAACCATAAAAGCTGTAAGAGAAAATTCATCTTTACATGCCTGAAGTTCATCATCTTTCCAATAATATAACTGAGGTAGAATATTAGTAACAGTTTTTTGATTTACATTAATACTCTTAAAGAAATCATTAACATCACTCTTCTTAAAGAAAATTCTATCTACAGGAGCATAATCATATAGACTAGCTTGTCTACTATGAATAAATCTTTCAATACAAGATTTTAATGCACTACATTTACTACTCATAGTAGCTTCTACAAGAGGATAAATTTGATCTATAATAACAGTATCTTCTATGAGATATTGCTTTTTAGAAGCTTTAGCCATCTTCTATCTCCTCCTTATAATTTTATAAGGATGTTTTGGTAAGTTAAAACATATAGATAAAATGGTAGATAAGATTTTTCATCATTGTGATTATACTCTCCTTAAAGATATTGGTTGCGTTTCATAACAGCTCACGGTATCTTATCTACCATTTTTTTTATTATTGAGGTAATCTTATGAATAATATGAATATTAGAATCTATTATAATCATCTTTATGATGATTATAAGAAATATTGTTTTCTACTTTATATTGAAGGACTAGGAATATTTGTTTCAACTACCAATGACTTATTCACTTCTATTGAAAAACCTGATGTAGTTATTGATAATGAAATAATCGATGCTTATGCTATGTCCAGAGGATTTACTAAGCTACTAGAAACATATTTTAGAGAAGATAATATTTCTTGGATTAATGATGCATATGATAGGAAAAATGATTTGATAAGTACTCTTAATAATGCTAAGATTAGTATTAAAGACCATTATAAATACACTGTTAATGGTAGAGTGCCTAAACTTTCTTATACTCTATATGCTGTCATTAATAGCTTGCTAAATAAAATTAAATAATAAAACGGGAGTAGGATTAAATCCTACTCCCAATATTTTAATCCCTTTTAACACCAAATTCACGAGAAGAAAATACTTCGATAATATTCAACTTACCACTCTTAATACCAGAGATAGTAATTGTATGAGCATTTGTTCCACTTTCCAATTTAGTTTTAATATTAATATTTCCGAATGTATAAGTCTTTTCAGTCTGATCTTTCCAATTCATCATGACCATAGTACTCAGGGGAGTATTATTGCCATTGATATCAATAAGATTACTAAATACTAGATTGTATACATTCAGAGTAGCATTATCATGCCAGTTATCGACATATATCTTAACAGTAGCAGTATTATTACTTACATTTAGTGTATAATTAGAGATATCATTATTCTTAGAATCCTTGACAACAGAATTGGGGAATTGATAATTAAGTGCATCTACACCAGAAATAGTAATATTACTGTTCATGTAGAATCCACCGCATTTGATAGTCTGTGCTTCTTTTGCAGGAGCTACAGTTTGTCCATCCATATCAGGAACATTTTGAATGATATATCCATTTCCTGTATGATATCCCTTAGGGATATAATACTTACTATTCATTGAAAAGTTAATAACTTCAGGCTCTACTTTCTTAACACTACCTACAACCTGTTCACCATTAACCCAAGCAGTATAACCTTCAACGATGACTTCAGAATATGCAGTACCATTAGTTTGTCCTGCTAGATTTGCAGCGTTGACTACACCTCTGCCATCATGATATCCTTCAGGTATTGTATAACTACCACCTGCAACTAGTGTATTAGTAGTAGATTTATTTACAGTCATTGTACCATCTACTCTTTTACCATTAGCCCAGCAATAGCTACCTTTCTTAATATCTGCAGCAACGATAGATGCCTTTGTTTGGCTCATTAGATCTTTTGCTACAATAACTCCATTGCCATCGTGATATCCTTTAGAAATTCTATGGGAAGCACCACATAGCAGAGTATCATTTTCGGAACCATTATCAGGCATTGCACCTGTAACTTTTACACCATTAACCCAAGCAGTTCTATTAATTAGAATATCATCAGCAGTAGCATTAGAAGGCGTAAGATTAGATAGATCTTGAGCCTTTACTGTATATGCTTTAGGGTTAATGCCGTAAGGAACATTTAGCGTAGATCCTGCAGTTAGAGTAATTGTACCGGTTCTAGTGCTATTAACAGGAATAGTACCAGATTCCATATGCTGAGTAGAGCCAATAAATTGCTTGCCTTGAGCAACATCAGCAGGAGTAGCATTTAGCAAATTTCTATCTGCAACTACAACATCTACGATATTAATAGAATCAGTAAATGGCATAACCAAAACCTCCTATTTTGTTACTATAAATTACTATGAAGTTGAACTTTCGAGCTTTCGCACATTATATTAATATTAGTAAAGGAGAGGAGTTGGATCAATATATGGCTGATAAAGAAATGTATTTCGATACATCTAGTGCCAATAATCTTGGGACATTGACACTAGAGCCTGACGAATCTATGGCTACTCCATCGTCAGTAAAAGATAAATATGCCTTTAAAGATGCAGTAACAAGAGATGTATTGATAGGTACAATGCCTCTTATTCCTGCTGCTAATACTAAGATTGACCCTAAATATGATGGCCATGTAAATAATACCTATAACATTCCAGAAGGCTATCATAATGGTAAAGGTACTGTTTATGTAGGAGATCTTAGTGAATATACTCCTGGAACAGCTAAGCCAGAAGATGTTTCTGCATCTAAGACTTTCTGGGTAAATGGTAAAAAATATTCTGGTACCTTAGATGTAAAGCAAGCAACCCAAGAAGCAGATGCTACACCTTGGGATATCGTTTCTCCTAAGACTGCTTGGGTAAATGGTAAGAAAGTTACTGGTTTGATTCCTTCTCTCCCTAGAAAAGATCAAAATTTACTTGCTGGAGAATCTTATACTTTTCCATATGGATTATCTGCTGGTACTACTGTAATTTCTGCTGCTAATCTAGCATCGCAAACTGTAGCTAATGCAAAAGCTAATCAGATTATAAAAGGGCAAACAGCTTGGGTTAATGGTGTTAAAGTTACTGGTACATTTGATCTTGTAGAAAATACAAAAGAATATCTGAAAGAAACAAATGCTACTCAGAATCAAGTTCTGAGTAGTAAAAAATTCTATTCTTCTGTATATGGTCAAGTAATGTCTGGTACAATGCCTGACCATAGCAATGATCCTGTTAGAACTCTTTTAAACGGAGTTACATTTACCATTCCTGAAGGATATTACTCTGGTAGAACATCTATCAAGGTTCAAACTCTTAGAGACGCTACTGTATCTAATGCTACAGAAGATACGATTCTAGTTAATAGAACTGCATGGGTTAATGGTGTTAAAGTCACTGGCACTATGCCTATGATAGATTCTAAAATTGTAGAACTTGGAGCTGGGGAATCTTTTGACATTAAAAAGGGCTTCCATACTGGTACTGGTAAAGTAAGAGCAAAAGATCTATCTGGAGAAACTATAGGCACTGCTGAAGCTGGAGATCTACTAATTGGAAAATCCATGTGGGTCAATGGCAAGAAGATAGTTGGTACAATGCCAGATATCGAAGCTTCTACTACTGATCTTAAGCCTGGTGGAACATATCAAATTCCTGAAGGCCATCATAGTGGTAATGGATCTGTAACAGTAAAATCTCTTGCATATTATACTCCTGCAAATGCTACTGCTAGTGATATTCTTACTACTAAGAATGCTTGGGTAAATGGAGTTAAAGTAGAAGGCACTATGGCAAATAATGGTGCTGTTTCTTCTACTCTTGCTGCTGGAGCATCTTATACAGTTCCTAAAGGATATCATAATGGATCTGGTGTTATTAAGGCACAAGATCTTGCATCTCAGACTTCTGCAAATGCTGCTGCAGATGATATTCTATCTCCCAAAACTGCATGGGTTAATGGTAAGAAAGTAACTGGCACACTAGCAATTGATGGATCTGCATCTCAAGACGATGTAATTGCAGGTAAAACTTTCTACAATAATGATCCTAAGGCTAAAAGAACTGGTACATTGACTCTTACTGGTAATGCTACTGAATCTGATGTAGTATCTGGAGTTACTTATTATACTACAGATCCTAAGAGAAAGCATACTGGATCTTTAACTCTTAATGGCACTGCTAATACTGCACAAGTATTGTCTGGATATTCTTTCTATAATAATAATCCTAAAACTAAAGTAACTGGCACCATGAAGAATAATGGTGGAATATCTGCCACTCTTAATGCAAATCAGTCCTTTACTATTCCTGAAGGATATCATGATGGATCAGGTACAATTATTGCAAATGGTCTATCTGGACAAACTTCTGGCACTGCTACTGCTAGTGATATTGCAAAAGGCGCTACTGCTTGGATTAATGGTGTCAAAGTAACTGGTACTTTGGAATTAACAGGCGATGCTACTCCTGAACAAGTTGTTGCTGGAGCCACTTTCTATAGTAATAATCTTAAGCAAAAAATGATAGGTACTATGATTCAAGTGCCTACTAAACTCGTTTCTCTTAATGCTGGTGAATCTTATACAATTCCTGCTGGATATTATGACGGTACATCTAAAGTATTTGCTGTAGATCTTGCTTCTCAGACTCAAGCAACTGCTGATGTAAATAAAGTTCTAGAAGGATATACGGCATGGGTTAATGGTAAAAAGATTACTGGTAAGATGCTAAACCAAGGATCTAGATCTTTTAGAGATTTAGCAGCTGGTAGTAATATTAAGATTCCGGAAGGATATTATTCTGGATATGGATATATTACTACTCTTGATCTTGCTACTCAAACCCAATCAGATGCTACGGCAAATGATATCCTGATAACTAAAACTGCATGGGTTAATGGAGTTAAGGTTACTGGATCTATGCCAAATAATGGATCTTGGACTCAAGAAAATGTAAATGCTGGATCAAGTGTTACTATTCCTAAGGGATATCATAATGGTTCTGGTAGAATTACTACTAAAAGTCTAAGAGATCAAACTCAATCTAATGCTGTTCCTTATAATCTACTTATTGCTAAGACTGCATGGGTTAATGGATCTAAAATTACTGGTACTATGCCAGATAATACTGGATGGTCTTCTAAAGAAATGGTTGCAGGATCTTCTGCTACTATTCCTGCTGGATTCCATGATGGTACAGGTGTTATAACTGCAAAGTCTCTTGCTTCTCAAACTCAAGCAACTGCAGGAGCTGCTGATATTCTATCTCCAAAGACTGCATGGGTTAATGGATCTAAAATTACTGGTACTATTCCTACTTATACTACGTCTAAGTTGAGAATAGCTGCTGGCTACGATACTATTCTTCCTGCTGGTTATTATGCAAATCCGATTCATATCTATAGCTTGTATGGAGATAATATTCTAGACCTGACAGGTACTAGTGCAGAATATGAACAGCCTACTGAATCTCTACTGCCTAATGATGATGGATATGTTGATACGGCAGAGACTAAGCTTGTTATTACTGCAGAACTAATAGGTGGATAATAGCAAGAAAAACATGATAATAAATAATTAGTAATTTCATAGATAAGGAGACGATTCATTTATGGCTAAGATTGAAAACCGTAAAGTTAGAATCGAAGACTGGCAGGGCAATAGATATTTCCCTATTGGTGCTTCAACTGATTCTACTTCTGGTACAGTTAGTGACTCTACATCTGCATCTACAGATAAAACTGATAATACTTATACTGAAGGAACCAAGACATCTGATAGTTCTGCTAATAATGGCAGTTCTATTGTTCTAAGCTCTTCTACTTCTAGACGAGTTCTATACTCTACTATGATTTCTAATATTCCTTTTGGAAGTACTTCTATCACATATAGAATTAAATCTTCTAAGGGATCTGGAACTATTAATCTTCTAGAGGTTAACACTTACTTTGTAGATACTTCTGGCACTAATCCTAAGTCTACTAAGATTCATACTCAGACTATCAATGGAGATCAGATTGGTACTCCTAATCAATATGTAGGACTTGGCCACGTTGTTGACTTTAAGGGAACTGCAACTGGATCTTATATGATGAAGATTGAGTTTATTGTTCTGCCTGACACAGGTACAACCATATATTTTGATAATATGGCTGTTGCTCTTGCTCCTATGTCTGCAGATTCTGCAAATAAAGCATTTGTAGATCAAACTACTGTTGTTCTTCCGTAAAGAATTGAAATCCACTACTTGGATTCACCAAGTAGTGGTTTATTCTTCAAAATTAAACATCCTTATAAAATATTTAGATAAGTGGAGGGCCATGATATGAAGCTGATCTCTGACTCTTATCTGTACCAAACTGCAGACTATAATAAAGAACTTTTTAAGTACATTATGGAAGCAGAGCGTGTAGATAAGAATTCTAAAGCATTTGATGACATTGTATTTGCTGTGAAGCAACAAGCTACTGCTGTTCTTCTAAAAGTTTTGATGAGCAATAAGGTTGTTCTAATGATTAGAGATCCTGGAATCTCCAGAGCATTTAAAGTACTTTATCTAAGAGATATTAAGAATGATAGTAAAGATAAGAATGTTTTTATTGACTGTTCTGGAGTCATTAAGAAAGCAGATAACGGATCGTATAAGCTTTCTAAAGTAGGAGCTTTGATTTCTTATCTTACTGCTGCTATGGTATATATTATCTACTATAATAATCCTAGACTTATTACTAGTAGTGCTTCACTTATGAAGAATGGAGCATCTGCATTTACTGATATGATGCTTTATACTCTTGGATATCTAAAAGTACCTGTTACTTATGCTGATAATAAAGAACGAATTTCTTTTGTTATGTCTGAATATTATCTTCTATGTGTAGAAGGTGTATCTTCTAGTGGAGATACTGTATATAATATTGCAAAGCAAGTATCTGGTATTAAAGATAAGAAAATTTGCGATTATCTGCATAGTCTATTCTCATTTACTTTTGATGATGGAGCAGCAGATTTCAATAAATTCCTTGCTAAATTTGCTGAAGTGTTTCTAGATCAAAAGGAAGGCATGATTTCTCCTAAGAATAGAGCAAGACTTACTACAGATTCTTTTGTTCAGAGATGGATGTATGTATTTGGTCCTGGCACTTTCCTAGGTCTAGAATGTTTTGTTCCTTTCTCTCAGATCATTACCGACTGCTATAATGGTGCATTTTTGAATCAGCAAAATACAATCGAAAAGATTGTTGGTAGTAAGACAGTTGTTGCATTTACTAATGAGCTACTTAAAATCGGAGGGGAGAATGCATAATGATGGATCAAAAATTCATTGATAAAATTGAAGAATTGAGACATCATACTTACTCTCGTATTACGGAACTGCAAAAAGATCTCTGCCCAATGGTTAGAAATATTTATATGAATCACCAATATGAATATTGGTATGACGGATATAAGTATAATATCTGGGAAATAGATGTGCATCTATATGCAGTAAATGAAATTCCTTATTGCTATGATAATGAATTGAAGAATACTGTATTTAAAGATACACTAGATCATCTTGTAGAGCAAGATAAAGTCTGGCCATTCATTCTTTTTGTAGAAGGAGTTGCAATTCCGTGGAGTAAGATAACTATTATTCATGATTATGATTATAGCTATCTTAGAATTGATGGGCTCAAGAGAGATAGTCAACCATTTATGGCAAAAATGGTTGTATTTCCTATTGCTTCTAAATATATTAGATATGGTGAAGATAGTAATGTCCTTTTGAATCATGATAGAAAAGGATTCTATTTTGATTTAAATGGAAGAAGACTAGAAGATACTGATTTTGTTAAAATTGGTATGCGTCTAGAAATTCTAGATCCTAATATCTATTATAAAGAAATTAATCTATTTGAAACTCCTTATCAGATGATGGAATTAGAAGATCTTCCTGTTGGATATATTCCTACTATTGATAATATCATCACTTTTAATGATACTGGTATATTCAATGAATCCGGTTCTGATAAAAAAATTGATGATATTTATAATGGTACATTTGGATTATTCAAAGTTCTTCAAACTACTACTCTTATTAAATGGGCAATTTGCATGTATAATACTAAGCATGCAAATACTCAACAATCATCGATGATTAATAGAGAAGATGTAGATAAAGATCTTGTAAAATCTATCATTACAGCAAATAAGAATAATACTTCTAGTACCGATTGGAATACCATTATTGCTCCACTTATCAAGCCTTTTGATTTCGATCATTCTAGAGATCTTACATATGAAAAGAATATTGAGAATTCTGCAAAATACATCACTCAATATGATTTTAATCTATGGAAAGATGTATTTACAAAAGAATCTAATGTAAGATCTATTTGCTATGAAGGAAACGATTTTAAAGCTCTCGCAGACACAGATGGATATGTTCATCTATCTAGAAAATTTGGTGATACTATTGAATCTAGCATTATAATGTTTGTCAATAATAGACTCTATCAATATATGATTGATATAGTATATACTACTAATACAATCAATGTTCCTATCTTTGGAATACTAGATGGAGATCATGTAGAGATTCTTATGTTTACTATCTGTAATAATAAGATTCTTGAATTGACTGTACCAAATGCTAAGACTGATATCTATCTCCATGATGAATATAATCTAGATGATTGCTATTTAATGTCTGAATATTGCCCAGATTCTGCATATGAAGTTCCTGATTCTGTAGAAGATAGAAAGAATTATATTGTAGATTTTACCTATAGTTCTGTTAAAGCTAATTATTATCGTATTCAGTTTACTAATACTGAATATTATGGTAGAAAGCTTAAACTAGTTCCTAAGAAGCAATTCAGATATTATAGATTTAAGCAAAAGGATAATCAGTATAAAGTAATTCTTCCTACTCAGTTTAATTACTGCCATAACCCCGATCAATATATGATCTTTATTAATGGCCAAAAAATTGACAAGACTGAGTATACTATTACATTCATGAATAAGTATCGTCCTTTTGATAAATTGGTTCTATATTTTACTACTATTCTTGATAAAGGAGATTATATTGATATATTCTATATCCCTGAAGTATTTGTAGAAAAATATAAACAATCTACTATTCCTAAGAGCGGTATGCTTGCTCTTACAGATACACCTGCTGATGTAAATTATCCGACTACTTATCCTCTATCTAAAGATACTTCCCTTGTTTTTATTAATGGTCTTAAGGTTAATCCTCTTGATATTAAAGATATTGATCTTAATACTTTGCTTATCAATATGGATAAGTATAATAGAGATAAAGATGGAAATATTGTTATAGATGGTACAGGTAAGCAATCTATTAATAAGCATTATGTAGACTCTGTAAACAATATTACTATTATGGAATATATTGTAGGAGATAATAGTGTAGCACAATACTTGATTAAGAATGGAAAATCTGTTTCTGATTCTTGGAAAGTATTCATCACTAATCTGCTTGCAAAATATGCTACTAGTGATAAACCTTATAATGGACTTCAGAAAATCTTTGGTGCTATTAATGAACTTGAGACTCCTGCTGCTAATTATAAGGATAAATTTGCTAGTCTTAAGACTATTCTCTATGATGTTATTATTGACTTCTATCTTGGTCGTAATGATGTCACTACTGGAGATAAATTTGTCTACGATTTCCATCCTGAATACTTTGATAACGAAGCAGCAGGAAGCAATACTAAGATTGTACGTCTATTTCCTGATAAGGATAAACTACTTAATTATATTGCTACAGATCTTGTTGCTGATACAGATGATGTCAAGGATGGAAAGAAGTTTATTCCTGCTAATCAATAATGATAGCGGAAGGGATTTAGTTCCCTTCCGCATTTTAATTATTCTTATTTTCACTTGTATAGTATAAAATTGAAATAGAAGGAAGAAAGAGTACTTCTATTGGTCGTTAAAAATTTGGAGGTATAAAATTATGAAGAAGTCCAATTTTGTCCGTATCAACAAAATGTTCCTGGTTACTCTGTTCATCCTGGTTGCATTGGTTGCTTTCTGGCTTGGTGGCAAATTCACTATGATGACTAGCACTGAGCTCGTAGTTGACCACTATGTCAGCTACACTGTCAGTGCTGATGATAGCCTCTCTGCCATTGCATCTAAATATAAGATGAATGGTGAGAAAGACTATCGTCGCCAGCTGCATGCCATTCGTGAAGAGAATGGTATCAATGCCGACTGTGATATCTACTGTGGCGAAAAACTTCAGATTCCTGTGTTCATCAGGGTTGTGAAGTAACAATATTAAGAGGAAAGTACATTGAGGATCATATGATCCTCAATGTAACTCTTTTTAATTTTTTATTTAGCTAGATATTATAATTATGAATAGAATACCAGAAGTGATATTTTATTATTCAGATTACCAATTAATAAATGGAGGTTGTATTATGAATAAATTCCTTGAAATGCATGTTTATCATGCAGATCCTAGTTCAAAGAAAAATATTATGAAAATAGAATCTTTATCTAATAAAGAAAGACTTCAAGTAATATTTGATATTGATAAAGAAGCTTTAAAGAAACAATTTCCTGAATTGTATTATTGTATACTAGCAGTATTGGATGAAGATAAGATCAGTACTCCTGGAGATTATTTTAAAACTGATAATTCCTGAAACTCAATATTACTGGTATAACTAATTTGTTTTATAAGGAGATAAACAAATGGTAACGTATTATGAAAACTATGGTCCGTATGTCCAATTGGCAAAAACAGGATATCAGGAGATTGAGTCTACTTCCTTGACTCCTGATAATTATATGAGCCATTTTAATGGTATTCTTAATATCATGAAAGATGGCATTGAACAGCCTGATGTTCAAGCATATATGATTGGTGTACAATTTCCTCATGACGATTTGTTGGGGCTTAATCGTAGTGATGAATTTGTAAAATTTACTCTTGTTGATTATTGGTATAATCTTCTGTTTTGGACATTTCCTATTTGTGCTGGAAATGTAATTACTGTAAGATATATTTTTGATACAAGAGCAATTACTAAAGGAGCTATTGTTTCGTTCTTTAATAAGCTTATTAAGAGCTATCGTAAGGATATGAACTTTATGCTTCTTAATAATCTCCTTGATGATAGTATTTCTAAAATGAAAGAAATCGATACATTTGCATTGTATCTTGCAAATACTGTCAATTTTAAAGATACTATTAATCTAATGGAGAAATATCCTGAATTCAACGCATCTATGCATGCAGATCTTTCTGATACTCCTATCGAGGATGTAAAGTCTATCGGTATGGATTATACCAACATGCAGATTAGATATATTAAGGATAATGATCATTGCTTGAGAGATTCTTTTGTATCTGGTGAAGCTATTTCTCCGAAACAGTTTAAGGAAGTATCTGTCAACGTCGGTACTAAACCTGATGGCCAGGGAGGAATTTTTCCATATATCATCAATAATTCTTTTATGAATGGTGGTGTGGCAAATCCTGAATCCTATGTCATTGACTCTTCTGTTGGTAGAATTGCACAGATCTTGCAGAAGATGAATGTCGGTACCTCTGGTGCATTTGCACGATTGCTTGAAACTAATAATTTGGATACATTCTTAAATGATGATCCTAATTATAGTTGTAATACTGCAAACTTCATTGAGATTACTATTAAGGATGCTAAATTCCTGCGGCTTTATGATAAGAGATACTATAAGATCAATCCTCATGGCGTTGATTATCTATTGGATGCAGATAGAGACACTCATCTAATTGGTAAAACTTTGTATTTCAGATCTCCTATCACTTGTCAATCTTATGCTAGAGGCACTGGTATTTGCCATAAGTGTTATGGAGACCTGTATTATACAAATAGAGATATCAATCCTGGTAAGTTGGCTGCTGAGTTACTGTCTGAAAAATATACTCAGATGCTATTGTCTGCAAAGCATCTATTGGAATCTGCTGTAGTTGAAATGAAGTGGAATCCGGAATTCTTTGATATCTTTAATATCGAATTGAATACTATCAATATTGATGAAGATACAGATGTATCTGGATTCTTTATGATTCTTGATTCTTCTAAATTCGATTCAGACGATGATGATGACTCTGATGGTATCATTTATGAAGAATTCACTCCTTCTTTTGATATTAGATATCCTGATGGCCATGTAGTTACTTTCCATACAGTAGATGAGGATAATATTTATCTTACTGAAGATTTAAATAGAGTCCTTAAATCTAAGAAAGCAAAAGAAGATGATGGAATCTATACTATCCCTCTGGATGCAGTTAAGTCTCTTCCTAGCATCTTTACAGTAAAGATTCAGAATAAGGAGCTTCAGAGAACTCTGGAAAGATCTAAGCATATTATTGATAGAGAGAAAGATACTTCCTCTTTCAATAAGAATACTATTGTCAGTGAATTTATCAATGCAAACCTTGAAGGTGGATTGGTAATTTCTGCTGTGCATCTGGAAGTTCTTCTGTCTAATCAGATGAGAGATCCTGATAATATTCTTGAAATGCCTAACTGGGCTATTGAGAATGCTCCTTATAAGATTCTTACTCTTAGCTCTGCATTGAATTATTCTCCGAGTATTACTGTTAATTTTGAATATCAGAGAGTAGGTAAGACTCTAGTTTCTCCATTGTCAACCAAGAAGCATAAACCTTCTATCTTCGATCTTTACTTTATGGAAAAGCCTCAGGACTTTATGGTTAACACTGAAATGGTTTCTGATAAGTTCCATGAGAAAGATGAGTATGATATGAAGGGTAATAAAGATGCTATCTATTTTGTTACGCCTGACAAAGGTAGCAAAGATTAATTAAAAAGAGACCGGAGAGAACTTTAAACTCTCCGGCCTTTTATTTTTAGAAAGTGTGATCATATGGTATATAAATCTATTGATGATTATAAAATGGTAGTCCATAATTCATCAATTGTTATTAATCATTGTAAGTTAACAGATTTTCCTACACTGATTAGACAATTTGGGGTATGGGATAAAGTTTGCCATCGAGTAAATTATATAGGAATTCATTACGATCCAGAAAAACAGAGACTCTTTTTACCAAGAGGAATTGATGTAGATTATGTAAGGCGTAAAGTAGAATCTACAATGGATCCAGATGAATTCTCTTCTTATATTGCTCGATATAATCACTATGATAAAGTATCTAAGAGAATCAGAATGAAAATGCTTCCTAGGGATGATGTTCAAAAAGAAGCATTAAATTTTGGTCTCTGTAAAGGAAAGTACTATTGCAATAGTGGTAAGACTCAATTTGCTATAAATCTTACTACTGGTAAAGGAAAGACTTATATTGCATCTTGCATTATGAGTTATCTAGGAATTAGATCTATTGTAATTACTTCTCAGTCTGGTATTCTAGACCAATGGAGAGAAAAGATTAAAGAATATACTGATATTGATGATTCTGAAATCGTAAAGATTGAAGGAGGGCCAATGATTGGTAGAATTCTTAATGATTCTTCTATGATGGCTAATAAGTCTTTATATCTTTGCACTCACTCTACTTTACAGACTTATGGCTCTACTCATGGCTGGGACAAAGTAGGTTTGCTATTTGAAAAACTTGGTATAGGAATCAAGTTCTTTGATGAAGCACATCAGAATTTCCAAAACATGGCTTTAATAGATTTTGCAACTAGAGATGTTTGGAGGACTTATTATATTACTGCTACTCCTTCTAGATCTGATAGACAAGAGGATATTATTTATAAACTTTATATGAAGAATGTCCCATCCATTAATCTATTCAATCCAGAAGTGGATGCCCATACTAGCTATATTGCAATTAAGTATAATTCGTATCCTACGCCTTCTGATGTAAATGCTTGTAAGAATAATGTATATGGCTTAAGCAATCCATTATATATTGATTATCTGATGAGAAACAATAGATTTTGGATTATGTTTGATTATATCTTCTCTCTGATTTATAGATCTGGTGGTAAAGCATTATTCTATATTGGTACTAATTCAGCAATTGAAAAAGTATATGAAAGGATTATGTTTAATTATCCTGAATTATGGAATGATGTTGGGATCTATACTTCTATTAGTGAAGATAAACAGCAAGCAAAAACCAAGAAATATATTCTTACAACTACTAAGTCTGCAGGTGCTGGTGAAGATATTCCTGATCTAAAATATTCTGTAGTTTTGGCAGAACCTTTTAAGTCTGAAGTCATTACTAGACAGACATTAGGAAGAACTAGAAATCCTAATACTTCCTATATAGAACTCGTAGATGTCGGTTTTAGACAGCTTCAGGGATTCTTCAATGCTAAGAGACACATTTTCAATAAATATGCCTCAAAATCAAAAGTCATGTTCGTAGATAATCCTAAATTGGCTAATATAGACGAAGAGACTAGGATTCAGATGCGTGATAGATTCAAATATCCACTAGAATTCAATGTTCCTAATAATATTGAAGCCATTAGCTTTATTAAGGAGAAGAATATTCCTGCTGTATATTTTGCATCTGAGATTCAAGAGAGAAAGGAGTAATAATTATGAAATATATTTATCAGCTCACTAGCCAGAATATAAAAATATCAACTGCTAATAGTGAAAGTATTATTAAAGTAGAAGGATGTTTTAATACTTTACAAGATGCAATCTTCTATCTTGGAGTAAAGTGTGGTAAGATTGCTAAGCAATATGAAAAGATTGGAGAAGTAATTACTACTATTTTTAATGAAAATAGCTTAGATGAAATTGATAAAGAGCATGATATTGTATATAGTGCATTTATCAATATTAAGACAAATAAGAATAAAACTAAGCTCGAAAATGAAGAGTTTAAATTTATTATTTATCAATATATTTTCTACGAAAATACAATGAGTATCTGAATCTAAATAACCGGGTAAGGAAGTAAAATTCCTTACCCATATTTTATTTAAAAAGTCATTGAAATAGATTAGATAATATAATAGTGAAATAGAAGGAAGAAAGAGTACTTCTATCTCAGTCGTTTATTACACAGTATAAAAAGGCATAGGAGGTTAATTATTATGTCTAGCAAGAACATCAACAACATCAACAAAGTTGCACAGTATAAGAGTGCCATTGAAGCCCAGACCACTAAAACTGGTCAGATCCTTTCTGGCGAACGGATCTTCACCCGTAGCTGTGGCTTGAACAATGGCCACGTTCGAGCATTCATCTTCACCGGTATGAGCAATACCAAGCAGTCTGAGGAAATCTTGAAGAAGCTCATCGTCGACTGTGGCATGTATTTCATCTGGGATCATTGCCAGATGAGCATCCGCAAGGTTGAACGTGAGGATGGCAAGGCCGATTTCAGGATTGAAATCAACCGTGTTGACATGTCTCGACTGCGGCGTATTTCTCAGCTCCTGAAAATGGCAGGAGCTGTCGAGGGTGTCTATAAAGACATTCCTCAGCGCAGCAACATTCTGGCATAATTGAATATCAACAGCTATAATCAATATATTTGGAGGTATAATTATGTTTTTCTACAAGACTCTTTACTATTGGTACTTCTCCGAATTTATGCCGAAGAAGCACAAGACAACCCAAGATTTTAAAGATTTGACTGCCTACTTTACAGAGTTGGCAGTCATCGGCGCATTGATGGGCTTGGGAGTTTCTAAGCTCATTGATGTATTCTGCGAGATCAAGGAAGCTAAAGACAAGATGGCTTCTTTGAAGCAGCAGAATCAGTCTGAGGCTACTGAGTCTCAGGCTGAGTAAGTAACCTACAACTGGCCTGGGATTCCCAGGCCTTTATTTTTATAAACATATATGGGAGGTAAAAAAATATATGTTTTATCTGAATCAGTTTGTTGAGAGCCTGTCCAATGACTGGAGGAATCGTAAGATCAACTCCAGCTATGTCAATGAAGAGGAGATCAATAGCTTGGTCACCTCTAAGAAGAAGGGGTATACCAACCAGAGCCCCTTTAAGATGATTGGCGTAAAGGAGGACTATAAGTTCTCCCGCACATGCTACGATTGTGGCAAGGACCAGCATTTCTTCGAAGCTCTGAAGAAGTACTCTGATGAATATATTCAGAACTTCGAGCAGGGCAAGATCCGTACTCCGTTCACTCATGCAGATGGAGATATCTATGCCTTCGTCAAGCCTTTCTACGATCTGCCTAAAGCAGATAGCAGCGAAGGATTCAAGGGGATCTGTAATTATTATGATTCCCTTGCTCGTGTCTTCGTGCAGAGGGGAACCAAGGAAGATATCGAGAATGTTGAGTCCAGCCTGCAGTATTTATATGATACTGCAAATGCTAACTTCTTCAAGAAGCTGGCATGGGGAGTCCTCCATGGATTCGTCTGTGGATGGATGGATGAGGAACAGTTATCTAACCTCATCCCCGCATTCAGTGCACGTAAGAAGTACACTGATCTGCGCCATATCAAGGCATGGAATATGAGCATCGAAGCAAATGTTGATGTTCCTGTTGAGATTCGTCGGATGTTCATGAGCAACTCCGATGGTCAGGTTGCAGCTCTGTTCTTCTTGGTTCCTGAAGCAGAACTGGAGCATCCAGAGGATGAAGCCGATGATCCTCTGAGTGCAATCAGTAATAATGCAGAGGTTGTCGATATTGATCCTGATAATATCAAAGAGACTCCGAAGCCTCAGAAGAATCCCCAGCCTCAGCCTGTAGCACAGGCACCTAAACCGGAGGATATTAAAAAGGCTCCTATCCAGGAACTGCATGTCGTAGTTCCTCAGCAGCCTTCTCCTGCAGAAGTTACTCCGCAGGTTACCAAGGATGGTAAGGCAGTAATTCCTGATCCTCCGGTAAAACCTGATACTCCCATTGAGGTTCCTGTTCCTCCTCAGGACTCTGTAAAGCCTCAGGCATCTGCGGTTCCCAACTTTGATAATCTCAAAGCTGAGAATAATACAGAGATGAAGGATGCTGTCTCTTTTGGCGATCCGAAAGAGAAGTATGACTTCAACGATATCCTGAAGCAGGCTCGTGAGGTTCTGCTGAAGGAGCAGGAGATGCACAAACAGCAGGAACCTGTTCAGCAGCCTCAGCCTGTAGCACCTGCTGATGTTCCTCTTGATTGGAATTGGGACGTAAATTCCATTGATAAGGAGAACAATGAAGAGTATCATAAGCGGGTGATTGGTCTTGATAGATTCACCAAGATGGTTCATGATCAGAATAAGATCGTGAATTATTCTGATCTTGACAACTATCCTGGTCTGATCAAGGCTACCATCTTTGATGTCACGAAGGCCAATAATGACATCAATAATCCTGAAGCTATGCGGGGTTACGTTGTAATTGATCCTCGTGTCATCTATGGTGACACGATTCGAGTCTATCAGTTCTATGATAGAATTGATATCCGCAAACAGTGGTCTGTGCCGCTCTACAATGAGACAATGGTTAAGAAGATGATTGCGGAAACTTATTCTGCAGCCGATGATCGGTATATTCGTGCTCAAACCCCTCAGGAGCTGCAGAATAACTTGACTGGCAAATACTGGTTCATCGACAGGATTGATATGTCCGGCATCTATGATGAAGTCGGTGATCTGACCAATGAGAATTGGCGTAAGCTGGTTACCAATATTTGCAAGGTTCTGAAGGCTGATAAGACTCTTGCCGGTATCCGCTTCCGCATCTACGATTATGAGAGTCCCAGCAAGTTCAAGATGATCGCTGATGAGAAAGTGAAATATCCGTTCTCCAGCAACATTCTGAACACCATTCAGAACCAGGATGCTATCCGTGTTGGTCGCAAGATTGCTGTGAATACAAACAAGGATGGCAAACTTGTTTGGAATTTACAGACCACTAAGATCTAAATTATAATAAAAGTCTAGTAGAAAAAGGAGGTGATAATCTCTACTAGACTTTTATTTTTTCTTTGACTTCTTATTATAATATACCCTCTAGGAGATAAATCTATTATGACACAAGAAGAAAGAAAACGGTTAGAACTATTATTCGAATTGGAAAACATTAAAGCTAGTTTAATGTGTATTGCACCTAGGGTAAATCTTAAAGCGGTAACAGATTTATCCTATAAAGATCCTGATGGAAGAAAACATAGATTTTATGAAGAAATAAGATATAGATCTAATAAGTATAAAAATACTGATCATCTTATTACTGCAAGTTTTCATTTAAACACTTATCTTACAATTGAGTATCCGAATCTTAGGTATACACCTAATAATGGAGAATTAAAGAGTTCTATTATTAATATCAGAGGATATAATTTGGATGAATTAGTCACCAAGATGAAATTGTTTAATGATAGAATTCTTAATCATTGTTTTGGGCAGAAGAATGGTGAATATATTATTTATTCAGATAAAGCAAGATCTCTTAATGTAGAGATATATCAATATAGAGATAAGGATAATGATATAATTACTTTTTCTCCTGACATTTATACCTTCGTATCTGAGAAAAAAGATAAGATTAATATTCCTGGAGTTATGATAACCTTTAATAATGAATATCAATGTATTATTGATGTAGATTCTACTTGGATGGAATTAATCTATAGATTGAGTCATTGTGATCTTAGCACTTTAGGATTTCAAATGATTCAACCTTTTATTGGATTACTTCCAGGCAATGCAGTTTCTGATATTGGAGGTAATTATAACTCATCGTCTAGATATGCTCCGTATTATGCAGTAGAAGATCCGGATGATGTTGCTAATAATGAGAATTCTGTAGTAGTAAATCAGTCTAAGAGATCTAACGAATATAAAAAGCATATTTTTGACATTTAAAACTCATAAGTAATATACTAAACGTATATTACTTATTTTTTTTTACAAAATTTATAGAAAGAGGTAATACTAATGTTGAATCAAGATGTGTACACAAAAGCCATGATTAATATTCTTTCTGAACGGCTAAAGTTTAACAACCTTAAACACAAGGTTATTCTTTATTCATCTAGTCTCGGATATGAATATAATTATCAAACATTGAGAATTAGACCAATTAATTCAGTATTTTGGTTTAATATTGATAATGCAAATGCATTCAACTTTATGGAATTTCTTAATAATCAGATTAATAAGGTAATCAGCCAAGATAATAATTCTGGATGGATTAAAGATTTTCCATTTGGAGATTGTGAGAATGGAAATATCACTATTGATATGGATACTATTAATCTGGAAAATATTATGCTGATTGTAGAAGATCCTGAACAAGCAGAAACTATCTGGAACGAGTATTATTATCTATGTGTATTCTTGTCCAAGATATATAATGATTCCGATAAAGCATTTAAGAATATTATCTCTGATATGGATTTTACTAATATTGAATAATTAAGGAGAGAGCAAAATGAACGCAGCTATTAAGAAGATTAATGATCAGATCGAAGATTATAAGAAAGAAACTGGAAATTCTGCAGATGATATTTCTGATGGATATCATTCTTTTGGTGATCTTTATAAGCATCGTACATATCTATTAGCACTTGCTATGATTCATATGCCTTATGCATGGAAATCTAGAGTGCATGAAGATGGTACTATGTATGATGGTATGTTTGTTGTAGGATTTCCTACTCCTAATGGAATGGTAACTTATCATTGTGATAATGAATATTGGGAAGATTTTAAGATTCCTGTAATTCCTCATGCACCCCATTTTGATGGCTATACAGATAAAGATGTTCTAGATAGAGAAAAAGCTTTCCTTGATAGTGCTAATACACGTCTTGTGAATAACAATAATATTGAGCAAATTAGCAGAATCTTTAAAGATGAGATTCTACCTGTATTCGATAATCCTGTTCAATCTGCTTCTTTTATCAATTTCTATACGCATAAACCCGCAACCGGTAGCATCTGAAAACATCCTTATAATTATTTAAATGGAGGTAGATAACTGTGGGATTACTTAATGTAAGTCATTCTACTATGACGCAGTCCGTCATTGATCTACAGGAAGATCTACTGAAAAATCCATTTTATTTGTTCAATGACAAAAAGGCTCTTCCTGTAGACTACTATAATATCAATAATAATCAATCTACTCTTGATAAAGGTCTTAAGATCAATTATGATAATGATGGAAAAGATACTCCATTTAGATATAATCTAATTCATGATATGTATCTTTATGGAATTGATAGAGTAGCAACTTCACTAGAATCTGGAGAATTTGGTATTTCTGGAAGTGAAATTTCTGGAGATGCATATATTTTACCTGATACTATTACTCCTTATCCTGGAGATCATTTTGTGATCAATATGATTAAACAGAGATATCAATTTATTGTTTCTTCTGTTTCTACTGATACTTTTGATAATGGTGGTAATTATTATAAGATAGAATATTCTCTTATCCATAATGATGATTCTAGACTTTCTGGAAATGTAATAGAAGAGTTTAAGTTTGTATCTGGAAATATTGGTACAGAGTTTACTCCGATTCTTCAGAATCAAAAATATGATGTATGTAAGAATCTAGATGATGTATGTGTAAATTTAAAACAGTTGTTTAAGGGACTTTATTTTAACAATAAAGTCCAGACTTATACGTTTGTTCATCTATATTACGTTTGCCAAACAGGAATGAATTCTGATTTCTTTTATGATCCATATATGATTGAATTTTGTATTCGGAATAAGATTCTTTACAATTCTGGAGATAAATATGATTATATAGATCATAAGACTAATCTAAAACCTGATTTCAATATCAAGTATAACAAATCTATTTGGAAAGTTATTGAAAACAGAGAAAAGAATTTACTTCCTGAATGCAAACATAGTTCCACTGCATTGTTCATTGATGATCCTGGAACTATTTTTAGTACAAGATATGAAAAGTATTTTGAACTTACATATGCTGCTCATGATACTGCACTAGAAACTTATGCTTCTGCATTAAATATTCTAGATCCTCAGATTATAGGGCATATTCTAGAAAATCAGCTATTCCCAAGTGATAGCAAATATGCTAAATATAATCTATTAATCAAATACTTTAATTTCGATGATCATATCGGAACTGAAGATATTTTGCCTTTGGAAAGAATCATTGAAACCGAGAATACTATGGAAAACTATTTCTTGATTCCGATGATTATTTATATTATTGAATTTAACATTAAAAATACTATGGCAAGAATTCCTAAAAGTAGTAAATAAAGAAAAGGAGGGATAATCGAATGGATAGACTTACTTCTCTCTTTGAAGACGACATTGCAATGCAAGATGAACTAGAATCTGCTATTGGAGATATCGCTGGTGAATCTGAAGAAATGATTGCTGGTGTTATTGAAGATAGAATTTCTCCTTCTGAAGATAAGATTCACCTGTTTGAAAGTTCTCAAGAAGACGTGAATGATGATGGATTGACTGCAGATGAAGAGCGAGAAATTGCAATTGCTCTGATGAATGAACCAGATTCTGAAATCAGTGATCTTCTTGATGACGAAGATGATATTTAAAAGAAAGGAGAATATGAATATGAATCGACTAAATGAAGATGTAATCGATTGCATTAATTCTATTGAAGATCCTGAAGATTGTGCTATTCTTGGGGATGAAGATATGGAAAATGCTCTAATCGATTCTGATACTGAAGAGCTTCCTGATGATGACGATTGCGAAGATACAGATGACGATGATATCGATCTGAATCAAGACTTCACTGGAGATATTGCTGATCTTGATATCGAGGGCATAGATGCAGACGATATTATTGCAGCAGAAAGAGATATTGCTCATGATCCCTTTGAGGACGATGAACTAATCGATGTAGCTACTAATGGTGGAGATGACGATTATATTTTCCTAGATGATGAAGATTAAGGAGGAAATACTACAATGAGTGTACGTATTGCTATTAAGCCGAAGTATCCTACTCGTAGAGCAACTGATAAAGTGCTATTCAATGAAGGTAACTTTATTGATACCATTGATGAGCATTCTACTAGACATATTCTATCTATTCTAGATACTGCTCATGTTGCTCTCATCTCTGAAGATGGTAAATATTATCCTGTAAATAAGGATAATTATGAGGAACAGTATAAGCTTGCTGATGCAGGTGAAACTCCTACTGTTGAAGCAGATGAAAAGTTTGGCGTTAAGAAGCTAGAAGAATTTATTACTGCTACTGTGTCTGATGATTCAGCTAAGGTTCAAAATTGTGCTATTTATAATGGTATTATTGTTGGACAGCTGCTAAAGGTTTCTAATTATCTAACTATCGATGATGAGCGTTTTACCAAGAATGGCTATTATCTGATGTTCGATTACGATAAGACTGCTGCTGAAGCTGAAGGTTATTCTAATGCTAAGCTTCTTATGGGTGAAGAGCTTGTAGATGGCAGCAACCTAATGTATTTTGGAGAAGATGCATCTCTTATTAGCAATACTATTATTGCTATTGAGAGTACTCTTACCGTAGATGGTAAGGCTGGTAGCTATATGGCTACTTTCAATAATTCTCTGACTGGTAAGGTTCTTATTGCCTCTGATGATCTACCTTATGTTGCAATTGGTAATAATTCGTATGATAGCCTTGCATCTGCTATAGCAAGTGCTACGACAGGCGATATTATTGAAATTAATAAGTCTATTCCTGTACCTAAGACTATTGCTATCACTAAGGACGTCACTATTAATATTAATAATGATGCCGTGGTCACTGTTTCTGGATACATTTGTGTTAAGAGTGGTGGTAAGCTTACTGTTACTGGTAATGGTACTATCAAGGAATCTACTCCTTATCTAGCTCCTATCATTCTTATGAATGAGGATGAGAATAGTAGTGTTAATGTTTATATTGCTGCTGGCATTACTCTATGGGGTTGGGCAGGTCTTATGTTTGATAAGAAGTCTGTCAATATCAATGCTACTTGCCATGGTACTCTAGTTGGTAACAACGATGGTTCTGATGATGGTGCAGGATTCTACTGCAATGGTAATGTTAAGGAAGGTACATTTAACTTCACTGGCAGCACCAAAGGAACTGTTGGAAATGGTATGTATATTGCTGGTAATCTAAATAATACTATTACTGGTGCATATATTGAGGGCACTCAAGTTGGCATTGAGGTTCGTGCTGGCAGCCTTGATATTAGTAACTCTACTGTCAAGTCTCTAAGTTCTGCTGAGCCTGCTATGGCTGCTAATGGAAATGGAACAACTGCAACTGCAGTTGGTCTGGCTGTTGCTCAGCATACTACTAAGAGAGATATGAAGATCTCTGTTAATAATTGTACTCTGACTGGTCCTGCAGCATTTATGGAAGGTAATCCTCAGAAGAATCCTGATTGTACTAAGCAGATGAACATTGCTATTGGCGGTGAATCTGTTATGAATGGTAAGGTTCTGACTCTGGATCCTGAAAATGATTGCAAGAATTTTGTATATGAGTCTCGTTGCTCTGAGAAACCCGATGACAAGTATATTGCTAAGGGATACGAAGCAACTGAAACTTTCACTGGAACCTTTGACATTGCTAAGAAGCAGTAATTAAGTTATAAATTTAAGTCATAGAGAATTGCTTCTCTATGACTTTTCTTTGTTATAGCGATAACCTTGTAATAATCTAAAAAAATAAAGGAGACCTTTTAATGTATAAGACTAATCTACGTGATATTAGATTTCCTACTGAGAATGCTCCTATTATTCTACAAAAGGGTCTAATCACTAAAGACGATTTTACTCACTCTGACTGTAATGTTACGCTATATAACACTCCTTATGCAATTGCTAAGAGAATCTTTGTATGGACTGATATTGAAGTCATTACTGCTGATGGATGGACTTTGGTTGGTAATGGAGATTATAAGGCACTTGAGAAAGCATATACTAATTATGATATTGTAACTACAGATGATAATACAAGTCAAAACACTCCTGCTATGGATTGCTTTACTAAGGTTGAGGAAACTGTATATGCAGAGTCTAGTGTACCTGAATCTACTCCTGAGGCTGTTGAAGAACCTTCTGAAGAAATCAAGCCTGAAGCTCAGGAAGAAGAAATCGTAGAGGATTCTGTTGAAAATGAAGATACTTCTGCAGAAGAAATCATCGATCAACCTGTAGAAGAGGTAGTTGAAGATTCTAAGTCTGTAGTTGAGGAGCAACCTACAGAGAATACTCCTGTTGCAGTTCCTGTAAATCCTCAATTCAATAATCAGAATTATACTCGTATTAACAATAAGAGAAATAAGCATAATCGTCGTTAAAAAAAATAAATATCTGAGGAGCTTCATAGCCCTCAGATATTTTTATTATCTTATGATATAATAAATAATTTAATAATTGTCATCATAATTTCTTTTTTTATAGATTTATGCTATTTATCTTATGCTTAATATAGATCATTTCTACTATCCTCCTCATGATAATCATCTTGTACATCTTGTAAATAGTCGTGATACTCTTCTCGTTGCGGTTTCAATCCTGGATACTCCTTTCCATACGTTGTCGTATCTTCACCTCCTTTCTCGTAAAAACCATTAGAAGAAAAGAGATCAAAGAATCCGAACAAGCTCATTTGTGTTTACTTCCTTTATTTTTATTAAGATAGATTTCAACTTCTATCTCATAATTATAATATCTTATTATATAATATAAAAATAAAACTATGGGCAAAACATCCTTATAAATTATTAAGGAGGTACTATTATGGGAAATATTACAGAAGAACAAAAGATATTTTTTGATTCTATCAAGGATGCATGTATTAATGCAGGTAATAAAGCTAATATTCTTCCATCTATAATTGGTGGTATCGCTGCTCTCATTTCTAATTATGGTAACTCTGAATTCTATAGAGAGACAAATAATCTATTCTCTATGACAGTAGATGATAGTTGGTTTGGTACATGCTATTCTGTAGATAGTAAAATTACATATGAGAATCCTAAATCATGTGATGAAAAGAATTTTATTCTTCTTAAAGCATTTACTTCTGCAGATGAATGCATTAACCATTTCGTGGATTTTCTTACTACTACTAGAAGATCTAAAGATGGCCCTTTTAAGTATTCTAATATTATTGGAGATACTGACTATAAGAACGTGATTAATAAACTAAGTAGACTAGGATTTAATCATGAATTTACATACACTACTACATCTTATTTCTTCAATACTTGCGTAGCAATTATTGAAAATAGTGGTATTTATGAATGGGATAACGAGGTTAAAGATATGTCTAGAAAGAGAATTAGAAGCAATAGAATTAATACAGAGAATATTCAGAATAATGAAATGATCGAAGAACAGTCTCTTGAGCAAGAAGAAAGTGTTGAAGAACAGATTTCTCATATGTATCGTGTAAGATTGGCTTGGGAAAAACCCGATACTCAGATTTTTGCAAGTCCTGATTATGAAGCTGCTAAGGCTAAGGCTCTTGCACATGAAGGATATAAGATCTATATTGATGACGATGGAGAGCTATTTGAAGATCCTTGGATGAAGAAAGAAGAAGTAAAGCCTATTACAGTTCCTACTCCTGTTCCTGGAGTAAAAGAAGTTATTCATCCTTATGAAGGTAAGATTATTAACCTTCATGATACTCCTGTTTATAGAAATGCTACTGATGAAATGTATTTCAGATGTATTTCCGGTAGATTCTATTTCTATGATTCTACTATCGTAAATGGTAGAGCAAAGATTACTGCTACACAGCATATGCCTAAGAAGAATCCTAGCTATATTCTTGGATATATTAATATCAATGAATAATAGAAAGGAATTGTTATGAAAAGAATTTGCTTTTATAATAATTATACAAATTTAATTCTTCCTAATAAAATTGATGTATATCCTGTAAGTAATCTTCTTGGAGATACTGTAGAAGATATTAAATCTAAGATTAAATCCTGCGACCTATTTTGTGTATTTACACATATCCAAGATGCAGATATTGTGGTTCCTACAGATGAAGACAAGGATATTATCCAAATGATTCTAAATAGATCTGGAAGAAAAGAAGTCGTAGATACTAGAAAAGATAGTATTTGGTATAGTGATAACTCTGAAAAGAATATTATTATTTCTGATACATGTAATTTTCTTGCAGCAGATATTAATTCTATTCTATATAATTTTCTTAGAATGACAGATGCTCTTAACCAGAGAAATATTAAGCCTGTAGAAATGTATATCGTGCAGAATACTAGAAATAGTGAAGTTCTTATTAAGACTCCTAATAAAGAAGAAGCTATTTCTGTATGTGATAGGCATCCTTGTTGCGTAATTAAAACAAGAGATGGCACTATCATTTATACTTCTCGATATGGTAGAACTTCTCTTGCATCTTCTATTCGTAGAGCAAAAGCTAAAAACTCTCAATCTAATGGAGTATTTCATATTAAGATTAGTTAAAAATTTGGAGAAGGAATTAATTCCTTCTCCATTTTATATTTAATTTTCTGTACTTCTACTCTGAATATTCATATACCAATTATTCATTTTCCTCTGATCAATTGCAGGAGCTACAGATTCAGATCCTTCTTTATCAGATTTACAAATATTAACTGTTACATTCTCTAGTTTAGACTTAATGATCTTATCATATATAGATCTTGCCAGTTTTACAGGCTTATTATTTTCTACAAAATAGAGATCATTAGTAGTGTAATCAAACATCAACTCATTGTTTCTGGGTTTAGATGCTGTTTCATCTCTTAGTACTAGAGGATATCCTCCAAGTGGTTTAGGTACATGCATACTAATACCTCCTTTTATTTTATTATGAAGTTAAAATATACCCCAGGAGGCGACCTATACCTCCTGGGGTTATAAAAAAGAGAGAAAAAGAATTAGAGAATGGCTTGGTAATTAGCGATTGGGATCATCAGTAATGAAGCTGGTATTAGTCAGGTTAACACCACGCATATTCTTCATATACTGCTTCTGGGCAACCATAGCTGCACGAGCTGCTCTGTTGCCATACTTTTCCACAATCTTAGCACGAGTCTGCTTACGAAGCAGCTGATACTTAACCAGCTTATTATACAGAGGATCCTTCTTAGCACGTGCCATCATGATTGCCGCAATAGTCTTACGACGATTCAGGTCAGTTGCCTTAGACAGACGAACCATAGTACGCTTATTAGACAGAACCTTTGCCTCAAGTAGAGACTCACCAACACCATTAGGAGCGCAGAACTCACGAACAGTGTTCTCACTATAATGGTGAGTCAGATCATCTACCAGGAATGCCTCAACAAGAGCATCCATATCAATGCCGAATTCTTCATTGTAATTATTTTCAGAATAAATGCCCATGATATTAAGTCCTTTCTACATGTAGAATTTAAATTTCATAATGGTTATGTATTATAAAAGTGATGAAATGAAATTGAGCTCTCTATTTCATTCATTTCCCATTATGAGTTATTATAAAATAGTTCAATTGTAATTGATAATTTTGCATACTTTATAATAATCAATGGGAGAAATATTTATCTCTCAATATACATATCTAGAAAGGACTTTTATTATGAACAATTACAACGGTAAGAACAAGAACTTCAATAACAAGCCTCGTATGACTGATGAAGAGTACGCAGCGCATAAGGCTCAGCTCATTGAGAAGCAGACTAAGAGTCTGGACATTATCAATGATACTTGTACTTTCCTGGAGAAAGCAATTGCAGATACTAATGTCCATCGTGTTTCCATGAAGGATGTTCTTGCATACCTTAATGGTGAGAAGAATTATACTGCAGATGAAACCAAGGCTATTTCTAAGACCAACGATATTCTGATTGAGCTTGCAAATGCTCGTATGAATCGTTACATTGCTGATGATCGCAACAATATTCGTGTTCTGTATGTTCATGAGCGCATGAAGACTTCTTTTAAGAAGGAGCTCCATGATCGTATTGATCAGCTTCTGAAGGATCATCCTGTTCTGCTGAAGTGGAGTGATACCACTGGTGAGAACTACAAGACTGTCATGGAAGAGAAGAAGGACAATGGCTAATTATATTGAACGAGAAGATGATAATCTATCTTCTACTAACAATACCGTTGTAAATGATTCTACAAATACAGAAGAATCTGAGTTTCTTGATAGATGGGATTGGCTACTCAGTGGATGGGATATCATGACCATTGCTGAAAAGATGCAGATCTTTATGCCTTATCTCCATTATATTAATCTCAGAGACTTTCCTAAAACTGAATTTGATGTGCAGCTTAATAAAGATATTGCAGAAAATTCTTTTAAGTTGTGCAGATCTTTCAGTGGAACTTTTAAGTTCGATCCTGATCAGCAAGGTATTCCGAATATGATCATTGTCTACAATCCTATAGACGTTGATACTATTCCTTATCCTTCTCTAAAGGTAAAGGTTAAAGCTTGGGGTAGAAAGTATGGCTTTTACAAGGAAACTCCTGTAATTGATAATACTATTAACTCTGGCTGTAACTGCAATTCTAAGCAGAATCATTATGGTTGTTGTAACTGTAATAATTAACTTGACTTGAATATAGCCCAGAGGTATAAAGTTACCTCTGGGCTAATATTTTAGTAATAGAAACTGAAAGGAGATATTAAATGGAATGGTAAAAATGAATCAAACTGTCGATCCAAAAGAGCATAAAATCTTGATGAAGTATCGAGATACAATGTCCAGAATAATTAAATCAGCACATCCAGAAATGGATATACGAGATATTTATGCTGGAGTTGAATATTCGATATCTAAGAGGTTCAAGAATTTCGATCTCGTAGTGCAGAATAATTACACCGGTTCTAATCCTAAGATTAGTATGCTAGAACTGATGGATTATATTGCAAAACGAGAACCAATTCTAACAAGTTATGGAACTATGTTTAGAAGACACGATGTAGTTCCAAACCCTATGGCAAAAGTTATTCAAAACTTCCTAGACCTCAGAAAACTTCATAAGAAAGAAATGTTTAAATACCCTAAAGGATCAGAACAATTTGAGAAATATAATCTATTACAAGCTTTGGACAAGATAGATGTAAATGGTTAACTATATAGCCCCATTAGGCTGGAAACGGTCAAATGGTAACACCAAGAAAGTGCTGGAAAACCTTAAAGCCTAATTGCTAATATATGTAGATATTAGAGCGAAAGCAGAAACAATAATTAGGATGATATATGGTGATAGTAAGCCTAAGTATTATACTCCAAAATAGGTAATCAGCAGCTATCCTATTTCTGATAATAAAATAAGTAAAGGTGTGAGCATTATATCAGAAAGAAAACGACGAGATTATACTAAAATTCCTGATGAAGATATATCAGCTATATACTTTGATGATAGACCTATAAATGCTATATCGTTTGTTGAAACAAAAGATATAACATATCCTGGTGTAAAAGAAGGAAAATATATAGCTGATACAGAAGGTAATGTGTTTAATAGTTCTGGGAAATTAATCAAGCCAAGATTAATTAATTCTGGATATTATGCATATGCTTTAGTAACAGGATTAAAAGTACCAAAGTATAAAAACATTCTTGCTCATCGATTGATAAAATCTACATTTGATCCTATAGAAAATTCAGATGAATATACTGTCAATCATATCAATATGAATAGATCAAAGAATAATATAGAAAATCTTGAATGGGTAACTCAAAAAGAAAATAATGATAAGAAAAATACCGTTAAATCTAATGATGGTATTAATAATTATCATGCAAAGTTTTCTCATGAGCAATTAGTATATATTGTTACTTGCTTGGACAATACATCTATGACTTATAAAGAAATTCTTACTAATCTTGGATTTATCAATATAACAGATAATGATTGTGATTCTATTGGATGTATCAATCGTGGAATAACTTATAGGCAAGAAGTAGAAGAAATCAGAAATAGTGAGTTCAACGACTAATTGTAGAGCTCAAGTGAGCCTCGAAATCTGGTGTACCTAAGTCATAGAAATATGATATGGTAGTGATATAGTCTAGTATCCTAGAGATAATCTAGGGAAGTTCATTAGAGAACTGTATAAGTGAGAGATAATATCAACGACTTATATGAATATTCGATATACGGGTAAACTAAACTGCCCCTTCTTGACGTGAGTTAAGAATGATAACAAGGGTTAAAATTGGGAAAGGGCTACGGTTCTAATCAATTGCGAAAGCTTATGAGAAATCATAAGAGACGCTTATCGACTATCCTCTTAAGAGGAGTAGGCCCCAAGTGGGGACGGCTGTCTTGTAAACGTAAGACCGTTTAATTCGAAAATCCTGGGTCTATATAATTTATTTTATATAGACTATTATATAGTCACAACTTCTAGGCAACACCTAGAGAAGTTCATAAGAGAACTGCGTAGAAGAGAGGATTAATCTATTGATTAACTCCAACGAGCTGCGTGAAGATTTTGTGGTCGGTTTGTATGTGTCGATTTTGTTCGACCTCAACATTGCGCCTTCTGTAACATCTATCGGTAGATCTCTAATTAGTTCTGCAATCCTTTGTTTTGAAGGTTTCTTAGGGAACAATGTTAAGTTTGGAAGTCTTAATGATGTTCTCATTTTCATTGATAATGTAAGAATGGAATATCATGATTGGAAATATAATGATTATGAAGTTCTTGGTTTCGATGGATTTATCTCTCCAGAAGAGTGTTTCAATAAAATCATGATGAATTGTGGTTTTAAATATATTCCTACAGATCAAGATATGGATACTGTATGGAGAATTATTCAAAACTGTAATCAGATTGAATTGAATAGACTCTTCTACAAGAATAATCTTTATTGTTTTATGGATCTTCCTATTGCCAGAGATCTAATGGTAAAGATTATTACTGAAATGAAAGTTCCTTATATTGAACCTGCAAATCCTCCAAAAGAAATTGTTAATGATCTTAATGCTCTTCGAGATTTACTGTTGGAATATGTCTTCTATTGTCATCAGTATATGGATAGAATGATTAGAAATAAAGAGATGGTTAAGACTGTTTCTATTGTTTCTGATACGGATTCTTCGTTTATCTCTTTGGATGCTTGGTATAATTATAATATCCAGTATCTGAAGGATTATGATTGTCCTATTATGCATCAGCAAATTGATGTATATAAATTCCTCGAAGAAGAGAAAAAGAGAAAAGATTATTTCTGGGCTGATACTGAAACTCCTGAGTGGTATAATGCAATAGATAATCGGTTAGCAATTAAGACTTTGAAAGTAGATAGCTTTGGAGATATTGTAGATCAATCGGAACTTGCTGCTATTGAATTCTTAGATGATAAAAAGGATTATGATTTCTTTAGTGAAGAGATCATTAATCAAAGAAGAGCTATTGATGCAACTAAGATTATTCCTCAAGATAATGTAAAATTTGCTTTAATCAATATCATGTGCTATATTCTCTCTTCTGTGATTAACAAGTATATGATTGATTTTACTAAGGAATCTGGGTCTTATCGAGGTGATGCTAAATGTAAGATTAACATGAAGAACGAGTTTTATATGTCTCGAATCATGTTGACTGATGCTAAGAAACATTATGCTAGTTTGCAGATTCTGCAGGAAGGTAATTATCTAGGAAATGGTGTTTTGGACGTTAAGGGTATTGACTGTCTTACTAAGTCTTCTACTTCTAAGGACACACAGAAGGCATTGAAAAAGATTCTTCTTGAAGATATGCTAACTGGAAATTCTGTAGATCAATTGAAGCTTATTAAAGATATTGCAATACTAGAGAAGACTATTTATAATGATCTTCTTTCCGGATCTAAGAAATATTACAAGCCTGCAACTATTAAATCTATGGATAGTTATGAAAATCAAGGAGCTAGAATTCAGGGAGTTAAAGCAGCTATTGCATGGAATTATGTAAAATGTGATCTTCCTGGGTTTGATCTTGGAGATAGAAATGCTATCGATGTGATTAAGGTTAATGTAAATAAAGATACTCTAGAATCTATTAAAGATGAGTATCCTGAACAGTATCAAAAGCTCTGTGAATTAATAGATCCTAAAAATCAGAATCTTGCTGATGGGTTAAAAGTCTGTGATCTATTCAAAGGTAAACTTGATACCATTGCATTGCCTAAAGATCTTCCTGTTCCAGAATGGTTGAGAAAACTGATTGATTATCAAGAGATCATCACTGATAATCTTGGTAATTTCCCTGTATCTTCTGCCGGAATTGGCCAATTTGGAGCAAAGAAAGCAAACTATTCTAATGTAGTAAGAATCTAAAAGCGAATAATAGGATAGGTATAAAGCCTATCCTATTATTTTTTTTTTATTTATTATTATTTATTTTGATTAGATATTATAACAATGATAGAGACATGTACGTTCTCTACCAAGTCAAAATTTTTATAAAGGAGGTCCAAAGATTATGGATCACAAAGGTTTTATTGTTCGTGAAGATGCAGCTGATGAATTTAAGAAGGATATCTCTGAAAAGAGGAAATCTCTTCCTAAGCCCAAGAGAAACAGCAATAGAGGCTTCGTTGTTCGCAACGATAGTAATCCCAGAAGCTTTCAGCTTGGAAAGAAAGTTTCTTACAAGGTATTCAGACTCTGGCCTGATGATGTTCAGGCTATGTATTTGAAAGATATCTTGAACAAATATCCAGAATTAACAGCAAGAAACATTGCTATCATGATGGGATGTGCTCCTTGCACTATTGCTGAAATTAATAAAAAGCTCGGAAATATTATTCCGACTTTTAATAGAAAGGAGTTAAAATCACATGATGATATTGTAAATCGATTTTATATCGATTTCGATTGCCTAGAAACTGCGGAAAAATATGCAGATGCTATTGCAAAATATAAGAAGAATTCTCAAAAGAAATCCAAACCTTCTACTGGAGGTATTTCCATTCAGAATATGAGCATGACTGTCAGTTTCAATATTGATACTGACAATATTGCCCAATTTTTGAAAGAGCATGGGTTCAATGGCCAGGTAACTCTGACCATTAGTAAGAACATCAGTGAATAAAAATATAAAGGAGATAAAAATATGTTTAGCCTTAATAGTGGTTCCAGTTCTTCTACGCTTCGTGACAAGCTCATGAAGTACAAAAAGATTATCTTTCATTCCGGCGTATTTCATGCCGATGAGGTATATGCTACTGCATACCTCATGATTCTGTATGATGTCTTTGGCCTTCCGTTTCCTAAGTGGGAACGGAAAAATGTCATTTCTCCTGAGATGACCGAGGAAAACGGTTATCTCGTGTATGACGTTGGCGGTGGTCGTTTTGACCACCACTTTCCTGAAGAACAGAAACAGCGTAGAGAAGATGGAACTCCTTATGCTGCATTTGGACTGATTGTAAGAGAGTTCCATGAAGGATTCTTGACTCAGGAGGAATATGAAGCTTTCGACTCCTCTTGGGTTAAAGGTATCGATCTCAATGATAATACCGGGTGTGGAAACCCGGCTGCATTTGAGATCAAATGCATGAATCCCACTTGGGATTCCCAGAATAGCAATACTGATATCAGAGTGTTTACTGCAATCAGCAAGGCACGTGATACGCTCGAATATATCATTGAGCATATCTATGCTGATTGCCATGCACGTGAGTGTGCAGAGACTGCAGTAGACATTGCTGATGGGTGCGTGTACTTGGAGTATTATGCACCTATCGGTAAATATATTGCACCGAAAGATGGAATCGCATTTTTCGGTTTTCCGAGTAATCGAGAAATCGGAAAGTACTCCATTACTTCCGTTAAATGGAAGGGAGTTAATAAAGCTCTGTTCCCTCAGCAGTTTAGAGGCCTGAGTGCAAAAACTCCTAATTTTGCTCAGATCAATTTCAACACTGGTCTGAGCTTTGTCCATCCTAATGGATTTATGGCCACTTTTGATAGTAAGGAATTGGCCAAGAAATTCATGAGGGATTATAAGGACCAGTTCGAAATTCCTGTGCCTGTTGAGGATGATAAAGAGGAGGCGCAGGAATAATGAACATGCTTATTGTGAATAACCTCAATAGAAGTGGAGATCTCCCAGAAATTGAGGTTAATATTTACAATGAGAAGAAAAGGGAAATTGTATACAGTTCTACTATGCAATTTTCTGGAACATGCTTTTTATGTTTCCGTAAATATAACGGAACCGTAACGTGCTCCGCTATTGGCAAGTCTCCTAATATTGATTATATGGATCTTGTCAATAAAGGAGTAGATAAAGCAACCATAATCGGAATCATGAAAGGAGCGATTACTTATTCAATTTGTAATATGATTATCACAGCAAAGGTGTTTGATAAAGATATTCATGGAGAATCTATCCATGTAGAAGATGTAAATATCTTTCCAAATACTGAAAAATTAAGAGATATTGATAAATTCATTGAGGATTGCTATTTCATGATCTCTTAATCAATATAAAAGGAGTGGATTTCATTCGCCCACTCCTTTTATTTTTTATTATATTATCGACTTTTATATAATTTAACCCTATTATATATTAGGAGGATTTATACTATGTCTCAGGCAGATACCATTTTTAAAAACACTTGTCTTGATATTATCAATAATGGTATTGATACTACTGGTGAAAGTGTAAGAGCAATTTGGGCAGATACCAATGAGCCTGCTTATACTATTAAGAAATTTGGAGTTGTAAATCGTTATAATCTTCAAAAGGAATTTCCTGCTATTACTATGCGTCCTACTAGTATTAAAGCAGCTGCCGATGAACTTCTTTGGATTTGGCAAAAGAAGAGTAATAATGTAAATGATTTGAATTCTCATATTTGGGATTCTTGGGCAGATGCTGAAGGGTCTATTGGTAAAGCATATGGATATCAAATCGGTAAAACTTATGCTCATCATTATTTGAAAGATTATCCTACTGCTGAAGTATTTGCAGAGCTGAAAGAATATCCTTCTTCTAAGGTAGTATTTAAAGACGATAATTATTGGGTATTGCTTGATCAAATTGATGGAGTAATTTGGGATCTTAAGCATAATCCTTTCTCTAGAAGAATCATGACTAATATTTATAACTTTGAAGATCTTCATGATATGAATCTTTATCCTTGTGCATATTCCATGACTTTCAATGTTACTAGAGATAAAGAAGATGGTAGACTCACTCTAAATGGTATTCTTAATCAGCGTTCTCAAGACATGCTTACTGCAGGCAACTGGAATGTTGTACAATACGCAATTCTTATTATGATGCTTGCTAAAGTTTGTGATATGTATCCTGGAGAATTGGTACATGTGATTGCTGATTGCCATATTTATGATCGTCATATTCCTATTGTAAAAGAACTTATTGAACGTCCTACTTTTGATGCTCCTAGTGTATGGCTTGATAAGGTAGATAATTTCTATGACTTTAAAATCGATAATATTCATATCGATAATTATCAGCATAATTCTCAGATTAAATTCCCTGTTGCAATTTAATATAATTAAAAGGAGAATAAATTAAAATGGAAGAAAAGCTGGTTATTCGTGGATCAAAGATTGGTTCTACTTATAGAGTAGATATTAGAAATTTAGAGCCTATAAATCCTTTTAATAAAATTACTGAGAGGATTATGCGAGTATTATATATTGCTAAGCATAATACTACCGATGAATATCTTGTCGCTTGCTGTCCTTTTAATTATGTTGAAGATGAATGCAGATCTAGTGATGTGACTGATAATGTAAGAATGATTCCTATCTCTGTATGGAGAAAAATTGCAACTAGAATCGATAGAGGATAAAATAATGAAAGTTAAAGTTGGAGAAATTTATAAGCATCATAAAGGATCTTTTGTAAAAGTAGTTGCTTTATGCAAGCATACTGAGACATTAGAAGATATGATTGCATATATTCATGTAAATAATACTTCTAAGAATAATACAGATCCTAATCTATTCTTTGCTACGGATTATACTATATGGGTACGACCTGCAAATATGTGGTTTGATAAAGTTAAGAATGGAACAACTACTAGATTTACTCGTGTTGAATTTAAGGAGAAAAAATGAAATGATGAAAGCAATTGTATGCGTAGACAACAATTGGGCTATTGGAAATAAGAATAATCTTCTTTTTAATATTAAAGAAGATACGGCTCGATTTAAAGATATTACAATGGGTAAAACTATTGTATATGGTCGTAAGACACTAGAGTCATTTCCTGGAATGAAACCTCTTCCTGGAAGAAAAAATATTGTCATGACTAAGCATTGGGATAAACTTGACCATAAATCTTTGTTTGGTGCTAAGTATGCGGGATTTTTCTTAGCTCCTCCTGAATCTGAAGGTAGAGGTAGAATTCGTAATCCTGATATAGATGAAGCAGAGTATAGATCTTCTTTTGTTGTTAGAAGGAATCCTGAAGTAAAGACTCCTAATAATAGAACAATGATTTTTTGGGTAGAAGATCTTCGTGGATTACTTGATGCTGTAGAAATTATTGGAGATAGTGAAAATACTATAGTCTGTGGCGGAGAACAGATTTATAGACTTCTACTTCCTTATTATGATACAGTATATGTAACTAAAGTAAATACTGAAGCTCCTGCACATGATGCAACATTTCCTAATCTAGATCAAATGGATGATTGGAAAGTTGTTGAAGATGAAGATTGGAGATCTAATGGATCTTACAATTTTAAATTTATGACTTATAAAAGGAAATAAATCTTATGGATATGATGAATGTGAATTTTGGATATTTAATTCAAAATGCTAAAGATACGAATAATGGAGAGCGTCGTACTGTATTCTATAATCCTAGTAATATCTATGATAAATTTTCTGAAGTTAAAGGCAGAATTGTTTATGATGGATATAATAAGATGATAGAATATGTACAGCAGAATATTCTTACTTTATTATCATCAGCTGTGGATAAAAAACCTAAAGCTTTAAGAACTATTACAGATAAGGATTTTCTTGTAGCTCTAGATATGTCTGGCATTGCTCTTGACAGAGAATATACTAATAGATTCAATAGAGTATATCGAGCTTATGTAATTAATCCTGCAAACAATGTTCTTTATAATGAAGAAAATGCTTGTTTGCTTGGAAAAATTGCTATAAGAATGAATCGAGAAATGATCAATAATCTTATGAGTCTTGGTCTTTCTGAAAGTTATGCTTTATGGATTGCTGTAAATAGAAATTCTAGTACAGATGAACGTCGTAATATTAGAAGAATGGTACGTGCTATGCAACATATGGATCCTGATATTATGACTGAACAGATGATAGTAAATGTATTTTCTAAGACTTTTAGTGATCAGCTTACAAATCTTTTTATTTCCATCATGACAGATAGATTTGATGCCTTTGATGACGACAATGAAAAATATGTCTACTCTGCTGTATCTAATGCTATCTTGGATATTCTAAATACTATGGATATTGATGAGATCAAAGATATCGTATTCGAATATGAGAATGAATTAAAAAGATCTGGAGTTAAAGGAAGATTTTCAATGATGGCTATTAGTCCTGGAGAATATCCTGCAATTTGTAGAGCAATGGATGAAATTGAAGCTATGGGAATAAAAATTGAATAACTAATAATAGAGGAATGGATTTTACTTCATTCCTCTATTTTATTTTTTTTTATAATCTGACGCTTCTATTAAAGTGAAGAATTTTACATCTATTAATACACCATTAATAATTATAAATGGCTATGAACGAAATGATTTATCTGGTGATTATATAGACTTATATAATTATCATATTCTAGAATGTATCTGTAGCTTAAATGTAAATACCCTAAATTATAGATTTATTTTACCTGTATATGCAGATACTAAGGGGATAACTACTGTTAATTATAAATATGATTATTTATGGTATGGAAAAATATTCAAAGATATATACTTAACAACAGACAATGAAATATATCAAACTATTGTATTTTGTGATTATAATGAAAATGAAACTTTAAATTGGAAAGCTTTTTGCATTCGTAGATATAGTTAAATATAATATTTCAATAATCTGACGCTTCTACTAGAATTAAGAATCAGGATATAGAAATTACTGATATCTATGGATATACATTTACCACAGGCTCTCCAATATCTGCAATATATCGTAACCATATTGCTAGTAAATATAATTGTGCATTTATAATAAAATTAAATATAATTATAATACGCAGTATAAGCAAAAATCCAACAAATGACACAGGACCTGTTAGAGTATATTATATCTAATGATATTTCACATCATAATAATTCTCGAAAACTTTTCATAAAGGAGATAATTATTATGAATTTTAATATGAAACAAATCCATACTATCTATGAATCTGATGTAAATGATCAGACTGGAGCAAATCTAGATAATACTCTAAGATCTGCAGACCTTATGGAAATCTTTGATAATATCTGCCCTATTACTGGTGGCGTATATAAGGCAATGAAGAATGCTGCTGCTGATCCGCAGAATCTTAAAGTTACAGTCTCTAAGAATGGTGAAGGTGAAAAGGCAAGTCTTTTCATTGAAGCTGTAGAATTTATGACTTATGTAGAAGCTTGTGGTAAGACTATTGGTGAAGCAGCAGATGATATTGTAGATACATATCAAACTGATATTCCTGGTATGGCAAGTGATGATATTCATATTGTATTTCCTAGTGATGCTCTTAATAAGAATAATCTCGGAAGTCAAAATTATGGCAGAGATGTTAAGAATGACTGGGCAATGCAATTGATGACTGGAATTCGCAGATATGGTCTAAAGGCTAATATTGGTGTAGAAGAAAGTAAGTAAAAAAATATCCCACTAGAGAGAAATCTCTAGTGGGTTTTATTA